>Ga0326597_10009845_pt1 | contig 12774 bp, 11 predicted proteins | sample RVTome_12_FD_203789 | JGI IMG/M metagenome (GOLD analysis project Ga0326597, IMG submission 203789) | Soil microbial communities from uranium-contaminated site in the Upper Colorado River Basin, Wyoming, United States - RVT100D185 | ecosystem: Environmental > Terrestrial > Soil > Contaminated >... | reverse complement strand
ACCCGAGCAAGCCGGGGGCCATTGTGAGCGCGGTGACCAAATCGGGCACCAACTCCTTCCACGGCAGCCTCTATGAATTTCTGCGGAATGACAACCTGGACGCAGCCAAGTGGGAAGACAACGCGTTCGGGGGCGAAAAGCCGGAGTTCAAGCGGAACCACTTTGGGGGTTCGCTGGGCGGGCCGATTCTGCGGGACAGGACATTCTTCTTCCTGAGCTACGAGGGGTTGCGGGAGAAGCAAGGCCGGACGGGCACCGCGATCGTGCCGACGGCGGCCGGACGGCAGGGAGACCTGGGCGTGGCGGGAACCTTTGAAGTGAACCCGGTCGTTGTGCCTTACTTGAATCTGTATCCTCTGCCGGGGCAAGGCAATTCGGTGATCGACCCGGACCGTGGCGACGGGACGGCCCAGATTGCGGGACCACAGAGATTCCCAGTCAATGACGACTACGGCACGGTGAAGATTGATCATCAGTTCGCGAGCCCGCGGGCGGGCTTTCTGGCCGGCACGTACAGCACGAATGCCGGCGCGCGCGAGATCAACGCGGTGCTGGACGCGGATAAGTCCGAAGCGCTCGAGAGCAGGAAGCACGTGATCTCTGTACGCCACACCAGCATTCTGTCCCCCACGACGCTGAACGAGGCCGGCTTCGGGTTCACCCGCACGAAAATAGCGACGGATATTCCGATAGTCCGAGTGGACTATAAGAATTTCAACGGGGTGGACCTTCGTTTCCGCAAGGATGATACGACGGAAACGATGGGCCTGCTCGACCCAGGTTCCGGCCTCGACACGCTCGGAAACGGGGACAACGCGCAGTTTAAGGCGCATGACGTGTTTACGTTCAAGGATACGATGTCGCTGACCCTCCCGACGCACACGATCAAGTTTGGGGCCGAGATCCAGCGCTTCCACCTCAGCAGTATTGACGAGAACGACTCCCGCAACGGAAGCTATGAATTTCAGGACTTTCAATTCTTCCTGCAAGGGAGACCGAACATTTTCGACACGCTCCAGCCGCCGGGGTCGGTCGTGCTGGGGTTACCGGTCGAGCCCGATCCTGAGTTTCAACTTCGCACAACGCAATTCAGTTTCTTTGTCCAAGACAACTGGAAGGTGCGGCCGTCGCTGACGCTGAACCTGGGACTGCGCTATGAGTTCCAGACCCAGCTTTCGGATACCGATGGCCACCTGTCTTCGTGGCCGGATTATTTCCAAACCTCCCCGACGGTGAATGGCGAGTATTTCAAGAATCCCACTACGAAGAACTTCAGCCCCCGGTTCGGGTTTGCCTGGTCTCCGGGAGCGGACCAAAGGACCTCGCTGCGAGGCGGATTTGGCATCTATTACGACCCGCCCGGTGTCCCGGTCTACCAGTTTGCCCTCTCCACGATGCTGCCCTATGCGGCAGAAGGGGGCTTGCTCGACAACACTTCGAGCTCGATTGATTTCCCGAATGCGTATGTCACGCAACGCGAACAGCTTTCCTCCCAGCCCAACTACCGCATCGTGGAATATGAGATGAGCCCCAGCTATGCGTACCGCTGGAGTCTGACCCTCGACCGGGAGATAGGCAACTGGCTGTTCGCGGCGGGATACACCGGAGCGCGGGCGCTGCACCTGAATGTGGTGACCGAAAGCAACCTGAACCGCTGGGAGGGCTGGCCGGCGAATGTTCCGACGTCGGAGAAGCAATTCCCGACCAGAACGGCCGACCAAGTTCCAATCAACCCGGCGCTGACGCGGCTGACGGTGAACCATAATGCAGGCAACAGCTACTATCAGGGCTTGACTTTGAGCGTGATGCGGCGGCTGGCCGCCGGCCTTCAGTTCCAGGTCGCCTACACCTATTCCAAAAACATTGACAACGGTTCGAGCGCAGGGAATAACAACGGGGGGTACGTGCAAGGCCAGCGATCAAACCTGTTCTGGGATATGGGGCACCGGCGCGGGCTTTCGGCGCAGGACATCCGGAACCAATTCGTCACCAACGCGACCTATGAGCTGCCTAACACCGGCTTGACAGGGGTAGGAGGGGCGGTGCTGAACGGCTGGCAGTTCAATGGGATTCTCTCGCTGTCCAGCGGTCCAGCGTTCAACGCATTGGATAGCAATCGGAACCAGACGCGCGCGATGCGAAATGCGAGTGATCTACGGGTGAACCTGGTTCCCGGAGGCGACAAGAACCCTGTGCTGGGAACGCCGTCGGACGGGGAAGCACGGTATTTCGACACCAGCCAGTTTGTGCCTTCGGTCTGCCATGGGGCGAGACTTTGCCAGGCAGGAGATCCGGATTACGCGGTCGGGAGGTTCGGGAACCTGGGCAAGAACACCCTGATCGGTCCGGGCGCGATCACGCTGGATTTCTCCCTCAACAAGAGCTTCCAGTTGACAGAGGAGAACCGGCTGCAGTTCCGGGCGGAGTTTTTCAATCTGCTCAATCGCGTCAATTACTGGATTCCCGCCGCTCCCGCTGACCAGGCGTATCAACTGAGCGGCACGACGCTCCGTGTGAATCCGAACGCTGGAAGGATTACGAGCACCCGGACCAGCGCGCGGCAGATCCAGTTTGGGTTGCGGTTCACCTTCTAGGACCAGCATCCGACTAAATCGAAACCCAGGACTGCCCCTTTCCCGAAGGGGCAGTCCGCCATTCTGCTACGAATCGGGCGTAGAACGGACCCGACCTGGATGAAGGAGAAGAAGAATGGCGGAGCGGAAAATGAAACCCCTGCTCCAAAGCTCGCTATGGATGTTCGCTATTCTAGCGGTCGCGGCTGGATGGTTGCTGACCGCGAACGAAGGGGCTGTTCTTTCCAATGAATCCAGCCTCGCTTTGAGATCCGTCCGGAAACCGAGTGGCGCGGCGCAACTGGTCTCCATAGAGCCATTGCCCATCGTAGAGGGAGCCGAGTGCCAGTGGCTTCCCGCGAGCGCCGGCGCCGGCCTGGTTGCAGTCAGCCAGGAGGTCGGCGGACCTCGCGGCACGGGCATGGCAAGTCCCGCCGAGGCCGCCAAGCGGCAACCCATCCGGCGCATCCACGATCCGTATCCCTCCTTTAGCTCCGTGGCGGTCGACCTAAAAGACGATGAAGTGGTTTTGACCGATGAGAACCTCTTTCAAGTGCTGGTATATGACCGCCGGACCAACACGCCCCCCACCGCGGGGTTTAGCGAGCCAAAGCGGATGCTGGGCGGCGTAAACACGAAAATCGAGTTTCAGTGCGGCGTTTATGTGGACCCGGAAACGGGAGACATCTATGCGGTCAACAACGATACGGTTGATACGCTGGTGATCTTTTCCCGCGAACAGCGGGGCAACGTAGCTCCAGCGGCGGAATTGCACACGCCCCATGGAACGTTCGGGATTGCGGTGTCGGAGTCGCGCCAGGAACTCTTCCTGACGGTCCAGCACACCAACGCCCTGGTGGTGTGGAACAAATCCGCGAGAAACCAGGACCATCCTATCCGGCTGCTGCAAGGAAACCGGACGCAACTGGCCGACCCGCACGGCATCGCCGTGGATTCGAAGCGCGGCTTGATCTTCGTGACAAACCACGGCAGCAGCCGGGAACTGCGCGTCGGAAACGCCAATCAGGGGCGGCGGGCCGCCATTCCAAACTGGCCGGCGGGCGGGCAGGTTGCCGGCTCGGGGCGGATGGTTCCTTCCTCGATCACGGTCTACGCGATCGACGCCCAGGGCGACACGGCCCCCCTGCGAGTCATCACCGGACCCAAGACGAACCTGAACTGGCCGACCGGCCTGGCGGTCAACGAGGAAACAGGAGAATTGTTCGTCGCGAACGACATGCACGATGAGGTTCTGGTGTTCCCGTACGATGCCGAGGGAGACGTCGCCCCGAAGCGCGCGCTGCGTGGGCCGAAGACCGGGCTGAAGAATCCCACGGGACTCAACCTGGACCTGAAGAACAATGAATTCTGGGTGGCGAACTTTGGGAATCACACAGCCGCGGCCTATCGGCTGGATGCCGAGGGAGACACTCCTCCGCTGCGCCGGATTCGCAGCGGCCCCGTGGATGAGCCGGCGCTGATGATCGGGAATCCCGGCTCGGTGGCGTACGACAGCAATCGGGAGCAGATACTGGTTCCGAATTGAGTGGCCCATCCGCAGATCGCGGTCTTCGCCAGGTTGGCGGATGGCAATGAGAAGCCGCGGCGCAAGGTGGAGGGGCAGAACACCATGCTGGCCCGCACCATGCATGGGATCGCGTATCACCGGCTCCGGGATGAGTTTTTCGTCCCGCAGCCGTTTGCGCAATCGATTCTGGCGTTCCGCGGGTCCACTGCCGGCGATGAGGCGCCGGTGCGCTATATCCAGGGTTCGCGGACGCAGTTGAATAACCCGTCGAGAATCGACGTGGATCCGATTCACGACGAGATTTTCATTCCGGAAGGCGAGCAAATGCTGGTGTTTTCAGCGACCGCGCACGGCAATGTTGCCCCGATCCGGGTCATGAAAATGCCTCCCGGCGTCCGAGTGAACGTGGTGGCCGTTGACCATGTGAACAACATCGTAATCGCCGGGAATGAAACGGGATCGCCGGAAGAGAGGTATCCCCGATTGCTGTTCCTCGACCGCACCGCCAGCGGGGACGTTACGCCGCTCCGCGTTGTGGGAGGTCCGAAGACTATGATGACGGCGATGTTTAGTTTGCGGGCTCATTCGGAGAAAGGGCTGGTGCTGCTGGCCATGCAGTCGCCGGTGGAGTCCGGTCCGCGGGATGAGGTCTTTGTGGGAGTCTGGAGCAACCTCCACGATAACGGTGACGTCGCCCCGCGCTGGACCATCGGCGGCCCGTACGGAGTGCTCAAGCAGCCTCGCGGGATCGATCTGGATGCGAAGAACAAGAGCGTCATTGTCACCGACAAGGTGCTAAATTCGGTTCTGACGTTTTACTTTCCGGAGATCTTCTGAATGGCCAGGAAATCCTCGGAGGATGCAGGGGAGGAAATGCAAATGCAAGGCCGCATCGTAAGTTCGATCGTTGCGCTGGTGATGGGGTTTGCCTTTTCATCCGTTTCGTTTGCCCAGTCAGAGTGGCTGGGCGGATCCCCGGTCCCCCGAAGGCAGGACGGCAAGCCGGTTGTACTCGACCGCAATCCCGTTGCGCGTACGGCGGACGGGAAACCGGACCTTTCCGGAGTGTGGGCGGCCCCGAGCGCGGATGAGCGGAAGATGCTTGCCGACCGATTCGGACCAATCCCGCGCTCGCAGATGGCGCTCACTCCCTGGGCCCAGGAGCAATATCAATACAACAGGGACCCCAAGGAGGGGTTCAGCGGACGGCCGGAGTTGAATCCAGTCAAGAATTGCGTTCCCGTCACGACGGCGCAACTCATTACCGGGGGAACCTCCTCGGCCACCCTGGAGTTCATTCAGAGCCCGCAGCGACTGCTCATTCTCTACCAATGGGATCACAACATACGCCAGATTTGGACGGATGGGCGGGGGCACGCCGAAGATCCCGGCCTGACGTGGCTGGGAGACACGGTCGGCAAATGGGATGGCGACACACTGGTTGTGGACACGATCGGGTTGCGCAATGAGCAGTGGCTGGACGGCGCCGGTCATGTTCATAGTCCTGAACTGCGCATCGAGGAACGCTATCAGCGGCTTGATTTTGACACCATGCAGGTTGACCTGACGCTTGACGATCCGAAAGCATTCACAAGCCCCTATAAGCGGCGCATTTATTACCGGCTGCGGCCGGACTGGGAACTCATCGAAGATGTCCGATGCTATGTCGGCTCGGAAGATTGGCTGAACGAACAAGAGATTTTCCGAAATACGACGACGACGGGCTTGGAGTAGGCAAAATGTGCGCCCGGGTTTCGCCGGGGGGGGCAATGACATGAAACAGCGGTCTGGAATTTTCTATTTGGCGGCTACCGGTGCGATTCTTATTTCCGAATTGACATGGGCGCATCATTCGTCCTCGGTCTACGACAGTACTCGGCTGGTGACGCTGAAGGGAACGGTGGCGAAGTTCGAGTTCGTCAATCCGCACACGGTCATTCGTCTGGATGTAAAGGACGCGGAAGGCAACGTCGAGCAGTGGGCCGCCGGCGGGGGCGCTGTGATCATCATGCGCAGGATTGGATGGACTCCCAATTACTTTAAGCCCGGGGAGCAACTGATCATTAGCGGATTTCCGATGAAAGACGGCCGGAAGGTGATGCTCCACGGAAAGCTCGTGCGCGCGGATACCGGAGAGGATTTGCCCACGTCACAGACGGAGAAGGAGCACGTTGACGAACTGCTGGAGCAACACCACGTGAAGTCTCTCGATCAACTTCCTGCAAGCGTCCACACTGTGATGGGCGTCTTCGATTAGGGGAGGAGAAACAGCATCGAAGTCCGGCAAGTGAAGAAACCGATCGGATCGTTTTCTTTCACTCGGACAGGGGGGTATGCGGAGACCAAGCTTTCTGGGGAACATCGTCGGAGCGGTGGCGCTGCTATCCTGGGCCGGGTGCAGTACGCTGCAGCCCACTGCGAACGAGGATGCCGCGCTGACGGGCCAAGTTAGGTCGCAGCAAGAAGGCCAATGGAAGGCGTGGTAGTCGGGGCGCGGAAAGAAGGCTCCACCATTGCGCTGCACGTTGTGACCGATTCTACGGGACCTTCCGCTTCCCCCATGACAGAATGGCTGCGGGCCGGTACGCCGTGAGTGTTGGCCGCGCGACGGGATACGATCTGCAAAATGACCCGGGGATGATTGAAGTCGCGGAGGGGAAATCCGCGCGGATCACAGCCCGACGATTTACCGGGTGGAGCCATTGGATTAGCTGTTCACTTGGCAGCGAAACTAATGCCAGCGGGATTGGAGGCATGTTCATGAAAAAGTGGGGAATGTTGCTGTGGCTGTTGGTTTGGGGAATCGGCGGTCCCGTGAGCGTGGGCGCGAGCCCGATCGCCGGGTCGGTAAAGGACGGCGCAGGCAAGCTCCTGAATGGGGTGTTTGTTTCGGCCAGCCGGTCCGGGGCCAGCTCGACCGTCACCGTGTTCAGCGATGATTCGGGACAGTACCGGTTCCCGGATTTCCTGGCCGCGGGCAGTTACACGGTGAAAGCTCACACGGGGGGCTTTCAGATTGAGCAACGCTCCAATGTGGCGGTGAAAGCCGGCGAGACCACCCGCGTAGATTTCGCGCTGAAGGATGAGACCCGTCCGGAGGAGCTGTTTCGGCAAGCAACGCCGGGCGAATGGCTGGCCAGCGTCCCTGGCACTGACTACGAAAAGCGCTCCATCGTGCGGCACTGCAGCGGCTGCCATCATTCGCTCTATCAATTGAAGGCGCATCGGTTTGACAAAGACGGCTGGCGCAAGATTGTGGCGACGATGGAACTGATCGATGCCATCGGCGTTCCTAGATCGGTCGAGGGGGCCGGCGCGGGAGACCTTCCCCAACAGGTCGTGTCGCCGGGACAGTGGCACTTCGCGAGCCGGGAGGAAATCGCCGATTACCTGACTAAGGTTCGCGGGCCACAGACGCCTTGGCCCAGCATCAAATTTCATCCGAGGCCGACCGGCAAAGCTACCCAGGCCGTGATTACGGAATATCGGCTGCCGCGGGACAACGCGGCGCCTCATGACGTCGTTCTCGATTCTAAGGGAAACGCTTGGTACAACGACTTCAAATCGGAGTTCATTGGCGTGATCAATCCGAACACCGGGGTGATCAAAGAGTACAAACTGCCGCGGAAGGCGGGAGTCCCCCCAGGATCGAGCAACATGTTCATGGGCGATGACGATACGGTCTGGATCAACCAGCGCATTGCGGGACAGTTGTTCCGGTTTGACCCCAAGACCGAGCAGGTAATTGGAACCTGGACGGGGGTCAGGTTGGATCGCTTTGACTCCAAGAGCGGAGTCGCGTACGGCACGAACATGCAGATGGACGTCAACACTGGCCGCGTGACGCGCTACCGCTTCCAAGACAGCACGGCAGGATATGGTACGGAAGTCGACTCTCGTGGCTTCGGCTACCGTGGCGGGATTAAGGATTCCGATATCAAGGTGCTGAATCCGGAGACGGGCAATGTGACCCGATACCCGACGCCTACGCCGGATTCAGGGCCACGGCGCATTACACTCGACGGCGACGAGCACCTCTGGTTTGGCGAGTGGCTGGGAGGCAACGTCGGAAAGCTGGACATCAAGGCGGGCAAGATCACGGAGTATCCGGTGTCGGTTCCGCATGCGGCGTTTTACGAGGCGGGCGTCGATCCGAAGACTCACCACGGGTGGGCTTTTGACTGGCACAATGACCGCCTGGTGCGCGTGAACCCTGCCACCGGCGAGGTGCTGGAATACCCCATGCCGACGCCCGATGTCGAGAGCCGCCGAACCGCGGTGGATACCTCTACCAACCCATCGTCAGTATGGATTCACGGAGCGGGCAACGGAATGATTATCCGCGTCCAGGCTCCTTAAGGTGTTGGGCAGCCTCGATTCGTGGACAGGAGCAGAGCACAAATGAACACAAGCAAGATCGTACTCTTCCTTGCTGCTTTTCTTGGCGGCATCGGAGCGTCTCGACCTGCCTTGGCCGACTCTTGTGACGTGGAAAAGACCTTTGGCAGAGAAGACAAGACGCTGTTTGCGAGACATTGCGGTGTCTGCCACAGTATGAGCGGGCTTTGGGCGAGAGTGGGACCGCCCTTGAAGGGCCTGTTTGAGAGAGGGCAGTTGGTGACGGGCATGCCCGTTACGGATGAAACTGTTCGGGAAATCATCCTGAAGGGAGGCCCCCGGCTAATGCCCGGATTTCAGTACCTGCTGACGGAAGGCCAAGTCAGCGAAATCCTGCGCGATATCAAGGAAACTCGCTGCCCGGCCGCTCCACCCCGGCAAGGGAACTGAGCGCGGAACGGGGTCCGGTGTGGCATTTCGGGGAAGCTGGGAGATGGAGAAAGACATGAAAACCGCACGACTCCACCAATTCGCGGGAGTTTTGTTCTGGATCGTGGCCGCGCTAGCGGGGTTGCCCGTGCCCGGGCTTGCGCAGCAGGATTTGATGCCGCTGAGCTTGAGCGTCAGCGTGACCCCCAACAAACTGATCAACGTAGTCGCTATGAGCGAGGGTCTCTACAAGAAGAACGGCATCGACATGGAGTTGTCCATTTCCCCCGGCTCCGCGGAAACGGCGTTCCAGAGAGCCGGCATCCGCGTTCCCAAAGAGCATATCCGCGCCGAGGCCGTGGACGAGGATGTCGTGAACACCCGCAGCCCGTACACGATTGGAGGCGGCGTGCCGACGATGAATCGCGCGGCGAAGGCTCCGGGCCCCGCGAAAACCGTCATTGTCTTGAACACCGAGGACATGACGAACTGGCCGATTATCACGAGCAAGTCCATCACGCGGCCCGATCAGCTCAAAGGAAAACGCATCGGTGTTTCCGGCCTTACGAACACCTCCGGCTTTCAGGCGCGGCTTTTCGTCAAGACAATGGGTTGGAACCTGAGCGACGTGACATTCGTTCCGGGCATCAGCAGTGTGGACGCTCTGAAGAGCGGACGTGTCGAGGCGATGACCGGGGATGAGCTGACGAACTTCGTGCTCAAGAGCAGCACGGAATACCATGCGCTCGTGGATTTGAACGACTGGAAGGTTCCGATGGCTTCGAACGGAGTCAACGCGGATCGCGCCTGGCTGCAAGACCCGCGGAACCGGGAGCTGACCCGCCGCTTCGTCAAGTCCATGATCGAAGCAATTGCCGTGATGAAACAGAATAAGGAAGCCACGTATCGCGCCATGGCCAACTACTACGGCATTACGGACCCCAAGATGCAGGAGCACTTCTATGCTCCGACCTACGACTTGCCCCGCAAGCCGTATCCGACGCTCGACGGCATCAAGAAAACCATGGAGTTGTTTGACGGCCCCGAGATGCGGCAGCACAAGCCGGAAGACTTCTACGACGACAGCTTCGTGCGCGAACTGGACGAAAGCGGATTTATCGACAGCTTGTACCGATAGAGCGAGCAAGGAACAGTCCGGTAAGGGTAATATCGGAATCGAGGAGCTTTATGCATCTGCGCTGGACCTGCCGAGCAAGCCCTATCCTTCGGTGGAAGGATTCCGGAAGGCCTTTGAGCTTCACCCGTCGGGCGAGACGCGGAGATACAAACCGGAAGATCTGTTTGACGGCAGTTTTCTCCGGGAGCTGGATCAGAACGGTTTTATTGACAGTCTTTACAAGTGATAACCTGATAAGTGATAACGTGGATGAATGACGCAGTCGTTCATCCCCATGGAGGAATCAGCCATGTCGCTCCAACGTGTCGCGCTCGTAGTCTGGACTTCCATCCTGCTGCTTCCGCTCTCTGGATTCGGAGCCGGCACGATCACGGGATCCGTCAAGGATTCCAGCGGCGCAACCCTGAACGGAGTATTCGTATCGGCCCAGCGCAGCGGAACCGCTGTTACCGCGACTGTCTATAGCAACGATGCGGGGGGATACCGGATCCCAAACCTGACCGCGGGGACGTATACCGTCACGGCTCACGCGGGTGGCTTTCAGCCGGCGCGCAGGGCCAATGTCTCGGTGCAGGACGGCGCGGCGCTCCCGATGGAGTTTACGCTGCAGGCGGAAACCCGCCCGGAGGAATTGCTCAAGCAGGCCAGGGCTTCGGAGTGGCTGGCCAGCCTGCCCGGGAGCGACGAACAGAAAATGTCCCTTGGAAAGAACTGCGGGAGCTGCCATCACAATCTGTATCACCTCCAGGGCGTGCGCTTCACGAAGGACGATTGGGTCAAGGTGATCTCCGCGATGGAAAAGATTGACGTGATCGGCGAAATCCGCGAGCCGCGTCCGGCGTATTACATGCCGTGGCGGCATGGGACGAAGGATGAGATCGCGGAGTTTCTCGCCCGAGTCCAGGGACCGGATAGCCCGCTGCCGAACATTAAGTTTTTCCCACGGGCTTCGGGGAAAGCGACCCAGGCTATCATCACCGAGTACCGCGTTCCCCGAGCGAATGCGGTCCCGCACGACGTGCAACTGGATTCCCAGGGGAACGCCTGGTACAACGATTTCAAGACCGATTACCTGGGGAAAATCAATCCCGCAACCGGCGAAATCAAAGAGTACAAGCTGCCGAGCAAACCGGGATTCCACCCCGGCTCGTCCAACATGTTCATCGGGGACGACGACACCATCTGGGTCAACCAGCGCATTGCCGGCACGCTGACCCGATTCGATCCAAAGACTGAGAAAGTAGTTGGCCGATGGGAGCGAGTCGGAGGCTATGACCGATTCGACTCGAAGAGCGGCATCGCCTACGGGACCCAGGGGCAACTGGACGTGAAAACCGGCAAGGTCACACGCTACGAATATAAAGCGGACACCGACGGTTACGGGACGGCTGTGGATTCGCGCGGGTTCGCCTACCGGGGTGGAATCGCCGACTCCGACATCAAGATCCTCAACCCGGAGACCGGCGATGTGGTCAATCTTCTCACTCCAACCCCGGATTCCGGCCCGCGCCGCATTCAGCTCGACGGAGACGCCTACCTTTGGTTCGGCGAGTGGTTCGGCGGGAAGATTGGACGGGTGGACATCCGATCGCGCCAAGTCACGGAGTACGCCCCCTCTGTTCCCTTTGCAGCCTTCTATGAGGCGGGTACCGATCCCAAGAACCATCATGGCTGGGCGTTTGACTGGCGCAGCGATCGGCTGATACGCGTGAATCCCGCAACGGGAGAAGTCACCGAATATCCGATGCCGACGCGGGACGTGGAAAGCCGCCGCACGGCTGTTGATACAACCACGAATCCGCCGTCGGTGTGGATTCACGGAGCCGGCAACGGGTTGATCATCCGTGTGCAGGCGCCGCTCTAGGTCGTTGCAGGAGGTCCAGGCTCCGGCGCGCAACAACCGATTTTCCGAGGTGGATCTCGCTATGGAATGGAGAAAGATTTTCGTCGCAGGGATGCTAGTCGGGTTCCTTTGTTTTCTGATCGCGGCGCCCGCCGGCGCGCAGCAGACCAACTGCGATTCCGAGGCGTCGTTCGGCAGGTCGGACGGGACGGTATTCGGAAGGTACTGCGGAGTCTGTCACACGATCAGCGGCAAGTGGAACCGGATCGTAAAAGCCCCCCTCGGCGGCCTCTTTGAGCGGAGGCAGTTGGTAACGGGACAGCCTGTTACCGAAGAAAACGTGCGTGCCCTCATTGAGAAAGGCGGGCCCAGCCTGATGCCTGGATTTCAATATACTTTGACGGCCCAGCAAATCACTGAAGTGATCCAGTTTCTCAAAGCGGCTCGCTGCCCGGCAGAAAGTTCCGGCTCCGCGCAACCTCGCTAATGCGGCTGCCTTTGTCAGTGACTGGATTGCGGCGGAAAGATTTCCGCCGCCGCTCGCCGCTTCCCGATCCATGCGTGGCTGACGAGGTAGCTGATCAGTCCGCACAGGGTGGATCGAAGCGGCACGGAGAGCCCCGAGCCCAAGAACCCAGCGGTAAAGTTCAAGCACGTTTCGGCGAGAAAGTGAACGAACCACAGCCCGGTCCCCGTCACCATGGAAACGATGGCGGGTTCCTGACCGCGGGGCGTCTGATAAAGGCCCATCGTCAGGGGCACGAACAGGCCAACGAACGTCATTGTATACGCCCTCTCTAACAAGTCATAAGCACTTTCCCCCGCATAGGCCACGGCGAGACTCGCGGCGGTCCAGACCGCTAGAAAGGAATTTCATCAGAAACGTCAGCATCGGGATTTTCTGCCGGGCAGGCACGCTGCTCGG
>Ga0326597_10009844_pt1 | contig 12775 bp, 11 predicted proteins | sample RVTome_12_FD_203789 | JGI IMG/M metagenome (GOLD analysis project Ga0326597, IMG submission 203789) | Soil microbial communities from uranium-contaminated site in the Upper Colorado River Basin, Wyoming, United States - RVT100D185 | ecosystem: Environmental > Terrestrial > Soil > Contaminated >... | reverse complement strand
CGATGGAGGGACAGTGGATACGGTGACTGGCGTGAGGGGATGGGTACTCGCTTGTGCGCTGCTCGCACTCGGGGCGGCGCCGGGCGTCGCACAGGGGTGGATCGAGCCCGGCGTGATTCGGGGCGGTTTCGCGGTCGACAAGACCAGGAGCGAGGTGAGGGTGAGGGTGGAGGGGCGCGTGGCCCAGATCGAGGTGTCGGAGTGGTTCGTCAACCATGGCCGCCGCCTGGCGGAGGGCGACTACCATTACCCCCTGCCGGGGGAGGCCGTCTTCCAGGGCTTCTCGCTCTTCCAGGGCGACGCGGAGCTCCGTGGGGAGATCATGGACGCCGAGAGGGCCCGGGCGATCTACGAGGAAATCGTACGCCGCCGCGCCGATCCGGCGTTGATCGAGCTGGCGGGCCAGGGACTCCTCCGTGCCCGCATCTTCCCCATCCAGCCCGGTGAAGAGCGGAGGGTCACTCTGCGGTACACCCAGGTGCTGGAGCGGGCCGGCGACGCGCTACAGCTCGTCTACGCGGGCGGCGTGCGGAGCGGACGTGCGGTCACTTCCGGCGGGGTGGAGCCGCAGGGTCGCCAAGAGCGGGTCGACACGAAGTTCGAGGTCGAGGTCGTCGGCGCCTCCCGCTTCCTGGATCCGTTCTCCCCCACGCACGAGCTCGAGGTGGAGCGCGACGGCGAGACCCTCCGCATCTCCATCGACGACGAGATCACGGGGCGGCTGTCGCTCTTCCTGCCCATATCCGGCGAGGCCGTGGGACTGTCCGTCGCCACGCACCGACCGGTCGGCGAGGATGGCTACTTCATGCTGACCCTCTCACCGGATCGCGACGTGGTCGCGACCGAACCCCGTGACGTCACCGTCGTTCTCGACGTCTCGGGATCGATGTCCGGCGAGAAGATCGGCCAGGCGAAGCAGGCGCTGCATCAACTCCTGTCGACGCTCTCGCGGGACGACCGCTTCCGCCTGATCGCGTTTTCGAACGCAATCCGGATTCAGAGCCGCGACTGGAGCTTCTCACGCGGGTCCGACCTCGAACGCGCCCGGGAGTGGGTGGACGACCTGGTTGCGGACGGCGGCACGAACATCGGGGCCGCATTGGACGAGGCGTTCAGACTCGAGAGCCCCCGGGGACGGCTCCCGGTGGTGCTCTTCCTGACCGATGGGCTCCCCTCCGTCGGTGAGCAGTCTCCGGAGCGCCTGGCCGACCGGGCCGAGGCGCGGGCCGGACGCGCTCGCGTCTTCGCCTTCGGTGTGGGGCACGACGTGAACACGCACCTCCTGGACCGGCTGGGTGAGGCCGGGCGGGGCGACACCGACTACGTCGAGCCCGGTGAGAACGTCGAGCGGGTGATCTCACTCCTCACGGCGAAGATCCAGCATCCGGTGCTCACCGAGCTGGACCTCTCCGCCGGGCGTATCGATCTGGCGGAGATCTATCCGGTGCAGATCCCGGACGTCTTCGCCGGCGAGGAGCTGGTGCTGTTCGGCCGCTACTCGGGCGACGGCTCGGGCGCCCTCTCCGTGAACGGGGAGCGCCAGGGGCGGGAGGTCACGTTCGCGACCGACGTGACGTTCCCGGAGGAGTCCGATGCCAACTCCTACATTCCACGCCTGTGGGCTTCGCGGAAGCTCGGCCACCTGGAACGCCAGATCTGGACGGAGGGAGAGACCGGGAGCCTGGTGGAGGAGATGCGCCGTCTCGCGCTCCGTTACGGGCTGCCGAGTCGGTACACGTCCTACCTGGTCGAGGAGCCCGAGGTGGTGGCGGGCCGACCCTTCCCGTTGGGCGGAACGGGCGGTCGCGTCTCCAACGCGCAGGCTCCCGCAGCTCCCAGTGGCGCAGCGGCCGTCCGCGCGGCGGACGAGGCCAGGCTACGGCGCGTGGTCAGCAGCGCCGGTGACCTCGCCGAGGCAGAGCGCGTGGCGGCCGCGGAGATGGTCGACCGCGACGACTCCGCTGTGCCGACGCACGCGGTCGCTGGGCGGCTCTTCCGGCTGCGCGACGGTGTATGGACCGACGCAGCGCACCAGGCGTCGCGGCCGGTGACCCGGGTGAAGGCTTTCAGCGCCGCGTACTTCGAGGTGTTGAGGGCGCTCCCGGAGGTCGGCCCCGTGCTGGCGGACCTGACCGACGTCGTGATCGCCGGCGGGCAGGCCAGCGTGCATGTGGGAGACGAGGGCATCGAAGAGATCTCACCCTCAGAGCTGGGGAAGCTGGTGGCGAGCTTCCGAGGCGTGGACGGGGCGTAAATTGAGCATCGACTGGAATGACCTGTACCGGACCACGTTTCCCGACCTCGTTCGGTTCCTGCACCGAAAGGTGTGGGACGCCGAGCGGGCGAGGGACCTGGCCCAGGAGGCCTTCGTACGGGCGCTCGCGCACGAGCCGAAGAAGCCTCGCGCCTGGCTCTTCCAGGTCGCGGCCAACCTCGCGAGAGACGAGGCCCGCACGGCGATCCGACGCAAGAGGCACCTCGTGTTGCTGAAAGCCGAGGCCGAGGTCCGTCAGGAGGCCACGACGGACCCCGCGACCGAGATGGCCGAGCGAGAGCGCTGGGGGCACGTGAAGGAAGCCCTGGACGCGCTCTCGGAGACCGATCGCGAGGCACTCCTCCTCTGGGACGCCGGTCAGAGCTACACGGAGATCGCTCGACATACCGGACTGGCGGTGGGGGCGGTGGGCACGACGCTCGCCCGCGCTCGTCGTCGTCTGGCGGATGCATACAAAGCAAGGGAGCAGGTCGATGTCGCACGTTGATGAAGGTGCGCTGCATGCCTATCTGGATGGGGCGCTGGAGGAGTATCCCGCAGCGGAGGCCAGGGCGGTGCGCGAGCACCTCGAGGTCTGCGCCGCCTGCCGGGAGCGGCTCGAGGTCGAGCGTGGCGTCAGAGACGAGGCCGCGTCCATCCTGGGACTCGCGGTCCCCGAGGTCGAGGTGCCGAGCTTCGAGGAGCTGCGGGCGTACGTGCGCGCCAACGCCTCTGGACGGAGCTCCGTCTCCGTTCGCATCTACCGGCTCGGCTGGGCCGCGTCCATCGTCCTGGCGCTGGGCACGGGCTGGATGCTGCGGGGCGGACAGGTCGTTCCCGTAGCCTCTCCGATCGGTGCGGCCGCCGAGCGGGCGAGCCGACAGGAGTCGGCCGCTTCATTCGACGTCGCCGCCGCCGCCGTGGTGGCGCTGGAGCGCAGTGCCGAGGAGGCGCCTGCCGCCGGTGCTCGAGCGAATGAGGCGGCCGCCGTCGGAGAGGCACAATCCGCGCCTGCGCCCGGAATCGAGACGGCGCAGCGTCAGGCTGCGGTCGCGGAGCCGGCGGAGCCCGAGACCGACCGGGCTTCGACTTCTCCGGCGACCTCGGGCGGCACGGTTGCGCCCGCGCCAGTCGCCGACGCCCCCATCGACGACATCGCGCCGCGGCCGGAGGCCGTGGCCGATATCGACGCGTCGATCGCGGTGGCCAGCCCGGCCTCGGGGCTCGATGGACCCGCGGCGGACAACGGGCAGCGCAGACGGCTGGAGGTGGCCGCGGCACCTGACTCGGCGGCCTTCGCCCCCGAGCCCGCGGCTCCGACCGAGGTCCGCGAGCGCGTGGCGGACGCGGCCGGGGCGAGGAACGCTCCGGAGCCCGAGCGCAGGTCCGCGTCGCCGGACGTCGTGGCGTCGGCGAATGCGGCCGCACCGGCAGTGGGTCTGGCCGGGCGCGCCCCGGATTTCGCCGACGCCCGGGACGAGGTGCCCGCCGACCAGGAGTCGTACTCCCTCGTGGTGCCGAACGTCGAGGTGCTCGAGGTCCGGTTTCGCGGATCGGGAGTGCAGTCCGAGGGCCAGGTCGTGCTGCAGCGGCTCGAGTCCGGCGACACGCTCGAGGTGATCCACCTGCCGCCGGAGATGGACCCCTCGTCGCTCGAGGAGCCAGCTCCGGGCGATGCCGAGCTCGTGGTGCAGCGCGCGGCGGGCTGGATCGTGATGCGCGCTCCGCTGCGCGAGGCGGAGCTCATGGAGCTCATGGAGCGGCTGCTCACGGAGCGGTAGCGGAACCCCGAGCTCCGGGCACGCGTAAGCAGCCTGCCGGACGGGCGTCCACCGCCGGCTTCGCCACTGCCCTCATGAGGACGCTTCGATGACGTTGACCCGCCTCGTCGCGCTCGCCGCGCTCGCGCTTCCGGCCTCGCTGTGTGCCCAGGAGTCCTCATTGGACGCTGCCGCGCGCACCATCACCGAAGCGGACTACAAGCGTCGCGTCGGCGTGATGGCGCACGACTCCATGCAGGGTCGCGACACGCCGAGCCCCGGCCTCGAGAAGACGGCCGCGTACATCGCTTCGGAGTTCGCGCGCGTGGGCCTACGCGGAGGGGCGGCCGATGGCTCGTTCGTCCAGCGGTATCCACTGCGGTCGGTGGTGGTCGACCGGTCCGGGTCCCACCTACAGCGCGGCGACGTGCGCCTGGCGTTCGGCGCCGATGCCCTGCCACTGCTCGGTGACGTGATGAGCGGTGAAGCCTCCGCGGGCCTCGTGCTCGTGTCGGGCTCGGGGAGCGTACAGGCCGGCCTGGCGGACAACGCGCTGAGGGGAATGCACGCCGTGCTCGTCCTTTCGCGGACCGCGGGCGGCGTGGACCAGGAGGTGTACCGCACACTCGTCGCGCTGATCAACGCGGGAGCGTTGTCCGTGCTCGTGACCAACCCGTCGGGCGATGACGTCTGGGCGGCCAACGCTGAGAGCGCCCTGCGATCCGAGGTTGCCCGAGGCTGGGTCGAGAACGGACGGCCGAGTCGTGACTTCCTTCCCGTGCTCCAGGTCCGCACGTCGTCGGTCGAGCGGCTCATTCAGGGAAGCGGACTGGACTTGGCGTCGCTCCAAGCCCGCTCGTCCTCGGCCTTGCGCGTGGATCGCGTATCCGGCCCGAACCTCACCGTCGCGCTGCATTACTCCGAGGAGGAGGTCACGGCGCCGAACGTGGTGGCGATCCTCGACGGCAGCGACCCTTCGCTCCGCGAGGAATACGTCGTCATCTCGGGGCACATGGACCACGTGGGAATCGGCGCTCCGAGCGAATCAGGCGACTCCATCTACAACGGGGCCGACGACAACGCCTCGGGGACGGCCGCGGTGATCGAGGTTGCGGAGGCGATGGCCTCTCTGCCGACGGCGCCCCGGCGCTCGATGATGTTCCTGCTCGTGAGCGGCGAGGAGAAGGGCCTCTGGGGGAGTGAGTACTTTGCCGCGAATTCTCCGGTGCCGGTCGATCGGATGGTCGCGGATCTCAACACCGACATGGTGGGCCGCAACTGGCCCGACACCATCGTCGCCATCGGCAAGGAGCACTCCGACCTCGGCGCGACGCTCGAGCGCGTCAACGCGGCCCACCCCGAGTTGGGCATGACGGCGATCGACGATCTGTGGCCCGAGGAGAGCTTCTACACGCGGTCGGACCACTACAACTTCGCGCGCGTCGGCGTGCCGATCCTGTTCTTCTTCAACGGGGTCCACGAGGACTACCACGGCCCCGACGACGAGCCGGACCGCATCGATGGGGAGAAGGCCGCCCGAATCGCCAGGCTCGTGTTCTATCTCGGAGCGGAGCTCGCCAACACGACCGAGCGACCCGAGTGGAACCCGGAGAGCTACTCCCGGATCGTCGGGAGCTCCTTCCGCTGACGCGGACGGGGCGTCCCCGGAAAGGGACGCCCCGTACCGGCAAAACGTGCGGACCTCAGTTCAAGGCGTCCGACGCCGCCGGGTACTGCCGAAACAGATGATCCAGTCGCAGGATCCTCAGGATCCTCGCAGTCTGCCACGGTAGCGCACGGACCCAAACGCTGTCCGCCGGCGCCGACTGCAGACGTGCCGTGAGGATGAGCGAAAGGTCACACACATCGGGCTGTTCCAGCCCGGTGAAGTCGAAGACGACGTGAACACCCGTCGACCCTTCGACGTGCTCCTGCAACTGGCCCTCCACCTCCGCCGTCTTGCCCTCGTCGTCCCGTTTCATCTCTGCCTCCCCGGTTCCCTGGGAACCCCCCCAAGAGGCTGAACCCTTATATGTATCAAGAGTCGTGCCATGCTTCGGGGCGAGGGAGTCTCGGCTTCCTGGAGACGACGCGGACCTGGCCCCCGGGGGGTATCCGGCCCACTATAGAAGGCAAGTCCGAACCGATCGGAGGGCTGAGTGATCCGCTTGTCACGGCCGGTACTCCTGCTGGCGACGATGGCTTTCGCGGCAGTCGCCTCGGAGGCGCAGCAGCACAGCGGAGCGGAACAAGCCTACTTCCGCGCCGTCTCTCGCTACTTCCAGCTTCCCGAAGCCGAGGTGGCCATCCTCGGGAACTGGGACGTGCCGGCCGATGAGATTCCCGTCCTTCTCTTCGTGGCTCGCCGGGCCGGGGTCTCTGCGGAGGCGCTCATCGCGCTGAGAGAGTCGGGGCGCAGTTGGACCGAGCTTTCCGACCGCTATCAGATCGGAGCACGGGCGCTCCACGTGCCCCTCCGGGACGCGGCATCGGCCGGCCGCCTCGCTCCGCTCTACGACAGATTCCGGGACACGCCGGTCGAGCGGTGGGGCGACATCGACCTCAGCTCTGAAGACATCGTGGCGTTGGTCAACGTCCGGGTCCTGTCCCAGTCGCTCGGGCTCACGCCCGACGACGTCATGCGCCGCACCTCGACCGCCTCGTCGTTCGTCGAGCTCTACTCTCAGCTGATTCGCTGACTCGCGCCGACGACATGGGTGGGTGGGGGGAGAACGGGAGGGGCGTGCGAACCGGTGCCAAGGAGACCCGGGCGTTCACCAAGGCGCTGCTGAGGGACCTACGCGCCTTCGAGTCGATGCTCGCGGGTGACCTCTTCGAGTCGGGCGTACGGCGTATCGGCGCCGAGCAGGAGATGTTCCTGGTCAACCAGGGTTGGCGGCCGGCGCCGGTCGCGCTCGAGCTCCTCGACCGACTCGGGGACCCGTATACCACGGAGCTGGCACTCTACAACCTCGAGGCGAACGTGGCTCCGAGGATCCTGCGGGAGTCGTGCTTCTCGGAGTTGGAGGCCGAGCTCCGATCCGTCGTCGAGCGGGTGCGATCCGTCGCGGCCGAGATCGGCTCGGAGGTGGTGCTCACGGGAATCCTGCCTACGCTGCTGCGTTCCGACGTCACGTTCGAGAACATCACGCCGAGAGAGCGCTACTACGCCCTCAACGAAGCCCTGGCCCGGCTTCGCGGAGGTGAGCCACACCGGCTCCGTATCGAGGGCATCGACGAGTTGTCGATGGAAGACGACTCGGTAATTCTGGAGTCCTGCAACACCAGCTTCCAGGTGCACCTGCAGGCCAGCGCGGACGAGTTCGCCGACGTCTACAACGTCGCGCAGGTGGTCGCTGCGCCCGTTATGGCGGCCGCCGTGAACTCTCCGATTCTGTTCGGCAAGCATCTCTGGGACGAGACCCGCATCGCTCTCTTCCAGCAGTCCGTGGATGCCCGCAGCGGAACGCTCCACGTTCGCGAGCTCTCCCCCCGGGTGAGATTCGGCGAGGACTGGCTCGAGTCGTCGGTGATCGAGCTCTTCCAGGACGACATCGCCCGGTACAGGGTCCTGCTCGCGATCGACGTCGAAGAGGACCCCATGGAGGTCCTGCGCAACGGTGGAGCGCCCAGGCTGCAGGCGCTTCAACTGCACAACAGCACGGTGTACCGGTGGAACCGCCCGTGCTATGGAGTGACCGATGGAACCCCTCATCTCCGCATCGAATGCCGGGTGCTCCCGGCCGGTCCGACGATCCTGGACGAGGTGGCGAACGCGGCGTTCTGGTCGGGGTTGGTGCTCGGCGCGCTCGTGGAGTACGGGGACGTTCGGACCCGCATCGACTTCTCCGACGCCAAGGCCAACTTCCTCGCCTCGGCGCGACATGGTCTGAAGGCGGGGTTCCGTTGGCTGGACGGGCACACGATGAGCGCTCGTCGCCTCATTCTGGAGGAGGTGCTGCCGCTCGCTCGCGCGGGCCTGGCCGCGGCCGAGGTGGCCGCGGCGGACATCGACCGTTACCTGGGCGTCATCCAGGGGCGAGTCGAGACCGGCACCACCGGCGCGCGGTGGTTGATGCGGTCGATCGCCGGTATGAAGAGCCGGGGCACCCGGGCCGAGTGTCTCTCGGCCGTGACCGCCGGGATGATCGCGCGGCAACGCTCGGAGCTACCTTGTCACGAGTGGAGCGATGCAGACATCCGTGAAGCCGGAGGCTGGCGCCTGAACTATCTCAAGGTCGAGCAATTCATGACGACGTCGCTCTTCACGGTCCACGAGGAAGAGCTGGTGGACATGGTGGCTTTTCTGATGGACCGCGAGCAGATCCACCACGTCCTCGTCGAGGACGACGCGCACTCGCTCGTCGGGCTCGTCTCGTACCGGTCCGTCGTTCGATTGATGGCCGAGGGTTTCGATCCCTCGACCGACGAGGTCCCTGCGGTGAAGTCGATCATGGAGCGCGATCCCGTCTCCGTCGCGCCGGAGACACCCACGCTGGAGGCGATCGACCTCATGCGGCACCACAGCGTCACCTGCCTGCCGGTCGTCGTCGAGGGCAAGCTGGTCGGCATCGTCAGCGAGAGCGACTTCATGTCGATCGCGTACAAGCTGCTCACCAATCAGCTGAGCTCGGACTGAGTCTCGGCGCGGGCAGCGAGCCGTGTGCGGACGCTATACTCTCGCGGCGGAAGCCAGCGAGCTCGTCGAGGTCTTCGACGTACCGCCTCCCGACTTCGAGGTCCTGCCCCGGTTCAACATCGCGCCGGGCCAGCAAGCTCCCGTCGTGGCCGAAGACCGGCACGGGCGTCGCATGGGCTTGCTCACCTGGGGAATGGTGCCGGCGTGGCGCGACGAGCCTGGAAAGCCGTTGATCAACGCGCGCAGCGAATCGGTGCTGTCCAGGGCATCGTTTCGGGATGCGTTCGAGCGCCGTCGCTGCCTCGTTCCCGCCGACGGCTTCTACGAGTGGAAGAGGGAGGGTGACGCCAAGGCTCCATTCTGGATTCACCCTGACGGGCGTGGGCTGATCTCCTTCGCCGGTATCTGGGAGCGTTGGAGCCGCCCGGGCCTCGACGCCCGCCATACCTTCGCGATCCTGACCATGCCGGCCAGCGCGGACGTCGCGTGGATCCACGACCGCATGCCCGTCGTGATCGGAGCCGCGGACCGGGACGCCTGGCTGGACCGCACCATCGATGGGGAGCGTGCCCTGCGTCTGCTGCGCGCGGGCCCGGCGCCCCGTTTCACCTGCAGGGCCGTGTCGGCGCGCGTGAGCCGACCCCGGGAGGACGACGCCGGCCTGATCGCCCCGCTCGAGTCCTGACGTCGTCGCCTGCGGCCCGGGCGGGCTCGAGGGCGCACGTGTGGCGATCGGTGGAGGCCGGTACCTCAGTTGGCTCGGACCGCCCGTCCCTCGGCCCACCGCCTCATGGCCGCGATCTTCTCCCTCATCGTGACCGAGAGCGGCTTGGTGGCGGCGATCTCCGCCGCGACGGCGTCGGTGTCGAGCGAGGTCCCGGCGGAGAAGGCCGTGTACAGCACCGAGACGACCACCTCCTCGATCTCCGATCCGCTGAAGCCCGCAGTCTCCTCCGCGAGTCGGAGCAGGTCGTAGCCGTCGGGCTCCTGGCCCCTCGAGTCGAGATGGATGCGGAAGACGTCCGCGCGCGTCGCGCCGGGACGCCCAGCCGGTCGGCGACGTGGGCGAGCAGGGCGTTGGCGCGGTCCTCCTCCTCGGTCTCGATATAGACGAGGCGGTGTCGGGAGCGAAAGAGGAGCTCCAGGTCGTGCAGGGCGTCCTTCGGCATGCGGGATTCTACCTCGCATCGCCTTCCACGCTACCTAGTTGCCGGTTCCTGGCCATGTCGCTCCGCGATATCGTTCGGCGCACGCGCCCGGAGGAAACCGAAGAAGAGGATACGTGACACACGCGAGCGTCCAAGCGACACGTCGGCCCGGCGCGACATGGGCGGGGCCGTTTCTATGCGTGATCGCCCTCGCGCTCGGGCCGCGGCCGACGGTGGCACAGGCGGGCCCCTTCGACCCGGACACCCTTCCCGCCGACGCCTATTACTACAAAGGCCTCCCGGGCTCGGACATGTACGTGGGCCCGTTCGACGTCGTGCTGAACAAGGGCTTCAACTTCGCACAGGCCGAGAACCGCACCCGCCGCATCTTCGAGTCCGAATACAGCACCCGGCACGTATGGGAGTCCCTCGCCCATCCGCTTCAGTCGATCCAGAACAGCGGCGGGTGGGGCGAGTTCTTCGAGACGCAGATTCTGCCGGTCCAGGCCTGGAACTGGATCAAGAGCGGCTTCCGTTGGGAGGAGGTCGACAACATGACGTGGTACCCGAACTACATGGGTCACTTCGTCGAGGGTGGCATCACCAGCCGGCGACTGGCCGAGAAGCTGCGGGCACAGGGGGTGCCCTACGCGAGCACCCTGGCCGGGGTCACCACGATGGCCACCGCGGTGGCGAACGAGATGTATACGCATCAGGGCCTCGACCGCGGCACCGGGGGTACCGTCGCGGACCTGTACGTGTTCGACCTCGGTGGCGTGCTCGTCTTCTCGCTGGATCCCGTCGCGCGCTTCTTCGCCGAGACGCTGCGGCCGGGGCAGGCTTCGCTGACCGCTCCGGACCTCGAGCTCGCGAACAACGCCAACAACCTGGTCTTCAAGTTCGGGCTCCCGTTCACGGATCGGGCGTCGCTCTTCTGGCGCACCGGGATCGGCTCCCACCTGGGCGTGACGGCCCACCTGAGGGGCGGCTACGACGTCAGCGTCGGATTCGGAGCCGACGCGAGTCGTCAGAACATCGACCCCGTCACGGGCAAAGAGTCCGTGGACATCCGGCTGTCTTCATCGGCCTACCTCGACCGGGGCGGCTCGGTGCTCGCGTCGATCCATTGGAGCGAGGTGGACCACCGGCTCGTCGCGCTGAATGTCTACCCCGGGGTACTCCACCCCGACTTCGGCGCGTGGATCAACGTGGATCAGGACGGCGCCTTCCAGCTCGGTCTGACCCACCGTCTGGCCCTCGGGCTGGGCTTGGGGGCGGCGGTCGGGAACTGAGCTGGCCGTCCTTGGCAGGAAACCCGGGCAACCGTACGTTGGCTGCCCGTCGCGCCCGTTCAGGGACGGTCAGGCGGAAGAGACCCATCGTGACCCCCTCCAGTGAGCGTAGTCGACACATGTCAGGAAAGAATCACCTTCGAACGGCTTCGGCCCTGGCCCTCGCGGCCTTGACCGTCCTTCCCATGCTCGTGGCCGCGCAGGCGGACATGGCGCCGACCAACAACCTCCCCAACCCGTATCGCACTATCGAGGGCTGGAACGTGATGCCCACCGGTCGGTCGTTCGGGTCGTCCAGCTCCGTGGAGATCGACGCGGACGGCACGAGCGTTTGGGTGGCCGAGCGCTGCTCGACGAACCAGCGCGGCTGCCTCGTCAACCCGGACCTCGATCCCATCATGAAGTTCGACGCCAGTGGCAGCATGGTGACGAGCTTCGGCGCGGGCATCCTCGTGTGGCCTCACGGCATCGACGTGGATCCGGACGGCAACATCTGGGTGGTGGACGGCCAAGACAATCGCCCGGCAGGGCGTCGGGGAGGTCCGCCACCGGCTGCGATTCCCGACGACCAGGTGTATGGCCACCAGGTCATCAAGTTCAGCCCCACCGGCCAGGTCCTCATGAGGCTCGGGCGCGCGGGTGGCGTCCCGATGGACCAGCAGGCCGCGGCGGGTCCGGGTAACGATTTCTTCTGGCAGCCCAACGACGTCTACGTCGCCGGAAACGGGGACATCTTCGTCGGCGAGGGGCACGGCAGCGGGCGGAACCGCATCATCAAGTTCAACTCGCGTGGCGAGTACCTCATGGAGTGGGGCGGATCGGGTGACGGTCCCGGGCGGTTCAACCAGCCCCACGCCCTGGCGATGGACTCCCAGGGTCGGCTCTTCGTCGCGGACCGCGGCAACAACCGCATCCAGATCTTCGACCAAAACGGCCGCTTCCTGGACGAGTGGCACCAGTTCAGCCGCCTGAGCGGGATCTTCATCGACGCCAACGACGTGCTCTACGGCGCCGACTCGGAGTCCGGCTCGGTGAACCCGGCCCACGGCACGTGGACGCGGGGCATTCGCGTCGGCAGCGCGCGTACGGGTGAGGTCATGTACCTGATTCCGGATCCCAACCCGGACTGCTCCGGCACGTGTACGGCCGAGGGCGTCGCCGCGGACATCAACGGCGTGATCTACGGGGCCGAGGTCGGCCCGGCGCCGGGACGGCTGCAGCGCTACGTCAGGTAAGCTCGTCGAACGCTCCCCGGACCCGGTCGAGCGCCTCGCGTAGCTCGTCCTCCGGGATGCCGTAGCCGAGTCGAATATGGTGGTCCCGGGCGAAGTGGTCGCCCGGGACCACCAGGACGTCCTTCTCCAGGCGTAGTTTTTCCGCGAGTGCCGTCGAGCCGATCGGCGCTTCGTAGCGGGTGAAGCAGATGGCGCCCGCGTCGGGCGCCCGGTAGTGGAACCGACCGGCCTGGCCCGCCATCCACTCCTCCAGCACCGCGAGGTTGGCGCGCACGATCGCTCGCGTGCGCTCGCGGATGCGGGCGCGCGTCGCCGGCTCCAACGCCACACATGCGAGGGCGTCGGAGAGGGAGGCCGGTGCGATCGTGGTGTAGTCGGTCCGCCCCCAAAGGTCAGCGATGGTGTCAGCGGGCGCCACGATCCAGCCCAGACGCAGCCCCGGCAGCC
>Ga0326597_10009843_pt1 | contig 12775 bp, 14 predicted proteins | sample RVTome_12_FD_203789 | JGI IMG/M metagenome (GOLD analysis project Ga0326597, IMG submission 203789) | Soil microbial communities from uranium-contaminated site in the Upper Colorado River Basin, Wyoming, United States - RVT100D185 | ecosystem: Environmental > Terrestrial > Soil > Contaminated >... | reverse complement strand
CGCTCCAGTAGCTCGCGGGTGGAGGTGCAGACGGCGTCCCACCAGGCGTCCGGGTCCTGCTCGGCCCAGCCTCGTTGCGGATAGGCGGTCTGGTAGCCGCGAAAGGCGCTACCGAGGTGCGTGCCGTCGTCGTCGTACAACGAGGCCTTGTTGCCGGTTGTACCGAGGTCGTGAGCGAGAAGGCAGGGCATCGCGCTCACTCCTTGGCGGGTCGAAAGTCGGGGTTGGGAACCGCCTCGGGGCCGGCCGGGCCGGCGACGACCCGCACCGCGAAGCCCTGCCCAGTGATCGTGCCGTAGTCGTAGCCGGCATCGGCGGGGTACACGGCGAGGAACGCGAACCGCTCATCGCCGGTGTTGACGCTGCGGTGACCCCAGTGTGGCGGGACGTACGACGCGGCGCCCGGCGTCATCTCTTGCACGTCCACTGCGCCGTGCGGCGTCTGCATCAAGAGCCAGCCGCGTCCCTGCAGGCAGTAGTACAGCTCGGCCCGGTCCCCCTTGGCGTGATAGTGACCCTTGGTCATGTAGTACTCACTCCCCACCCTGCCCGGCTCGATCACGGTGGTCGAGAAGAGCAGTTGCCCCTCCTGCTGGGGCGTGTCGGCAGCGGCGTAGACGCGGTAGACGACCGGATCGGTAGCGCCCACCGCGCCGGCCGCCGGCACGTCGCCGAACAGCCCTGCCAGGTCGGAGAGGCGACGGGTCTGGACCTGCTCGGCGGCGCGCAGCACGCCGGTCTCCAGGTCCACTATCCTCGTAAATGGGGTCATGTAGTTCAAGGTGCCTCCGTCACCGCCCAGCCGCGCGGCGGAACTCGGTTGACGACGTTCGGACAGGCCTCGCCACGTAGGACGCGGACCAGGTTCTCGGCGGCCAGCATTGCGGTCCGCACGGTCGCCTCGCGCGTGTGCGCGCCGAAGTGGGGCGTCGCGATCACCCGGTCGTGCCCGATCAGGGGACTGTGCGACGGCGGTTCGTGGGCGAACACGTCGAGCGCCGCTCCGGCCAGGCGGCCCGCCTCGAGCGCCTCGTGCAGGGCCTCCTCGTCCACCAGGCCGCCGCGAGCGGTGTTGACGAGGTAGGCGCCAGCTTTCATCCGCGCGAAAGCACTCCGGTCAAGCAGGTTGCGCGTCTCCGGGGTGAGCGGGGCGTGCAGCGAGATGACGTCCGAGCTGGCGAGCAACGTCGGCAGATCGACCGGACGCACCCCCGGCGTGGCGACTTCGACGTGCGGGTCGAACGCGACGATCCGCATTGCCAGTGCCAGCGCTTTGCGCGCTACCGCCTGGCCGATCGCTCCAAAGCCGATCAGGCCGAGCGTCTTGCCGTCGAGCTCCCAACCGCTGCGCCGCTGCCAGTGCCCAGCGCGGGTAGCAGCCACGGCGGCCGGCAGGTCGCGGGCAAGCGCGAAGATCAGTCCGATGGTCGCCTCGGCGACCGCTCCGGTGTTGCTGCCTGGGGTGATGGTCACGGCTACACCGTTGCGCCTGGCGGCCTCCAAGTCGACCGCGTCGGTCCCGACGCCGAAGCGGGAGATCACCCTTAGCTTGTCGGCGCGTTCGAGGGCAGAAGCGTCGCAGGTGTCCAACCCGAGGATCACGCCGTGATGGCCGGGCAGCAACTTAGCGAGTTGGGCGGCGGAGAGCGGCTGGTCGGGGGGCCTGAGCTCGACGTCGCAACCGTGCTGGGCAAGGTAGTCGTGGTGGGGACCGTCCGACCGGCAGAACGAACGGGCGGTGGCCAGCACCCGGAAGCGTTGCGGACCGTCGGTCGTTGCAATCATCCCTTTACCGCGCCGGCCATCAGTCCGCGGGTGATGAACCGCTCCAGGAACAGGCCGATCAGGACGACCGGCATCACGGCGACGAGGGTGAGCGCGGAGATGAACCACCACTCGATGCCACGGTTTGTGTTCTGGCCGGCGATGAGCACCGGCAGGGTGATGGCGTCATAGTTGGTGAGCATCAGGGCGTAGAGGAACTCGTTCCACGAGAAGATGAACGAGAAGATGCTGACGGCGACGATGCCGGGGGTGCTGAGCGGCAGCACGATCCGGGTGAACGCCTGCCAACGCGTGGCCCCGTCCACCCGGGCGCTCTCCTCGAGGTCGATCGGCAGACCGTTGAAGAAGTCCCGCATGATCCACACGGCGAACGGCACGTTGAACATGGTGTAGGCGATGATCAGCCCGATGTGCGTGTCGATCAGGCCTGCGGTGGTGTAGAGGATCAGAAACGGCACCACGAAGGCTGCCGGTGGCAGGAACCGGTTCGAAATGATCCAGAAGGCGATGCCGTCGTTGCGCCAGCCGGTCAGGCGCCAGTGATAACGGAAGCGGGACAGGCCGTAGCCGGCCATGGCGCCGAGGACCACCGCCAGGAGGGTGCTACCCAGCGCCACGATCAGGCTGTTGCGGAAGTGGCGAAGCACGGTGTCGCGCTGGCTGGTGAACAGGTACTCCCAATGTTCGCCGGTGGGTGCGAAATCGATGAACGGCAGGTAGAGGGGACCGCGGGCCACAGCGATCGGGGTCTTGAACGAGGTGGTTATCAGCCAGAAGAACGGGAACAGGACGATGAACGACCAGAAGATCACGAACAGGTAGACGAGTGCGAGCCTCCACATCTTGCGGCCGTGCATCTCAGTTCACCCTCAGCGTGATCATCCGTGCGACCGTCAGGAAGATCGTCGTGAACACGACTATCAGGACGAGCAGGACGAAGGCGATCGCGGCGGCGTAACCGTAGTTTCCAAAGGTGAGGGCGGTACGGAACACGTACATGGTCAACGATTCGGTCGACGAGCCGGGACCGCCGCCGGTCGACACGACGATTATGTCGATGATCTTGAAGATTTCGAGCCCGCGGATGAGGATGGCGGTGACAGAGATCGGCAGCAACAGCGGGAAGATGATCGAGCGGAAGACCTGAAGTGCGGTGGCGCCGTCGACTCGGGCGGCCTCGTAGAGCTGTGACGGGATAGTTTGAAGGCCGGCGAGCAGCAACAGCGTCATGAACGGGGTCCACTGCCAACTCTCGATCAGGACGATGGTCCAACGGGCGTAGTCGGGGTTGGTCAACCACGGCACCGCGATCGGCCCGGCCCCGAACATGGCGGGCACCCTGCGCAGCAGGTCGGCGATCGGCGAGCGGGCTGGATCGAAGAACATTCGGCCTAGATACCCCACGGCGACCGGAGTGGTCATCATGGGTAGCAAAAAGATCACCCGGGCTACGTTCCTGCCTTTGAACGGCTGGTCGAGGACCATGGCGAGGAACAGCCCGAGGGCGTACTGGATGGTAACGCCGACGAAGACGAAGAACACCGTGTTGAAGGTGGCGATGTGGAGCCGTTGGTCGCGCAGCAGCCGGGCGTAATTGCCGCCCGTCAGGTCGAAACCGAGCCCAAGGAGGCCCGGCCCTGCGCGCGCCGCCCCGCCACGCTGAATGTCGGTGAAGCTGATCCCCAGCGACCAAAGCAGTGGGAAGATGACCAGCGCGATGAGCAGGATAACGGCGGGAAGCAGGAACGCCTGCTTCATGATCCGATCCTCGAGCGATCCCCGCCTCTGCCTCGTCGGCCCCACGGGCCCGCTGGGGGCGGCGGTCTGGTCCACGTTCACCTCACGCTTCGGTTGGGAGGACTCGGTTGTGTAGGGGACGATCCGCGCCGCCATGCGGCGCGGATCGCAGCTGCGAAGCGGACGCTACATGCCGGTCCAGCCGACCGCGTTGCGGTACTGATCGAGCTGGTCTTCCCGTCCGAAACGCTCGGTGATGCCGTCCCAAAGTTCGGCGACGTTGTCGAGTGCGGTCTGCGCGTCGATCTCGCCGACCAGCGCACGGGACACCTCGGCGTCCAAGGCCTGGAAGTATTCGGCGGAGCCGCGGATGCGCAGGTCGAGCACGGCGTTGGGGTGGTTGATGGTGTTCAGGATCGCGTCGAGGTAATCCACGGCGCTCTCCCGGTCGAAGCCGGCCTCGACCCACATGTCGACTTCCTCGAGCTGACTGAAGCGCGAGGGGTTGATGCCGGTGCCGCCGGTGACGGCAAGCTGCTTCACCATTTCGGGAGCGGCCATGAAGGCGGCGAAGTCGAGGGCTGCCTCGGTGACGTCGGAATCAGCGGCGACCCCGATGATCCAGCCACCGAAGGCGATGAACGGAGCGTGGTTGGGGCCGTCCATGGGCGTGACCCATTCACCGGCCTCGTAGTCCCAGTACTCGTCGCCGCCGGGCAGCACGCCGAAGCCGACGTCGCCCGCGACGATCGAAGCGGCCTCATCGATCGAGATGGTGCCGACGTCGCCCCAATCGATATTGAGCACCGACTGGCCTGCCGGGAAGTAGCTGCGGGTGTCGGAGACGTCGTAGTTGATCATGTTGGGGTCGCCGAAGTCGCGGATCTCGATGTACTCTTCCAGCGCGCGCACCCAGCCGGGGTTGTTCACCTGCGGCGTCATGTCCTCGCAGGAGAAGAAGAAGCACGGGTTGCCAGGCACCTTGCCGTAGCCGGCTGCGCGCGACAGGTAGACCCAGTAGCTCTGCGCATTGCGCCGCTGCGCTTCGAGCGCACCGTAGATCGACGCTTCCTGGCCGGCGGTCTCTACCGTGCGGCCGTGGAAGAACTCGGCGATGTCACGGTATTGCGACCAGCTTTGCGGCTCGGTCAACGGGTAGCCGTACTCCGCCTCGAACTCCGCGCCGTACTCGGGGCCGTCGACGAGATCCTTGCGGTAGTAAAGCATATGGGAATCACCGTCGTACGGCAGGGCGTAGACCGTGTCGCCCCAGGCGGTGAGGCGCTCGCCGTATAGGCCGACCACATCGTCCCACTCGAGCTGCTCCTGCAACTCGGCGGGGATCGGCTCGAGGTGTCCTGGTCCCATGAAGTCACCGGCCCAGTCGGCCGGGAAGATCAACACGTCGTACGACGCTGCGCCGGTCTCGAACGAGCTGATTATCTTCTCGAACAGTTCGCCGAAGGCGAACTGTTGCAGTTGGACCTCACCGCCCGTTTCGGCTTCCCAGTCGGGAGCGAAGTCCTCGACCGGTCCACCGATCGACCGGCCGGTCTGGGTCACCACGACTACCGTCTGGCCGTCGAAGCGGCCGTCCTGCGCCAGTCCCGACGACAGCAGGCCGCCGAGGAGGATGGCGCCTAGTACGAATATCGAAAATCGTCGTTTCATGCTTCCCGACCTTTCGTCGTGCGTCATGCGTTGGAAGTGGGCGGCGCGCTGCCCGCACCCCTCCGAGCTGTCACGCGTCAAGCGGTCCCGACCAGACTCTCACCCCCTTCGACCCGTTTGGCTCTCAGCACGCTCTTCATCGTGCCGACGCGCTGCTCGGTTTCACGGCCGAAGCGCAGCGCCACGCCGACGGCGAGCACGTCGACGAAGAGGAGGTGAACGATCCGCGAGATGGACGGGGTGTACACGTCCGTCTCCTCGGGGATCTCGGCGGCGAGCACGATCGAAGCGGCTTGCGCCAACGGCGAGCCGGCCGCGGTGATGGCGATGACGGTGGCGCCGGCGCTGCGGGCCAACTCGACGCTTTCGAGCAGTTCGCGGGTCCGGCCGGTGTGCGAGATCGCGACGGCGACGTCCTGAGGTCCAAGGGTCGACGCAGCCAGGTACTGCATGTGGGCGTCGCTGTAGGCGAAGCAGGGCCGCACCAGGAAGAAGAACTTGCAGGTCGCGTCGATCGCGACCGCTCCGGAGGCGCCGAAGCCGTAGAACTCGATTCGGCCGTGCTTGGCGGCGGCGGCGAGGGCGTCGACGGCCCGTTCGACGTTCGGTCGGTCGAGCACGTCGCGCATGCGGATGAGCGTGTCGATGGTCGAGTCGAGGACCTTGAGCGAGTACACGTCCGCTGGGTCGGTCGGGGCGATGCCGGCATGTACGAAGTAGGGGCGCGTCACGAGGCTCTGGGCGAGGCGGACCTTGAACTCCTGAAAACCGCCGCAACCGACCGCCCGGCAGAAGCGCAGCACCGACGGCTCGCTCACGCCGGAGGTCGCAGCGAGGTGCGCCATGCTGACGTGGATGACCTGATGAGGATCGGCCAAAACCACGTCGGCCACTTGGCGCTCCGCCCGGCTCAACTGGTCCAGGCGAGCGTGGATCTGGTCGAGGAGGTTGACGTCCAAAGCAGCCTCCCATCGGCTAATGTAGCAACACTAGATCTGCCGCGGTAGAGCGCTCCAGGTTGAGAAACGACGTAAGAATACTACACTTGGGCATGCCGCGTCAACGCCGGTTCGGCAGCCCCGGAGCGGGCTCCGCTACTGCCTTGACAGGCCGCTCGTCCGCCCCAAGGATGGTGGAAAGGAGCCGACGATGACCGACCGTGACAGGACCGACCTCGACAGGCTGGTCGAACGCGCCGAGCATTCGACCCTCTTCACCGCACCGCGCATGGAGGCAGACCTCGCCCGGTTCTTGGCGCGGCACGCCGAGACGATCGCCCGGCTGGCGGTCGAGGCGGCCGATTCCGGCGGTCCGGTCTACTGGGTCGGCAGCGGCAACTCCTGGTGCAACCTCTGGTCCGGCAAGTACCTGCTGGACCGCTTTTCGCGCGTCGTCAGCGAGTGCAGCACCAGCTACGAGCTGGTTTGGCGAGCGCCCGCCCGGCTGGACCAGCACGCCACCGTGGTGCTGGCATCGTTTTCGGGCGCGACCGAGGACACCGTCGAGGCGCTGCGCTTCGCTAACCAGCGCGGTGCCCGAACGATCGCGTTGACCGCCAAGCAGGACAGCCCGCTCGCCAGCGAGGCGAGCCAAGCGATCGTATACGACTCGAGCGCGCTGTACATCTTGCCGATGGCGATGGCGTACCTGTTCGCACTGGAGATCGCCAAGCTGCAAGGCGCTCAGGTCGACTCGCTGCTGCGCGCCGTGCACGGCCTTCCTGCAGTGCTTGGCGGGCTCTACAAGACCGAGCGACGTCGCGCCCTGGCGCTGGCCGAGGACCACCGCCATGCGGACCTGTTCTACGTGCTCGCCAGCGGACCGCTGTACGGACTCGGTTACAAGTTCGCCCTTACGGTGTTCATGGAGAACATGCGCGTCCACGGTTCGTTCATCGAAACCTCGGAGTTCAGGCACGGCCCGGTCGAGATGCTCGATCGGCACCGCCCGCGGATCGTGCTGCTCAAGGGGACCGACGCCTCGCGCGAGATGAGCGAACGGGTCGAGGCTTTATTGAACGAGCACGGCGCGGAAGCGATCGTGTTCGACCATGCCGACCACGGCGAGGTCGACGCACTGCTGGCGCCGTTCTACCTGATGGTGCCGCTGCAATGGTTCGCGGTGTACTCGTCGTTGCTGCGTGGCATCAGCGATTTAGACGAGCGGGCCGTGATGGGGCGTGGGAGATTGTCACGCGGCGCCGGCATCACCTGGCCGTAAGGCCACGTTGCCCCGGGTCGCCGCCCTGCTCGAGGATGCTCTGCAGCCGCTCCAGGTTGGTGCGCATGCCGCGCGCGAACAGGTTTTGCGCCAGCGCCGCGAAGACTGCAGCCGGTCCCGCCAGTCCGTCGCCGCGGATCTCGCCCGTTAGCCTGAGCAGCGTGCCGCCGCGCGGTGCAGGGGTGAGGCGGTAGCGGTAGCGGAACGGGGTGGGACCTTCGACGCTGGTGAGGGTGTAAAGCGAGTCGGTCTCGAGCTCGGTGACTTCGACCACGTTCACGGCGTCGAGTCCCGGCAGCCGCCGCTGCAGCCGGTAACGTGAGCCGAGCCGTACCGGACCGTCCGCGGGACCGTCGTCAAGGCGGTCGGCGCTGTGAACCGCTTCGTACCAAACCGGGGTGTTGGTCGCGTCGGCGAGGTAGGCGAACACGACGGATGGGGGGCGGGCGATGGGCACTTCCAGCTGGAACGGCATAGGGGCCTCCTAGGGTCGCTCGGGCGCGGTCGGTTCGGCTTGAACGTGGTCGGCGAGTTGAACGTCGAGGGCGCCGATCAGGCGGGTCAGCAGACCGTCTAGCTGCGCCAGCTCGGTTTCGCTGTACAGACCGCCGATCGTCGCCAGCAGGCCGGCAATCGGACGTGTTGCCCTGACGTAGGCTTCGCGCCCTTCGTCGCTGATGCGGATGAGGGTTCGACGCCTACTTTCGGGGTCGATGTCGCGGCTCAGCAGCTTTTTCGCTTCCATCCGGTCGAGCAGACGCGAGATATTGCCTTTGGTGCAGACGAGCTGGGTTGCAAGGTCGCTCTGGCTCAGCGCGCCCTGCTCGGCGAGCACCTCCAGCACCTCTGCCTGTGTCGAGGTCACACCGGCATCGGCCTGCTCGAGCGCCGTGTTGAGCTGGCGGTTGCCCTTCGCCTGGATCGCCAGGATCAGGTAGCGCAGCCGGTTGGTGGCCCGGTCAAGCGGCACGTGCATGCTCCGACCGCCCGGCCGCCGCGTCGAGGGCGCGGCGGGTGGCTGCGAAGGTGGCGGGGTCGTGCCCGAACTGGACGATCGCTTCGGGCCGTGCGTCAACGAAGGTGCGGATCGCAGCGAACGAGGCGCGGGCGGCCTTTGGCGCGCTGAGGCTGCCGGGAAGAAGGCCGAGGGCGAGCGCGTCGCGGTCGTAGGCGATGTCGGCGGTGAGCAGTACCTCCTGGTCAGACCGCACCAGGACCGATTGATGGCCGCTCGTGTGTCCGGGCGTGGGCAGTAGCAGGATTCGCCCGTCACCGAGTAGGTCGTGCGCCGCGTCGAATCCGGGAACGCCGCGCAGGGTGCCGTACTCGGCGTCGCGGTAGGCGAGGGGCAGACGGAAGTGGTGGCGGATGTAGGCGGGGTTGCGGTTCGCTTCGCGCCACTCGCTCGGTCCGAGCACGACCGGAACGTCGAGGCCGCGCAGGTAGGCGAGGCCGGAGGCGTGGTCGCTGTGCAGGTGGGTCATCACTACGTGGGTGAGGTCTTGCAACTCATAGCCGAGGCGCTCGAGCTGACTGGGCAGTTCCTGCCCGGGCTGCTGGCGCCCCTGGTACATCGTCAGCGCCAGGCGGTTGAGGGCATTTACCGGGTCGTGGCGAATCGTCTCGTGCCAGCCGGTGTCGACCAGCACCAGGGCGTCGTCGGTCTCGATCAGGTGGGCGGGTACCGGGGCCCAGTACTTGTGCTGCGGACCGCGGAACCAGCCGGTGGCAGGGAGCGGGTGGAACGGAACGCGGGTCTGATGCGCGAGGGCGCGGTCGATGCGAACGTCGCCGGTGTGGAGTGCGTGAATTCGGATCATGGACTACCTCCAATTGGGAGATTACATGGCAACAGTTGTCATGTCAACCCATCCGCCGATCGTGACACTCCTTCAGTCGTCGCGATCAGCGCAAGGCTGGAAGCCGCGCACTCTCCAAGCGGCGTGCAGTCGCACGTTCCCGGCAGGCCTACGACTTCGTGTTGGCCGGCTGGGCACGCCGCGGCGTTCGACCCAGCCAGCCGGCAAGCGTGCGGCATGATGGCCACGAGGGGAGAGACCGTCATGACGACACCGAGGCACTATCCCGAACCGAACATCAGCAAGTTCCTCTTCGCATCGAGGGCGATGGCACCGGTCTGGACCGTCGTGCGCATCTACCTCGGATGGCAGTGGTTCAGCGCCGGCTGGGGCAAGGTCACCGGCGGCGGCTGGGTTGGAGCCGAGGCCGGAGGTGCGGTCCGCGGCTTCCTCGGCCGGGCGCTCGACCTCGCCGGCGGGGAACGCCCCGCGGTGGCCGGCTGGTACGCCTGGATCATCGAGAACGTCTTCCTTCCCAACGCCGTGGTCTTCAGCCACCTGGTCGCCTTCGGTGAGCTGCTGGTCGGTCTGGCCCTGATCGTCGGCTTCCTGGCCGGTCTGAGCGCCTTTCTCGGTGGCCTGATGAACGCGGCGTTTCTGCTCGCCGGGACGGTATCCAGCAACCCGGTTATGTTCATAGCGGCGACCTGGCTGGTGCTCGCCTGGCGCGTCGCCGGGTACTACGGCCTCGACTACTGGATCCTGCCAAGGGTCGGCGCTCCGAAGGGACCGTTCGAGGAGAAGCCCTCGTCACCGTGAAGCCAGCCTCATCCGAGAGAGAGGCCGAACCATCGTCCCGGTCCGCAGCTATCGACCGTCTGATCGAGGAGCTCGGAGACCGGCGGGGAGAGACGCTGGCGTAGCGGCGCTTGACCGTTTTTACCGGTGTGTCCGGTTCGGGCAAGAGCTCGCTGGTGTTCGACACCATCGCCGCTGAGTCGCAACGGCTGATCAACGAGACCTACAGCGCCTTCGTGCAGGGCTTCGTGCCCAGCGTGGCGAGAGCCGACGTGGACCTGCTCGAGGGCCTCACCACCGCGATAATCGTCGACCACGAGCGAATGGGCGCCAACGCCCGCTCTACAGTCGCGACCGCCACCGACGCCAATGCGATGCTGCGCATCCTGTTCACCCGGCTGGGCGAGCCGCGCATAGGGGGGCCCAGCGCCTTCGCATGCAACGTTCCCTCGCTGCCTGCCACCGGCTCGATGACCTTCGAGCGCGGCAAGAACGTCAGCGAGGTGCTGGAGATGCCGGTTGCGGAGGCAAAGCACTTCTTCGACTCGGGCGACGCCAAGGTTCCCGCCGCACACGCCGTGCTAAAGCGCCTGGACGAAGTCGGCCTCGGCTACCTGAGCGTCGGTCAACCGCTCACCACCCTTTCCGGAGGCGAGCGGCAACGACTCAAGCTGGCGATCCACATGGCTGAGAAGGGCGGAATCTACCTGTTGGACGAGGTCACCAGCGGTCTGCACCTCGCCGACGTCCAGCACCTGCTGGTCCGGCTGGTTGACGAGGGCAAGTCGGTTATCGTGATCGAGAATCACCAGGCGGTGAAGGCGTTCAGACTTATCAGCGCTACGGGCGCGCTGGCGGGCAGCCCCAGGCCATCCCCTGCGGCCGAAAGCGCGCCATGCCAGCGCCGACGAGGGTGACGATCGGTACGGCGGCGTAGAGGAGGTTGGCGGGATCGCCATCCGCTCCGATGATGCCCACCGGGTGCACCGCCGCCCAAGCGGCCATGAGCGGAACGCACGGTTTCTTGCGGCCGTTCCGTGCATCGCAAGCGATGCCACGGCAGTGTCGCACTAGCCCACCGCGACGCGAATCGACGCGGAGGACGCCGCCAGCACAGCCATTCTTCGCGCATCGACAACCATGCGGTCGCTCAAACCTGCTCGACTTGGTGGCATCGGACGCATCGGAACGTCGGGCGGCATGCCATACTCGCCGCCGTAAATGATCAAGGCGGAGCGGCACGACCGGATCTTGACCGAACTTGCCAAGCTTGGCGCGATCAGCGTTCAGAACCTCTCGGTCATGCTTGACGTGTCCGAGGCGACCGTGCGCCGTGACCTGAACGAGCTGCACGAGCGAAAACTTGTGCAACGAACGCACGGCGGAGTCACCCTCGCCAGCGGTCCGGACGAGCTTCCGTACCAGTTCAAAGTCACCGCCAACCTGCAGGAGAAGCGTCGCATCGGCGCCATGGCGGCCGCGATGATTCACGCCCACCAGGTGATCGGTTGCAACGGGGGCACCACCGTAGCCGAGGTGATCAAGAACCTGCGTACGAAGCCGGTCCGGGTAATAACCAACGCTGTCAACGTCGCGATCGAGATGGTTGCCGGTTCCGAGGCAGAGGTGTTCGTGACCGGCGGGATGTTGCGCGGCCGCACCTACGAGTTGGTCGGCTACGGCGCGCAGCGCTCGCTGGACGACGTGGTGGTCGACCTGGCCTTGGTCGGCGTCGACGGCGTGTCGGTAGAACACGGCGTCACCTCATTCCACCCGGGCCAGGCCTACGTGACCCGCCGCCTCACCGAGCGCGCCAAGGAGGTGTGGGTGGTGGCCGACCATAGCAAGCTCGGTGCCGTGCGGCCGGCCGTCATCGCTCCGCTATCCGCTGTACACAAACTGATCACCGACAGCGTCCTCAGCGACGACGCCTTGCGGCCGTTCCGCGAGGCGGGCGTCGAGGTGATCCGCAGTTGATCGCACGCCCCCGCGCGCCGTAACGGGCGCTATGGCGCGGTCAACCGCGCAAGATCGCGCAGGTCCTGGCATTGTACTGAGTCATTCCGTCAGAAACGCTACCAGGTCTTGACGATGCTTGCGCGAGCGAAGTACCTTGCAGACGACGCAACGCGCCTGCGGGGACGCATACGAGGGGTTCGGACGTGACGACTCGCTTCCGGTCGGCATCGTCGTAAACCCCGAAGTCGCTACCCCCATAGGCACGCCTGCGTCCGGGTGAGCCAATCGCACGATGCTCGCGCGCAACCGGTGGCGGACTCCGTCGCCACGGGACCGACGAAAGGAAAGGGATCGATCGATGTCCAGACTAGGACGTACGTTCTTGACGATCGTCGCTACGGCCGTGATCGGCGGCGCTGCGATGGCACAAACAGAAGTGCTCTGGTGGCACGCCATGGGTGGAGAGCTCGGCGAAAAGCTCGAAGAGATCGCAGCCGGATTTAACGCCACGCAGGACGAGTTCGAGGTCGTGCCGGTCTACCGCGGCACCTACCCCGAGACGATGACCAGCGCCATAGCCGCCTTCAGAGCCGGCGAGCAGCCGCACATCGTGCAGGTCTTCGAGGTCGGTACCGCGACCATGATGGCGGCAGAGGGCGGCATCTATCCGGTGCACCAGCTGATGGTCGACCAGGGCAAGGAGTGGAACCAGAGCGTCTTCCTCCCGGCCGTGGTGTCGTACTACGTGTCGAACGAAGGCAACCTGCTGTCGATGCCGTTCAACTCGTCGACGCCGGTGCTCTGGT
>Ga0326597_10009842_pt1 | contig 12775 bp, 12 predicted proteins | sample RVTome_12_FD_203789 | JGI IMG/M metagenome (GOLD analysis project Ga0326597, IMG submission 203789) | Soil microbial communities from uranium-contaminated site in the Upper Colorado River Basin, Wyoming, United States - RVT100D185 | ecosystem: Environmental > Terrestrial > Soil > Contaminated >... | reverse complement strand
AGAAAATCGCCAAGCCGCCATTGCGTTTTGAGAAGGTGGCAGGAACGAAGCTCCGTAGACTGGTGACCCCGGACAAAAAGAAATTTGGAGCTTACTATCGGGCGCTCCGCCGGAATGCTCGCCTGGAGCACAATTGGCACAGCGAGGATCAGCAAAACCTCCATCGTCTGATAAATATCCGGGAGTTCCTGTGGACATGAAAAGGCGTATGAGTACTAAGCGGCGCTCGCTCTTGGTCTTGAAACGAAGCGGGTCGGACCGGCGCAATGTATTGATCGGATGGATCAAGTGAACGGAATTGGGGCGGCTGCAGGCGATTAGCGGCGGCTTTTTAGAGGTGAAACGTGATCTCTAAAAAAGTCATCGCAGGTCGCGGAGCCAGTGAAACGTACGCAGTGCCGGAACACAGAGAAGCTTACACGGATGATTTTGGCAGCGAAAGTGATACGCTAAGGCCGGGAAACAGTGACTCTTGGGCGAAAAATCCTAACGGTCCACACACATAGCGTGGTCCGACCCGTGTAACCCGGGTGTCTGTGCGGGGTTGGCGTCGTGCTAGCCTCGTCTTTTCGAGCGAGTTGAAACAATCCGCGCCAGTTTTCTGAGTGCCGCTAACTCTTTGCTCGTTCGGAAATCTCTCAAAATAACCGCGAAGGGCCGTCCTTGGCAAAGCAGAAATTCCTGCAAGAAATCAGGGGACTTTCTTTGATCGACCTTTATGTATGCGACGTACCCAGCGAGGTAGAAGCGACAGTAGTTGATATCAAAAAATTTGGTACGATCCGGACCGAGCATTGTGCGTCCCAAAGGATCTTCGAATCTCGCTAAATTGACTGCAAACCTTTCCGTCTCTCCTGGATCATTTTCAAGGATCATCTGCTTGGCCGAATCTTCGAATGGTCCGAGTCTTATCCGCTCATAGAATCCTTCTGCGGAAGTTGATGCTCTCCAAAGCAGAGACACGAAAAATAGTTTGAGTCGCCGATAATCAACGTCCTGAAATACGTAAGCGTGCCTTTGGCCCTCGAACTTGATGTACGAAGAGTCTTTATACGGCTCTAACAGTAATTTCTGCGCGTAACCGTCCCACGGCGCAAATAATTCTTCGCACCGGCCACAGACCAACTGGTTGTCATAAGCCCCGGTTGGAGATGTTCTGGGATAGGTTCCTGGCTTGTCCGAGGCCATTTTCAGTGGGCCACTCCCGTCAATTAGCTGTTTGAAAAAACTGCGCGGAATCACATGAGCCTTGATTAGTGGGCGAGTCTCACCGCACATTTTACAGGATCCCACGTTCATCACGATGGAATCCTATCGAGAGTAACTTCAACGACGCGTGACGAAAGACCGTAGCTTACATCTCGCAAGTGATTCATAGGTTGTATTTATCCAAACGCTCGGCCTAAAGTAGCGCGTATCTCGGTCTTGGAGGGACAATGGCTGAAGTCAACCGGCAAGAGTCGATGGACGAGCAAGAAGCGAAAGAGCGCCTAACAAAGTACCTCACTTTTCTACAACAAGGTGACATCGGCTATCGTCCAAATCAATACTGGCTCACCGAAAACCCTGAATTCCAACGGTTACAGAACGGCGATTGGCTTGTCCGAAACCCTGTCCTACACAACCAAGGCGTCCTATTGAAAAAAGACGGAAGAGCGATCCCCTTCTACGGAGCTCTAGGCAAGCTCATTCCTATACTCGGCTTACCAGCTTCGCGTGAGTATTTCCTAGGGTCGGCCTCCAACGGGCGCTACCAGTATTATGACAGCGGTTTGGCGGTTTGGGAAAAGTTGGACGATGACAAGGATCTTGGATACCCCGTAGCAACGTGGAATTCAATCAACCGAAGAGCAAAGTCCTGTCGGGCCCTGATCGCATTCTTCGACCTACGCAATTTTACCAACTGGTCAGAGTCTCAAGATGCTCAGCGAATTCAAAACGTCATCGAGACAGTTGAACAGTGTTTTCAAGACGCATTCTCAAGGACATGGTGCTTGCGGCTCTTCGCCAAGGGCACCGGAGACGGCTTTATGGTTGTTTCCGAGGTAGGATGGTATGCAGTGGGCGAAACAAAATTCGAGGGCAACTTTCAGACCGGCCACGCCAAAGCGTTTTGCCAAGCATGTGCAGAAACCATACGAAGTGCCGAAGCAAAGATTCCAGGTGAACTGGCTATCGGATGCGGTATTTCCATCGGACAAATTACTCAATTGTATCTTCTTGGCCGATACGATTATATCGGCCCCGCGGTAAACGAAGCCGCGAAAATTCAACCCATCGCGTACAACGAGATTTGCGTTAGTAATGAATTGATTGAGTACCTGCGCAAAGACGGCTTTACCATAGAAAGTAAAAAGCTTCCCGGGAAGGGGATGAGAGTAAACCCAGATATCTTTATCTAGGACTATTACCTCAGCGCCTGCGGGCGCCAGATAGTCCGCGGGGTCAGTCCGCGTGGTCAGGCACAACAATCTTGACAATCTTTCCTGAACCACGAGCAGCGAACGGTGCGGATTTCGTCAGTCCTTCTTCATCGACACGCGCCCGTCCATTTGGATGGTCCAAAATGGGTTGTAGGCGATCTCCCAGGTATGTCCATCCGGGTCGGAAAAATATCCGGAGTATCCGCTCCGGCGGGAGGTAATGGGGTCGCGCACTAGCCGGACGATCCGCCGCATTCACGCAAGTACAATCGATACCTGACCGTGTTCTTTGCGAGTCGGTCGAACGGTAATCTCAACGTCCTGCCCAAGCGCAATTAGAAAGTCCATTAGCCTTTCGACCGAAAAATTGCCGGAGCGGTTGCGCATCAAGGCCGAGACATGGGGCTGCTTGATGCCGAGTATTGTCCCCGCCTCGGCCTGCGTGAGGTCGCGATCCTTGATGATGCGGTAGATTTGCAGCGTAAGATGAGCCTTAAGCTGCTCGCGTTCCGGGTTCGCGAACCCAATGTCGGCGAACACGTTGCCGCTGCTTTTTTCGAAAGTCACGCGTTTTCTTTTCTTAATCGCCATTGTCAATTGCTCCTTTGCCTGTTGAGCCGCTGAGCTTCCGCAAGCCTGCGGCGGATGAGATCGATGTCTCTTTGCGGTGTGGCAAGACCGCTTTTGGATTTCTTCTGGAAGGCATGCAGCACGTAAATCACGTCGGCAAACTGCACGGTGTATACGGCACGATAGGTGTTCGTATCGTAACGGTCAATGATCTCCATCACCCTTGCTCCACCAAAGCCCCTAAGGGGTTTCGCCGCAGGATCCGTTTCACCCATTTGCGCTGTATAAAGAGCCTGTCCGATATCGGAGCGAACCTGTTTCGGAAAGGTCTTGAGGTCCCTTCTCGATGATCCGAGCCATACGACCGGCCTGGGTTGATCCGGCATTATATCAATATACTTATTTATGTATAATGTGTCAAAACAAGACCGCAGTCAGCGGTGCAAGGTCAGACACAACAATATTGACAATCCTGAACCACAAGCAGCAAACAGTGCAGATCTCGTCAGTCCTTCTTCATCGACACGCGCCCGTCCTCTTTGATGGTCCAAAACGGGTTGTAGGCGATCTCCCACGTATGGCCGTCCGGGTCGGAAAAATATCCGGAGTATCCGCCCCAGAAGGCTTTTTGCGGTTGCTTTAAGATGGTTACGCCATTGGTTTTCAGTCGAGCAAAAATCTCGTCGACTTCCTCCTCACTCCGAACATTGTGAGCGAGGGAGTAACCTCGAAAGTCAGGGACACGATCGGGCGTCAACCCCATGTCCTTCGCCAGCTCGTCATGCGGCCAAAGGGCGAAGACCACTCCGTTCAGATCGAAAAAGACCACACCCGGCGGGCTCGACGCCGCTTTCCAACGGAGGACGCGCTCGTAGAAAGCCACGGCGCGCGGCAGATCGGCGACCCCGAGCGTGACTAGACTGATTCGTTGCTCCATCGATCCTCCCAAATAAGCCTATCTTACTCGTCGCCGCAGTCGTTCGTATTGAACCAATCCGAGAATCCAGGCCTCGCACAGACTTGCGTAAATTGCATAATTTCTCACACAAAAAGCCCCGACCTCTTTCGAGATTGGGCCTTTGCAATTTAACTCGGGCAGCGTCCGACCCATACCGAACGCAATAAATGCCAAAATTCGCAGGGCCGAACGTCAAATTTGTGGGGCCCCACGGGCAAGTCCGCGGCACCTTCAAGTACGCCCGTGGGGCAGAATCCTGAGCAAGAGTCCCCGGCCAAAGCCGGGGCTCGAGTCGAAGGATCGCCGCTACGGCATCTCTTCGAGCAAGCGGCCAAATCCCTTGACCGGCGCGCGGATGTTGAGGTGCTTCTGTGCCGCCCAGACATCGGCGGGGACGTTGCTCAGCACGGTGGTGCCCAGATCGCGCTCCAACGGCTCGATGGCGGGAAGACAATCCCACCCCGCGCCCAAGAGATAGAGACAATCGCCGCCGCCGGCTTCGATGAAGATTTTTTTCGCTTTGGCGTAAATTTCTTCCGCGGGAATTTTTCCCAAGTCGGAAAACGGCGTATCGATGCAGCCCTTCATCACCGCGACTTCAAAGCCACCCTCTTCGAAGAACTTGGCGAACTGCGGATTCAAATCGTCCTTGAAATAGGTCACGCCGACGATACGCCTGGCCTTGAGCGCCTTGAGCGCGTCGACTTGTGTGCGCGTGGCGGTGAGCACAGCGACGCCGTACTTTTTTTCCAGCGCAGCGATCAGCTCGGCGTCGAATTTAAATCCCTTAAGCATGACCGGGGGCACGCCCTGGATCAAAATCAAGTCGACTTTCAACTTCGCCAGTTCGGCCACTCGCTCTTCGGCGATCGCCAGCGCCTCCTGGAACTCCCGCTCGGTGCCGGCGCTAACGCCGACGTAGCGCGGCACGACGCAAACCCCCTCCGGCATCAGCCGGATGAACCGGTCCAAAGATCCCGGGCGAAAAGTCGGTTTAACCAAACCGACGACACCTTTCCATGCATACATCGTTTATTCCTCCTTTTTCGTCGAAATTTGTTGGCCATTCAGGTTTTCATCAGGCTCACCGCGGAGTCTGTACTACTATAGTTCAAAGTTCTCGCGGCCTGCGCAAATCATCTGGAAGCTGAAAGCACTCGGAGTCGGAAATACCTCCCGCGAAGGCGCAAAGGCGCCAAGTTCAGAGGGGAAACAAGAAAATTCCTACGAATGATTTGCACCTGTAATCTCCGACCTTTGCGGCCTTAGCGTCTTTGCGGGAGATATTCCGAGACCGACCGGTGCGCGAGGCGCACCCTACGAAAACCTTCATGTCCTTCGCCTGCCTGTTGCCTGGCAGACAGGTGCCTTCGTGGTGAATCCGACTTTTCTCATTTTGGTTGCGGCGTAGCCGCGCTGGGTCCTTCGTGGTGAGTACTCTTTCACACTAAACTCGGAAGAACCGTTCATTTTGTTTCACCCGCGCTTGAAAACCTTACCATAAACGGCAAGCCATTGGAGGTCGCGCCCAGATTGGGAAACTCATGGGGCCTGGGATTGACGACCGTGATCGGGATCGTTCCCACTCTAAGCAGATGGCGCGGGATGACGGCGCTGAGCTCCTGCTGGCTGAGAAATTTCGTCGGCACGGGGCTGGCGCCGAAGTAAAGCACGGAGCTGGGGAAAAAATCTTTTCCCAGGATATTCAATTCGATATCCGCCTCGCTCTCGACCGCCACCTGGCGCGAGACTTTTTCCAATCTGGGGATGGGATAGCCGTAGAATTCGATCCCGGTGGGGCGCGGAATGGGGTTGGTGAAGCTTGAGTGAAACGCTCTGTCGATCACCTCGCCATCCTTGATCACCACCTCGACCGTCCGGCTTTGCCTGATGTCCTTTAACGGGTCGCCGCTGAGGATGACCAAGTCCGCCAGCTTGCCCTCTTCAATCGTTCCCAGCTCTTTTTCCTGGCCGAGGTATTGCGCGCCCACTTTCGTCGCCGACTGGATCGCCTGCATCGGCGTGAGCCCCGCGCCCACGAGGAACTCCATCTCGCGATGCAAACTGATGCCAGGCACCACGGCGGCGGCATCGGTGCCGGTGACGATCTTGCCGCCGGCCCTGGCCAGTTGCGCGAGGAATTCCTGCAATCGCTCGAAACCTTCACGCAGCCCCGCGCGCGGATAAATTCCGTAGATCGAGTAGCGGTTGCCGATGACGACGTCCTGCGCCGGCTCCGGCTCCGCTCTCGCGCCATAGGCGAGGTAATAATGATCCAGCCATTGCAGGCGGAGATTTTCCGGAACGTAGGAGAGACCGGGGCTTTTTAATGTCTCGTAGTCCTCTCGCTCCCACTTCTCGCGCATCCCCAATGGCGCCCCCCAGAGCACCATGGTCGGTTCAATGAAAGTTCCCTTACTCGTTAATAAGTCGATGACCTCCGGATAGTGCTCCCGCTCCGCGAAAGTCCAGCAAGCGAGGAACTTGGCCAGCCAGAGCTTTACCGATGCGAGGTTCGCCAAACCCTGGGCGCTGCGGATCGTCGCTTCGGCGCAGCCGGAAGCATGCTCGACGCCGTCGATACCGGCCTCGGCATAGGGAATGATATTCGTGTCGAGGTGACCGAGCGTCTTGAAGCCCGCCGCATGGGCTTCCTCGGCGAGCGCGCGAGTGATCTCCAGGGAAACGTGAAGATGGGTCTTCACATAGTCCACACCGCGCTTGATCAGCGCCTTGACCATCTGTTTTGCTTCGGCGGGATCTCTGGGCACCTGCTGGTGCGCCGCCGAAGCCCTGGCATAGAAGCCTCCGCCGGCGCAAAAAATCCGCGGCCCGGCGAGGCGACCGCCGTTCACAGCGTCCCTTTGCGCCAAAATCCATTCGAGATGGTTACCCAGGTCGCGCACGCTGGTGACCCCAAAAGCGAGAAATAGCTCGCCCAACAGATCGCGGTGGTGAATGTGGTTGTCGATGAGGCCGGGAAGAATGGTCTTACCGCGCGCATCGATGATCGTGGCGTCTTGAGGAATTTCTCCCGCTGGCCCCGACGCGACCCGCTTGATGCGGTTCTTTTCGATGACGACCGTGGCGTTGTCGATGGGCTTGCCGCCATTGCCATCGATCAGCCGGCCACCTTGAATGACAACCATGCGCGCCGCCATGGATTACTCTCCTTTGGTTTGCCGATGAAAAAGTCTTCTAACTGTTGCCTCGCTGCAAATTCTAACGCAATCGCTTGCGCCGCAACGGAGCGGGCCGCCCGGAGGGCATGAAGATCACCGCCGTGTTTCGCAAGCTATGTGCCAGGCAAACTACTCTAAATTGCCGGTTAATAACAAGAGTGGCTACCGTCGTTCCTCCTCTCGAATGAGAATTTCTTTCGCGCTATTCCTATTTTCTGGACAGCGCTCCAAGACATGTCTCCCGCAAAGACGCAAAGACGCGAAGGAAGAACGAATTGTCATTTCGACCCCTTCGGCGGGCTCAGGGTAAACTCCGGGAGAAATCCTTGTTTCGAGCAAAGCGAGAAAGCTTCTTCTCAGATCCTTTGCATTCGCTCGGGATGACGGGCCTCGCCTCGTCACCTTGGCGTCTTTGCGCCTTTGCGGGAGACATGGTTTTTCCGAAGCATCGCTACAGCTCGCGGATCGTGTCGAACTGATCGGCGTAGCGGCTGGGATCGATCCGAGCCTCGATGACGGTGAGAGTGCTGGAGCGCAATGCCTCCTTCAGCGCGCCGGCATACTCCGCTTCGGTACCGACGCAGATCCCCCGGCCGCCGAAGGCCTCGGCGATCTTGACGTAGTTTGCGCCGCGGAACTCGGTGCCGACCACCGCCAGTCCCTTCTTAAGCTGCTTGATCTTGATCTGGCTGAGAGCCCGGTCGTTCAGCACGACGATCACCGGGCTCGCGCCCAACTCCATCGCCGTCTGCAACTCAGCCATCCGCATCCAGAAGCCGCCGTCGCCGCAGAGCGAGACTACTTGCCGGTTCGGGAAAATGAGTTTCGCCGCGATGGCCGCGGGAACGGCGCAGCCCATGGTCCCCAAGGGATTCGACATCAGTACGGAGTTCGGCTGATAGGGGCGCCAGATCTGGCTGAGTAACAGCTTTGAAGCCCCGACGTCGGTCGTCAGGATCACGTCATCGGCGGTAAGCTCCCTGGTGATGTCGGAGACCCGGAAGGGAGCCAGTCCCGGTGTGGAAAGGGCCAGAGCATCATAGACCTTCTTTCGGTAAGCGGGAGCGACGCTCTCATCCCCTTTGTGCTCTGCGGGGAGCGCGTCGGTCAGCATCGAGAGGATCTCGGCGATACTGCCCACCAGCTCCATTTCCGCATGGTAGATCTCGTTGGTGTTGCTGACCCGGTCGATGGCAATGAGCGGCTGGCTGTACTTCCACGGCTTCGCCAGCATGTCGGCAGGGTCGAGTCCGACGCCGATGATGAGGTCGGCCTTGCCGAGAATCTCCATCTCCAGCTTGCCTCCGATAAAGACGCCGGCCGAGTAAGGATGATTTTCCGGCAGCGCACCTTTCACTTTTGGGGTACAGAAAACAGGCGTCCCGATCCGCTCCGCAAACGCCCGCAGTTGCGCGTAAGCTTTATCCCAACGTAGCCCCATGCCGGCGATGATGGCCGGCAGCTTCGCCTGACGGATGCGATCGACGACGTGACTGAACCCGGCCGGCTCCTCCGCGTACAGACGGATCGAAACCTGCTTGGTAACCGGGTGCAGCGCTTTTTCCGCCACCGATTGCTGGGCGACATCGTCGGGGATATCCAGTTGGACGGGGCCGGGGCGGTCCTCCAGCGTGGTGCGGAAAGCGCGTTGCAGCATCTCATGTGCCCACTCCGCGCAGAGGGATGCCGTCCATTTGGTAATGCCTTGGAACAGCTGCCTGTGGTTTAGCGTTTGCCGGAGCACCACCTGACTCGCGCCCCAGGGATAGCTGTCCGACAAAACCAGGAGTGGCGCCCGCTCCAGATAGGCGTAAGCTACGCCGTTGGCCACATTGGCAACGCCGGGCGAGATCGCCGTCACGACGACACCGGGAACCCCGGTCAGCTCCGCCACCACGCAAGCCATCACGGCGGATGCCGTTTCGTGGCTGTTGAGGACGAAGCGGATGCTGTCTTTCTCGGTGGCGTCGAGCAGATCGATGGTGCCGCCCCCGCCGGGAATGCCGAACAGGTACCGGACGCCTTCGCGCTTCAGTAGGGTCGATATGAGCTCAACAACGGTGGGCATGATCTCACCTTTATTCCTTTACGTCTTAGCGCGACGAAGCTTCGGCCGTTCCCCACCACTTGCGCACAGCCGGCGCCGCCATCACGATCAGGATCAGGACCGTAGCGACGATAAACGCGAGGCTGAACGGTCGGGTGACGAAAACGGAGGGATCGCCGCGCGAGACCTGTAACGCGCGCCGCAGATTTTCCTCCACCATCGGCCCGAGCACGAAGCCCAGCATCATTGGCACCGGGCTGCAATCGAGCATCCGCCAGACAATGCCGAGGATGCCGAAGATCGCCATGAGATAGACATCGAACGAGCTATTGTTCGTGCTGTAGATGCCGATGGCGGAGAACGCCATGATCGCGGGGAAGAGCAGGCGATAGGGCAGCTTGAGCAGGCTCACCCACATTCCTATCAGCGGCAGATTGAGCACGAGCAGCATCACGTTGCCGATCCACATGCTCGCGATCAGCCCCCAGAAAAGGTCGGGCTTCTCGGTCATCACCTGCGGGCCGGGCGCAATGCCGAAAATCATCAGCGCGCCGAGCATCAGCGCCATCGTTCCGCTGGCGGGAATCCCCAAAGTGAGCATCGGAATAAACTTGCACTGCGCGTCCGCGTTATTGGCGGACTCGGGTCCGGCCACTCCCTCGATTGCGCCATGGCCGAAACGCGACGGGTCTTTGGCAAGTTTCTTTTCGACCATGTAGGACGAGAACGAGGCGATCGCCGGGGTCGTGCCGGGCAATACGCCGAAGAACGCCCCGACTCCGGTTCCTCTGACAATCGCGCCGAAGGACTGTTTCAGGTCTTCCTTCGTCGGGAAGAGATTCGTCACCTTGGAGGTAAAGACCTGGCGCTCCTCAGGGTCGCTCAAGTTGCTCAAGATTTCGCCCACCGCAAATACGCCCACGGCGATGGTCGCGACGCCAATGCCGTCCGCCAGCTCATAGATACCGAAGGCGAAACGCTTCATCCCCGAATTGACGTCGGCGCCCACGATGCCGAGCAACAACCCGACCACCACCATGGCGAGCGATTTTACCATGTCGCCGTGGGCGAGCACCGCCGCGGCAACCAAACCCATCAGCATCAGCGAGAAATATTCCGCCGAGCTGAACTTCAGAGCGAACTCGGCGAGCGGCGGGGCGAACAGCGCGATCAACAAGGTGCAGACGGTGCCGGCGAAAAATGAGCCGATGGCGGCGATGGCGAGCGCCGCTCCGGCGCGCCCCTGGCGCGCCATCTGGTAGCCGTCGATACAGGTGACCACGGAGGCGGTCTCGCCCGGGAGGTTGACGAGGATGGAAGTGGTCGAGCCGCCGTACATGGCGCCGTAGTAAATGCCGGCGAGCATGATCATGGCCGCAACCGGCGGCACATTGAAGGTGAGCGGCAGCAGCATCGCGATCGTCGCCACCGGCCCGATGCCCGGCAGCACGCCGATCAGCGTCCCCACCAGCACGCCGATGAGGCAGTAAAGCAAGTTCTGGAGCGAGAGCGCCACGCTGAACCCGAAGATCAGATGGTTGAAGAGATCCATGGAAAAGGTATCAGATGCCTTTGATCAACGGGTAAGGCAGGCCCAGGCCCCAGATGAATACGGCGACCGAGAGCCCGGTCAGGATTACGGTAAGCAGCAGGACCTCGACGAACTTGACATCCCTGCCGGCGGACGCCGATCCGAAAATGAGCACCACCAGCGCCGGTATGAAGCCGGCATGTGTCATCAAAACTCCGAAGGCGACTAGCGAGAGGGGCAGCACGATCAGCGCCCGAAGCGAGCAGCGGACCGCGATCTTCTCGCCCCTGCGCAGTCCGGTGATCATCACGTAGATGCCAAACAGCAGGAGGATCGCACCGAGCACGCTCGGGAAGTAACCGGGCCCCATGCGCATCGTGCTGCCGAACGGGTAACCGCGGGCGATGAAGATCGACGCGGCGCCGGTGGCGATCAACATGATGCCGGCCCAGAAATCCTTATTACTGCGCAGTTCGATTTTCATGCGAAAGCAAAATCCGAAATCCGAATATCGAAATCCGAAACAAACCTCAGTCAAATAAGACAAAAACCCAATCAAATCTAAAACGAGGAATCCGAATCAGGGTTGTTTGGAATTTTTTTTCGTTTTTGATCATTTGGGTTTGTTTCGATCCGCGGGGCCGCTTTCGGATTTCGAATTTTCTGGCTTTGCGCGGCTTTGCCGCTTCTACTCCGCTTTGATGTTGGCTTCTTTTATAACCTTCCCCCATTTAGCCGTTTCGGCGGCGATGTACGGGCCGAACTCGGCCGGTCCTAATTTATCCACCTCCGCGCCTTGGTCCCCGAACACCTTCTGGGTTTCGGCCGCGCCCAGGATCGTCGAGATCTCCTTGTACAGCCGATCGATAATCGGGCGCGGCGTGCCTGCGGGCGCAAGGATGCCCCACCAGTTGTTCGCTTCGTAGCCGGCGACGCCGGCCTCGGCAATCGTCGGCACGTCGGGCAACGAGACGCTGCGCTTGGCTCCGCCGGTGCCCAGCGCCTTAACCTTGCCGGACTTGATATGAGGCATGAACTGAATGAGCGAGCCAAGCGTGGCATGCATATGGCCACCGATCAGGTCGATCATCGCGGGGCCGCCGCCTTTGAACTGGACGATGCTGATGTCAACCCCGGCCATCGACTTGAAAAGCTCGGTGCCGAGATGCTGGAAGCTGCCGACGCCCGCCGCCGCGAAATTCAACTGGCCGGGTTTTTCCTTGGCGAGCGCGATGAACTCTTTGACGGAGTTGACGGGGACGCCTGGATGGACGGCGAAAACGTTCGGGCCGGTACCGAGCTTGGCGACCGGAGTGAAGGCTTTGACCGGATCGTACGGCACTTTGTAGAGCGAGGTATTGATCGCATACGCGGAAGAGATGACGAGCAGGGTGTGACCGTCGGGCTCCGATTTCGCCGCAGCTTCAGTGCCGATGACGCCTCCTGCCCCGCCGCGGTTGTCGGCGACGACTTGCTTGCCGAGCCGTTCGGTCAGTTTGGTGGCGATGAAGCGCCCCACGATGTCGTTGCTCCCGCCCGGCGGGAAAGGAATGATAAGGCGCACCGGCTTACTCGGATAAGTCTGCGCCGCCGCCATCCCGGAATAGAGCGCGACCGTGCATACCAACACCATTGCGGAGAGAGTTTTCACAATCTTCTTCATTTCTTTCCTCCTTTGCTTTTCCATCCTTTTCTCCACCTGCGATGTGTATTTCATATACAATGATCCAGTGAAATAGAGCAAGACGAAGCTCTCCTTCTCGAATGGGCGCTAGTCTCGTCAGAGGGCTTGAAGTTGCATGGCGGTGCTATTGTCAGTAAATTGTTGGTTACGGCGCGGTTACGCTATCGTCTTTGACCAGAAGAATCTTTGACCTGCCTCTCGCTTGAGAAACTGTGTGGCAATCTGCCGCTCGCCCGTCGACCCACGCAAATCTCCCCTAGCCCCAATACTGTTCACTTAAATAGCCAGGTGTGGTATCCTGTTGGGAAATCCGACAGGGGGACCGCCTATGGCACGAACCGTTGCCGAGCTTCCCAGTGGTGCACGCATTACTGATTTTA
>Ga0326597_10009841_pt1 | contig 12776 bp, 15 predicted proteins | sample RVTome_12_FD_203789 | JGI IMG/M metagenome (GOLD analysis project Ga0326597, IMG submission 203789) | Soil microbial communities from uranium-contaminated site in the Upper Colorado River Basin, Wyoming, United States - RVT100D185 | ecosystem: Environmental > Terrestrial > Soil > Contaminated >... | reverse complement strand
AGGTGCGTTGGTCAGCGGATGAGGTCTCAACCTTTTGGGTCGTCCAGGACTTTTTTGCGAATGCCTTGCTCAGAAGGCGGGTCGAAAAGGAGCTTCAACAGGCAAACCGGATACTTCGGGCAGTGACGAAGTGCAACGATGTGCTCGTCCGCGCCACCGACGAGAACACGCTGCTGATGGATGTGTGCCAGATCGTCGTGGAAACGGGCGGCTACATGATGGCCTGGGTTGGCACGGCCGTGAACGACGAGGAGCAGTCTGTCCAGCAGATCGCCCAGTGGGGTGCCCAGGGAGGCTACCTCGACGACTTGCACCTCACATGGGCCGACCGAACACGAGGCACTGGACCTGCCGGCACGGCGATCCGGACTCGCTCTCCGGTCGTGGTTCAGAACGTGGCGACGGACCCCGGATTCGAATTCGCTCGTGAGGGGGCTCTCAAGTCCGGATACGCATCGACCATTTGCGTGCCGTTCGTACTCGACGACGGGACCGTGGGGGTCCTGGCTGTTTACGCAGGCGAGGTGGCCACCTTCGATGAGCCCGAGATTGAGGTGCTCCAGCGGTTCACCGATGACCTTGCTTATGGAATCGATAACCTGCGAACCCGCGACCGTCAGCGACAAGCCGAAGAACAACTCCGAGGTACGCTGCGCACCAAAAACGAGTTCATCGCAACCATTGCCCACGAGTTGCGTACGCCGCTCACTGCGGTCGTCGGCTTCGCCCAGATACTCACAGACCCGAACTCCGGCCTATCGGCGTCAGAACGCCTGGAACTGGTACAAACGATCGCCGACGAGGGGGTCGACCTCACCAATATCATCGATGACTTGCTGGTCGCCGCCAAAGCCGAAGCAGGAACCCTGACGGTGATCCGGGTCGAGGTCGACCTCCGCGCCCAGGTCGCCCAGGTGCTCGAAAGTCTCGGGCAAGCAATGATGGAGATCGATTTCACCGGCGAACCGGTTCGAGTCAGCGGCGATCCTGCTCGAATTCGACAGATCCTCCGGAATTTGGTCACCAACGCGGTCCGTTACGGAGGCGATCAGATCCGCGTCTCGGTGAGCAGCGATCCGTCGGCCGCGCAGGTGACCGTCATCGATAAGGGGCCTGGAGTGCCCGACGAGGACCAGGCGGCGATCTTTGAGCCATACCAGCGCGCGCACAACGCTCCCGGATTGACTGCGTCAATAGGCCTCGGACTCACTATCTCCCGTCAACTCGCCAGACTGATGGACGGAGACGTGACCTATCGTCGTGAGGCTAACGAAAGTATCTTCACCCTCACACTCCCTCGAACCACCATCTGAGGCACACCCGGGCAGGCTCGGCGTAGGTTTAGAGAATCCCCGCTGGTTCAATACACCTGACGAAGGCCTGTTCTTGCGTCGGCGGGCGAACGTATGGGATCGGAACGTCGTGTCCTTCGCCTCGAATACTTGACGCACAGACGATACTCCTCAAGATCGATATCTGACAGTTTCCAACGCTTCAGTAGTTCCTCTCTCCTTGGGTGTACCGCCGCCGGGAGAGGAACCGCATCATCAGCTCCGAGTGGAAGCGCAACGTTTGCACTCTTACTGCGATCTGACCGCCATCGCTGCTCCTCTTCAGCCAACCTACCTGATGCCAACCCGGGACGTCTCACACCCTGGTAACCCACGGGCAACGGCTGCGTCCCCACCGGCGGGCGGTCTAATCTCGTTGAATGGAGACCGCTTTCCAGATCATCGTTGTCGGCCTGGCCAATGTTCTCGGTGGAGCGGTGGCCATTCCCCAGGCGGCCAGGCTCGTTCGCCATCGCCGCGTCGAAGGTGTTTCGGCTTTCTGGGCAGGATCGAGCGTTGCCATCAATGCCTGGTGGATCGCCTACGGGATCGGCGCCGGGGATAGCAGTTGGGCAATCATCCCGGTCGGCGTAATCTCGACCATCTCGTACCTGCTCATCTCGTCAAGCCTGGTCCGGTTTTCTCACCGCCCCCGCTCTGCAGTGCTGGCGTCACTAGCAATGCCGGCTGCCATCGGGGCGGTTCTCCCGATTCCGGTGTTCTTGATCGGCGGATGGCCGGCGACCGGAGTGGCATTGGGCAGTATCTACGGCATGCAGCTTCTCCCGGCGGTCATGGCGGTCTATCGAGCCCACGACCTGAGCGGCGTATCTGTTTCTACCTGGATCATGGCCTGGGCCGAAGCTCTGTTATGGGGGCTGTATGGCTTTGGCCCACGTGACCCTGGCATCTTGACCTTCGCCACAACCGGTCTGTTGATGTCTTCAGCCGTGCTGGTTGGATTCTTCATCAAACATCCCGGTTCGAAGAGTCGGTCCGACCGTCATCGAATGGAAGAGCCATTGGATCCGGTCTAGCCCTGAGCCACTATTCCGATTACTCCGGCAATGGACGTCGCAACCCGATGCGAGCTGCCAACATCGGTGAGACGCCACAGGAAGACGCGTAATCAGTGACACCGACCGTCTACGGCTGTTCGAACGGATCTTTGTCCGATCAGGCGTCATCCGGCAACCCGGTGCGCAGGGTGAACTTCCGGGTCCTGGCCCGGTCTAAGGCGATGACAGTGTCGTCAAATACCGATATACGGCCTCAAGTTCGTCGGACGTCAATTTTACGTCCGCCATGTCAAGCACGCCACCGCCCATGGCTCCATTGATGGCCGACTTGGACGAGCCAATGATATTCGGTCCGTCCTTGGTCCCCTGCGCGTCGAGACCGTGGCACTTGGCACATCCACTGCCGCCACCCGTGACGGTAAAGATCTCCTTGCCGAGCGCCAGCACCTCATCGTCGCCTTCGTCTGGTTGCGTGGTCGTCGTGGTTCCGCCTGCGGTGCTGACTGTCGTCGAGGTGGTGGTCGATGCGACTCCCCCACGTAGGTACGTGATCAATTGTGCAATCTGGTTATCGCTGAGTACCCCACCGAACCGCGGCATGATGTCGCGACCGTCACGTATACGCCCGGCGATCCACTCGTCACTCTCGTCCATCGCGAATGAAGTGAGGCTGATGTCAGGACCCAAATCCTCGATTCCCGTGCGGTCGACACCATGGCAGCGCGAACAGGCAAGTCCGTAGAGATCCTGACCCGAGAGGTTGGCATCCGCCAAGGGCTTCTGCCACTGTGGGTTGGCGACGGCATCGGGCTCAAGAGATCGAAGATACGTCGCCACCGACTCAATCTGGGTGGACGTAAGCGGTCCCCCGTTGTCCGACGAATACGCAACCATCTCGGTACCTGGCACACCCAGCGCGATCAACTGCGAGATTTGCGAGTCATCAACCGCTTCCAGGAAGTCCTTTGAACCAATGGCAGGTCCCAATCCCCCTCGACCCTCCTGTCCGTGGCACCCGGCGCACTGGCCGTTGAATATTTCACCGCCCAGATCAGCGAGGAAGGCCGCCTGCATTTCTCGCGCATCTGTCCGTCTGGCGGGCTCGTACAACCGATAAAGAGGAAAAGCGGCGATCAACAAACCCATAATGATGGCGCCGGCCCACATCCATTTGACGGTCGAGGCCTCGAGATCCTCGTTCGTAGCCAGATCGGTCATGCCTCTCCACCCAGACATGATGGACCTGCCGGCGGTTCGTCAATCGACTCTGCCCCGGGGGGAGCCCCCTCGGTCACGGCGCCGGTGTCCACCTCGATGATTCCACCGGTGACGTCGACCTTGAATCGGTCCATGCCCCGCGGCGATGGGCCAGAGCGAACCTCGCCAGCCCGGTTGAATTTGGAACCGTGACAGGGGCACTCGAACTCTCTAGAGGACTCGCACCAGGCCACCCGGCAGCCAAGGTGGGGGCACCGCTGCCAGAGGGCCACAACTTCGTCACCGATGCTCGTGATGTAGGTCTGGGCATCACGGACATACACCGGCGCGTCGGTAACCTCGGATTCTCCAACCGTCTTCACCACCCCACCGAGGCCGGAGGGCGCTACGGAACCAAGCACATCAAAGGATGTCCAGATACCGGCACCGGCAATGGCGGCGAAGCCTGCCTTCCAGATCCGGGCCACAAACGTTCGTCGGTTGACTGGCCGACCCGACGGTCCGGTCTCGTCATCGACTATCTCGTTGCTCATAATTCTCCATGCCATTCGACCCAGGGCCACACCCACGACCAGTTCGGCCCTCGAAACGCGAACCCGACCAGAGTCAGCCCGATCCAGATAGCCAGAAACATCGTGAACGTTACGGTGCCGACCTTGCGGGCCCGGGGCGAAATCGCAATGCTGCGGTCTATGTACGGCAACGCCACCATCGCGGTCAGGATCGCGCCGGGGACGAGGACGCCGGCCACCATCGGATGGAAATGGGCCAACAATTCCTGAAGCGCCGCAAAATACCAGGGCGCCTTTTCGGGATTGGGGGTCTCAAACGGGTTGGCGACGTCTCGAAGGGGGGCGTCGAACAACAATGCCAGGACGAGAACGACCAGCATCACCAGGAGGGCGACCACGGCATGCCGGACGAGAAGGTGCGGCCAGACCATGACCAGATCTTGCTCGGCCGGATCCTTTCGCTCTCCGCCAGGCGGCCGGCCAGGAACCACTCCGAGGACTCGCCGCCCGCCTTCCACCCTCGGTTCGTTCATGACGCCTCCCCTGCCTTGCCCTGATCAAGCATCGCATCCTTGCGCCAGCGCCAGAGGTGAATCATCAATACGAACGCAATCATCACCGGAAGTACGGCGACATGAAGGACATAGAACCGCAGCAACGTAGCCTCGCCGACCTGATCGCCGCCGAGAAGGACCGTCTTGATCTGACTGCCGATAAACGGTACGAAGTCCGACATAGACGTTCCGACCGTTATTGCCCAGTAAGCGAGCTGATCCCAGGGGAGCAGGTAACCCGTGAAGGACAACAACAGCGTGAGGACCAGAAGAACGACTCCGATCACCCAGTTGAACTCTCGGGGCGACTTGTAGGCGCCCCGATAGAACACCCGGGCCATGTGAAACGCCACCGCCAACACCATGAGATGAGCCGACCAGCGGTGCACATTGCGCATGTACTGGCCAAAAGCCACCTCGGTCTGGATGTACTGGATGTCCCCGTAGGCTCGGGCAGGCGTCGGACCGTAGAAGAACATCAAGTAGAGCCCCGACAACACCAGGGAGCCAAGCAGCACGGTCGAAATGACACCGAGATACCAGCTGTATCTGAATCCGAGCTCGTTGCGCCGCACCTTGACCGGATAGATATGCAGAAGAAAGTTGGCCCAATGCCCGGCGGCCTGATCCCGTTGCGTTACCCGGTCGGGACTGCGGAAGATTGACCGTCCCAGCGTCGTTTCTCGCAGCTTCATGTTCGCGCTCCTATTTGAATCAACGGTTCAGTTGGTAGGGCTCCAAAACCGACCCAGTTCGCCATCGACAAGGCGTTCGTCGGGCAGCGTTCGATACAGAGAGCGCACCGGATACAGCCGGTCTCGTCGAGCAGCAACATCGTGCCGGTGGCTTCCGGCACGTAATCAGACGCCGGCGCCAGTGAAATGACGTTGGTCGGACAGACGTCGACGCACAACGCACACAGCACGCACAGTCCGACATCGAGCTGGATATTGGCGAAACAACGCAAACAGCGAGCGGCTTCACACCGGGCTTGCTGTTCGGTAAAACCCGTCTCGACCTCAGCCAGTCCGACCCGCCTTTCGGTTGGCAGGGTCGGCACGGCCAACCGGTCGACTCGATCGTAGGTGTCATCCAAGCGGTGGAACTGTTGCAGTTCAATGAGGTCACCAGGTGCTCTGGCGTCTTCGTCTCCACCGAAGGAACGGTGGATGTCGGCGGCGGCGGTCCGACCATCGGCAATCGCTTCGATCAACGTGCGCGGGCCATGGGCAGCGTCGCCACCAGCCCAGACGTGTTCAAGCGTTGTCTGCAATGATCCGGCCTCGACGCTTATCATCCTGCGAGGGGAGATCTCCGGCCCATCTTCGCCGAGAGCTGCGACATCGATCGCCTGACCGATGGCCAGGATCACGGTGTCCGCCTCCAAGCTGATCAAATCTTCTGAATCGAACACGGGAGAAAAGCGTCCGTCAGCATCGAAGACCGAGGTCACTCCAACCGTTTCCAAACCGACGACCTTCCCATCCTTGGTGAGAATGCGATTCGGGCCGCGACGATGAATAATCGAGATGTCCTCGGCTTTGGCCTCTTCGAGCTCAAATGGCGAGGCAGGTAACTCGGCTGCCGACTCAAGGGAGATCACCGCGACCTGGGTGGCGCCTTCACGGGCGGCCGTCCTGGCGGCGTCGAGGGCGGTGACCACAGATGACCGCTCTCCCGATCCACCGATTCGGGCATCTTCGTAGTCTGACCTTCGCAGGGCAGTCCGGGCCGCGTCCATGGCGACGTCACCGCCACCGATCACGATTACGCGGTCACCGACGTCGACCTTGAAGCCCTGGTTGACATTGATGAGGAACTCGATGGCACGCAGCACCCCGTCGGCCTCGTGACCCTCGATGTCCAGACCGCGTCCCAGGGTCGCCCCGATCGCCACAAAAAGTCCGTCATGACGAGCCCGTAACTCGGAGAACGTGACGTCATGTCCGAGGCGGGTATTCAGATGTACGTCGACGCCAAGGTCGACGATTGCATCCAGTTCCGCCTGCAACAGAGTGCGATCCAGACGGTATTCGGGGATACCCAGTTTCATCATCCCACCGAGCTGACCGGTGGCTTCGTAGACGCTCACCTTGTACCCAAGTCTTCGCAGGTCATGGGCACACGCCATGCCGGCCGGTCCGCCACCAATGATGCCGATGCTCTCGAGACGATCCGGAGCGACCGGTCCGACGACATCGGCCAGAGCTCCATTGCGGGACTCGACACCATATTTCTCGGTCACAAATCGTTTCAGTGCGCGTATCGCAATCGGTGAGTCAACTTCGCCCCGCCGACAGGCCGCCTCACACGGAGCCGCGCATACGCGACCGCAGACGGAGGCGAATGGATTCGGCAACCGGGCCGTCAGATAGGCGGTCAGATCATCGCCGTCGGCGATAGCCGCCACATAGGCGCCCGCATTGGTGTGAATCGGACAGGCAGCGAGGCACGGAATATTGCTGTCGTAATACGAAAGTGGGTCGGTCAGTCCCACGAGAACCACCCTTTGCGTTGGGCAATCCGGAGGCCGATCAGTCCGGCAGCCAGGCCGACACCCCAGATGGACGGGATGAGGGCATCTTGGACCCAAGAAGCAGCGTTCACAACGGGATCAAGCTGCAAGACGAAATCAGGCAGCCATACCGTGGCCACAACGAAGTAAACGACAATGAGCAGGCCAACCGCGAACGCCTTAACCCAGGTCACCGCACCCTCCTTGTGGCGCCACACCCAGATGAGCGCCCGACCCGCACTCTAGGCGCCGGTAGCGACGGCAAGTCGCCACAACCCGGCTTATCAATCGTCCGCCTCGACAACAATCAGCCTGCCGACGATCTCGGGATTGAGCACATCTTCTGCAACAAACCCTCCGACACTCGTCGCAAAGAAGGACAGGACGTCATAGCCACCAGGACGGGCGTAGGCATGGAGTTCCCCGGGAAGGGGACTGACCCCCGCCGCCGACTCACCCTTGAAGGGAACGAACGAAGGACTGAGGTGGTGACCAATATGCTCAAGATCCTCACCTTCCACAATGCCCAGGGCGGCCAGCTCGTCTTCACCCATGGCCAGTAGCTCCGTTTCATCGATCTCGGAAGGGACATACCAGGCCAGGTCTTCGGCTATCAATCCACCCACCCTGAAGTGATGTTCGATAGTTCCACGATTCCGCACGACCAGCCGGACATGCTGGCCCGCCGGGATAAAGACCGTCGACGGTTCGAAGCCTTCATCGGTCACATCAACATTCACGAAGTACGTGTCCAGGTCGGTGTTGATCGGCACGATCTTGGTCTCGACCTGGCCAGTGCCAGACCCATCCGGCCCGGCGCCTCCTGTGCAGGCCACGGCCATCACTGCCAGAACACCCACCAAAACGGCGGATCTCCACAATCGGGGATGGGTTCTGCTCATTGCTCCCTCGGTTCAGATCCTGATCGCTTCATGGGATTCGCTGCCTCAATCCGTCACGGGGTGATGGTTAGAACGCCCTGCATTGTATCCGTATGAGTATCACAGACGTAGGTGTAGTCCCCCGCGGACAGAATGGTGAACGTCACGGATTCTGTGCTTGGACCACCAAGAACCTCAGTTTTATACTCTTTGACACCCGGGGCAACGATGAGGTGCCAGTTGTGGTCACCATCGTCGCCAGAGTCCTTGTTGACAAACGTAACAGTTATCTCCTTACCCGCCGGCGCCTCCATCTTGTCGAGCGAGAACCCCTCGTTGTCAACGGCCTCGATCTTTAGCTGATGCCCTTCACCGGTCGAGGGGGCGGCGCCAACCGTGGTCGCCACAGCTGGCTGGGTCGTCGGCGTGACCGCCGCCGTCGTTGGTGCTGCGGCCGCAGTGGTGCTGGTTCCGGGAGCGTCGGTCGTCACTGGTTGGGCGTCGGTAGTTGCGCCCCCGCCACACGCCCCCACGACGAGTCCAAGGGCCAACGCCAATGTGAGGGTCCTGATCGCTTTTGTTCTCATTATTGATGCCTTTCCTGTAACCGGGCGCCCCCAGCCCGTCGGGCTGGGGGCGCCTGTTCGTTCTGACCGCAGTCACTTGCTGACCGTGGTCTTAGCCTCCGGCCGCTGCCACTGCTGCAGCCGCATTGGCCATGATTTCGGCCTGTAGCGTCTTCGACTTCGGTCCACCCATGTCGACCATAAGTTCGCCGCTGTCCCAACCGTTGTCGTACCACACGAACGCCATGCCGTGGGTATCACCGCCGTGGGGCGTCGGGATCCAGTCCGAGGCGGTCAAGGTATCGAGATCGAGCACGATGGTCTCCCAACCCTTCATGTTCGAGACCCAGACTTCATTGACTTCTGGATCCGGATGGAGGGCACAGTGATCGACGCTCGATGCCGAACTACCGAGGTAGATCGGTTGATTGACGTCGTTGTATTCATCGATGCCACCCAAGCCGTCGAACTCCATGATGCCAAGCACGCTGCCAGTGTTGTGGCTGCCTTCGCCCTTACCGACGACGAAGGCGAGTGTCTCGTCCCTGGTCAGGCAAATGCCGTATGGGCCGGCGACGCCTGCGCTCGCCTCACCGATGACCTCGTTGAGCTCATTGTCGATGACGAAGACGTGGCTGCTGTGACCGTCGACCACATAGGTGAACTTGCCGTCTTGGGTGTGCGTGATGCCGATCGGATGCCATCCGACGCCCGGTATTTCGATCACTTCACCGGTTTGCACATCAACCTTGGCGATACTGGCCACCGGGGAATGCGATGCCCGGATCCAGTTGGCACCCATGGAAATATACACATACTTGCCGTCGGGCGACGGAGTCGTGAACGGGTGTCCCATTGGCTTCACATCGTCGTAGGTGATCGACCGGAATACTGTGTTGTTGTCGGTCGGGCTCAGGATGTGGTGTGGCCCACCCTCTGCACCGAAACCCCACTGGAGGATGATGTACTCGTTGCCGTCGACGTCGGTCCACCCCTGGATATGGTGCAGAGCCTGGCCCCGCATGCCACCCTGGAAGTAGCTTTCCTGCTTCAGGATCTTGTCGAGCTTCATCGTGCGTACGTTGATGATCCCGACGAAGTTGTTGCGGTCGCCACCGTTTGGATCGTTCTCGGACCATCCGACGTAGCCCCATTGGCCGTCGGGGGAAACCCCAACACCGTGAGGACCACGAACGATGTCACCATTGAGTTCGTAGGTAGCCGAGGCAATGACTTCCTTGCTGTACGCGTCAACGACGTGCCAACCGATGAAGTTACCGAGTCCAAGCGCTTCGAGCTTGGCGGCGCCCTCGTCGCCCGAGAAGAAGTTGCTTGCGTAGCTTTCACTGCTGAAGTACACCCTGGGGTGTGCCGCAATGTCCCACGCGTCGTCTCCAGCTGAGTCAAGCTCCGCAACCAGTTTGAGTCCGCCTCTGACGGATTCTTCATTGGTCCAACCATCTTCACCGATGGCGACCGACTCGACGGGCGCCGCCAGTTGGGCGGTCTGGATTACCTGGGCCGCGACCGGAGCCCCGACCACCTGACTGGATGCGGCTGCCAGGTCCTCCTGGGCCTGAGTCAGCTCTGCTTGTACTGCGTCGTAGTCTTCTTGGGATACGTCGCCGCCACTTGTGCAAGCAGCAACAAATATCGAAAAGATCGCGAACAGGGCAATCATGAACCCTGCACCTCGCATGCTCTTCATCACCATTTCCTCCTAAATGTTGTTGAATCTTCAACTTCGCCGCGCCCGAGGCAGGTTGCCAGCGGGTACGGGATCGCTATCTCCTAGGGTTGCTCTCCGCTGCTTCAGTCCAGATCGGGTACCTCTCCTCATGCACTATGTGAAAAATTTCCCCTGTCTGACCAGACCCTACGGTTGAGGTGTCGCGGCACACAGGGGCCGAACGGCCCTGGTCACCCGCCGTTCCTCCATAAGTGGCCAAATCCGAGCCGTATATGCATGTATACGCATATTCGCAGTCGCACCTGGGGGTTCTCATCCGGGCACGTCCGCCGTAGCGAAACTCAAGTCACATTGCAGGCGGCCAGGACAACCAAACAAGCTGGGGGCCCAGGGACCAACGCACCTACCAGCTGGATGGGTGCTTGAAAAAGGGCCCGTGAGCGAACCGTTCGTCGCTGGGCAAGGTCAGCGCCAACGGTCCCCCAAAGGAGAGGCCTTGTCCTCTTGAACCAGCCCGTGCCAAATGCTTGTATCGAGCCCATGGTGTCCGTTGAAGCTAAACCCGTGGCGCGTGGAGAGACCGCCACACTCCGCACGAAGCCGAGGATTCTGATCGCCTGTCTCGTCGGATTGTTGCTCCTGTTGGCATCGTGCAGTGAGCCTCAGCTCGCAGGCATGGTGCGCCAGCCCACCCCGAACGTCGCTGATGTCACGCTGCCCGACGTTACAAATGGCGGACGTGAGTTCCCCACGATCGCCCAAGAGAGCCGGCTACTCGCCGTCTACTTCGGATACACACAATGTCCGGACATCTGCCCGACGACCATGGCCGATCTCCGCAGCGCCGTGGAAGATCTCGGCACCGAAGGAGACCGGATCGACGTGGCATTCGTCACGGTCGACCCCGAACGAGACACTCCCGAGCGCCTAGCCTCCTACATCCAGGCTTTCTTCGACGACGGAATCGCGCTTCGCACCGAAGACCCGGCCCGGCTGGCGAAGGCCGCCGCGAGCTTTGGCACCATCTATGAGGTCACCAAAGCCGATGACGGGTCGATCGACGTTGCCCATTCCACACTTCTGTCGGTAATAGATTCCCAGGGAAACATCCTGGTCCAGTGGCCGTTCGGAACAACGGCCGATGACATGCGGAGTGATCTGAAAATCTTGCTGAAAAGGAGAACATGACAATGAATCGCACCTCTACCGTGGTTCTTGCTTTGGGGATGGCCCTTGCGTTGACAGGGTGCGGCGGTAACGCGGGAATCCAGGTGGAGGACGCCTGGGCGCGTACCTCGGCGAGTATCCAGGATGCCGGCGCCGTCTACCTGACCATCAAAGGGGGCACCGGAGCCGATCGGCTGGTTGGCGCGGCGGTCCCGTCATCGGTCGCGACATCGGCCGGCCTCCATGAAACCGTGACCGAAGGTGACGAAGGCGCCCAGATGATGATGATGCAGGAGGTCGAGGGGATCGACGTACCTGCCCAAGGTGAGGCCAAACTTGAACCTGGCGGTTACCACATCATGCTTATGCAACTCGCCGAACCACTGGAGACCGGTTCCCAGTTCACGGTCACACTCACGTTCGAGAACGCCGGCACCATGGAGGTCGTGGTGGAAGTGCGAGAGGACCAATAGATGAGAGTCTCCCGGGTGTCCTGGCTGTTGGCTCTGGGCGTCCTGCTGGTGATTTCCTCCTGTAACGCCGACCGGAGCGAGCCGCTGGTGGTCGAAGACGTCAGCGATGCACCGGCAGACTACGACTATCTCATCCCGCCAGGAACCGGGGACCGCATCCGGGCGGGAGAAGACGTTGAGATCCTGCCAAGCGAGCTCGACGTGCAGGTCGGGGAGACCATTCGTATCGTCAATGATGACACCGAGGGTCACTTCGTCGGCATCTTCTATGTCGGACCAAACGAAACCGTGACGCAGAGATTCGCCTCCAGCGGTGAGTTCGCCGGTCAGTGCAGCATCCACCCGAGCGGCACGTTGCTCCTTCGTGTCAATGAATGACCTCCTGCCGACCGTGCTCGGGACCATGATGTGGCGATGGAGGTAAAACACGACCCGGCAGCGGACCTCGGGGCAGCCGGCCCCGTTGGACAATTTCCGCGTCCGTCATGGCGATGGCGAGCACTCGCAAGCATGGCCGTCCTAACGGTTGGCGCCGTCGGATTCATCATGCTTGTCTCGCAGGAAACTCCTCTGGCTGCAGCCGAGTCACCGATTGCCGGCTATCTGCAGCCCGGGGCCAACGATACGAGCCTGACGAGACTTCATTACGTGACCGCCGCCGGACCCATTTCGATCGAGAACGGCGGCGTGATCCGGCTTGGTGAGAACCTGCAAATGGCCGTTGCCACGAGTCCGTACCCACCAAGTACGTTCCAAATGGAAGTCGACCTCACGTTGACGACTCTCGACAATCAGCCCATCAATGACGCCGGCGTCCTCGCCACCTGGGACATGCCTGTAATGTGGCACG
>Ga0326597_10009840_pt1 | contig 12777 bp, 10 predicted proteins | sample RVTome_12_FD_203789 | JGI IMG/M metagenome (GOLD analysis project Ga0326597, IMG submission 203789) | Soil microbial communities from uranium-contaminated site in the Upper Colorado River Basin, Wyoming, United States - RVT100D185 | ecosystem: Environmental > Terrestrial > Soil > Contaminated >... | reverse complement strand
ACGCACGGACTCCGGCTCGTTCTGGCACCCGGAGACGACGCGGGCGCCTACGTCCGCTGGCTCGACTCTCGGGGTCGGGGGCGGCAGGCCAACCTCGTGCTGGGGGCCGCTCCGATCGCGCTCGGGGAGGTCCTGCGCGAGTCGCTCTTCACCCAGGCCGAGTCGGCGGTGCTCACCTCGGCCACCCTGTCCACGCGCAAGCGCTTCGACTTCCTCCGGAGCAGGCTGGGGCTCGACCCGGCCCACACCGAACACGGCGATGATCCACTTCAGATAAAAGAACGTATCATCATGTCGCCGTTTGACTTCGCGTCCAACACATTACTCTGTGTACCCACGGACCTGCCGGCTCCGGAGCGCGGAGATCCGAGCTTTCAGGAGGCGACCGCGAGGGTCGTCGTCGAGCTCGCGGAGATGAGCGGAGGCGGCATCTTCGTGCTGTTCACCGCACACTCGGCGCTGCGTCGGGTGGCAGGGCTGCTGCGCGAGGGGGGTGCCGACCTGAGCTGGCCGTTGTACGTCCAGGGCGAGGGCGATCGCTTCCGCATCCTGGAGGGCTTCGTGAAGGCTCGGCACGGGATTCTGCTCGGCACGACCTCCTTCTGGGAGGGGGTCGACGTGCCGGGGGAGCCCCTGCGCGGACTGGTCATCCAGAAGCTGCCGTTTCGGGTGCCCACCGAGCCGGTCACCGCGGCCCGAATGGAGGCGATCGAGGCCGCGGGAGGTGACTCCTTTCAGGACTTCATGCTGCCTCAGGCCGCGATCCGCCTGAAACAGGGATTCGGACGCCTGATCCGTTCGCACAGCGACCGCGGCGCCGTCCTGGTGCTGGACGACCGGATCGTGACGAAGCGCTACGGGCGGTACCTGCGGGACTCCCTCCCCGACACGCCACTCGTGAAGGGGGCCTGGTCCGACGTGCGCCGCCGTCTCGAGGCGTTCTACGCCCTCACGCCGGGTGGGGTCGAAGCCCTTGGTACGAGCCGATCCGCCGGATAGATTCCGCCGTCGCGGCGCATCGAGCGCTCCGGTCCACCCCTCAGCCCCAAGACACAGCGATGAAGCGGATTTTAGGAATGGGCCTGGGCGTGCTCTACCTCGGCATCGCCTTCGGAGCGTACCGGCGCGCGAGCGCCGGCTGGGAGGCCGGCTTCTCCGACCTCGGAGTCTGGTGGACCGTCGTGGCCGCGCTGTTGACGATCGCGGCGCTCGGCGCCCTCATCGGCACCTGGATCCATACGCAGCCGGGGTCGGGTCGGCGCCCCGTCGACTCCCACTAGCCGGATGGCCGACGCGCGTCCGACCAAGATCGTCTGCATCGGCCTCAACTACGCGAAGCACGCGGCCGAGTTCGGCAATCCGATTCCCGAGGAGCCCTTGATGTTCCTCAAGCCTCCCTCGGCGCTCATCGGCCCCGGAGAGGCGATCGTGCTGCCGAAGGGGAAGGGGCAGGTCGACTTCGAGGGCGAGATCGGCGTCCGCATCGGCAAGCGCGCCAGGCGGGTCGCGGCCGAGGATGCCTGGGAGCATGTCGAGGGCCTGTGCGCACTGAACGACGTGACCGCCCGCCAGCTCCAGCGGGCCGACGGCCAGTGGAGCCGCGCCAAGGGCTTCGACACCTTTTGCCCGGTCGGGCCGGTCAAGCCGCTCGCCGAGATCGACCTCGCGAGCCTGGCGGTGACCACGCGCCTGAACGGCGAGGTCCGTCAGCAGAGCTCGGCGGACGACATGGTCTTCGACATCCCGGCCCTGATCGCGCACATCAGCGGCGTCATGACGCTCGAGCCCGGCGACCTGATCGCGACGGGGACGCCCTCGGGCGTGGGCGCGCTCGCAGCCGGTGACGTGATCGAGGTCGAGATCGCAGGCGTGGCATCGGTCTCCAACTCGGTGGTCGCCGGGGACTAGAAGGTCGCGACATGCCTCGAACCAGCGAGCGGTTCAGGGCGCTGCCGCGGTACCCTCTCGCCGGCATGAACGAGATCCGTCGGCGGGTCGAGGCATCGGGCGTCGACGTCATCGATCTGGGCACCGGCGACGCCGCGATCCCGCCGCCACCCGCCGCGGTCGAGGCACTCGAGCGGGCCGCCGGCGACCCGGCGCACTCGCGCTACGCCTTCCAGTCGGGGCTCGAGGCCTTCCGGGGGGCCATCGCTACCTGGATGGGGCGCCGCTTCGGGGTCAGCGTCGACCCCGGGACCGAGGTTCTGCCGCTGATCGGCTCGAAGGAGGGGATCGCGCACCTCCCGTTCGCCTATCTCGGGCCCGGCGACGCGGCGATCATCCCCGATCCGGGCTACCGGGCGTACCTCGGCGGCGTCACGTTGGCCGGAGGAGACCCCTACCTGGGTCGACTCGGGCCCGAGGACGACTTCCTGATTCCGCTGGACCGGGTGCCGGAGGACGTCGCCTCCCGTACCAGGATCCTGTACCTCAACTACCCGAACAACCCGACGACGGCCGTCGCGCCCGACGCCTACCTCGAGGAGGCGATCCGGTTCTGCGCTGCGCGGGGAGCCGTGCTGGCCCATGATCATGCGTACTCCGAGATCGCGTTCGACGGGTACCGGCCCCGGAGCATCCTGGAATTCGACGGCGCGAAGGACGTGGCCATCGAGTTCCACTCCATGTCCAAGACGTACAACATGACGGGTTGGCGCGTCGGGTGGGCCGTGGGGGCGAAGGAACTGATCGGGCCGCTCACCACGGTGAAGACGTTCGTGGACACCGGACAGTACCTCGGCATTCAGGCCGCCGGGGTGGCGGCGCTGGAGTCCTGGGAGGCGTGGGTCCCTGGCAACGTCGAGACGTTCCGGCGCCGCAGGGACGCTTGCGTGGCCGCGCTTCGTGACGCGGGCTTCGAGGTCTTCGTGCCCAAGGCCACCATCTACCTCTGGGTGCCGGTGCCGAATGGGGAGGCCTCGGAAGGCTTCGCGAGACGAGCCCTCGAGGAGCAGGGCGTGATCGTGCTGCCGGGCGCGGCGCTCGGCGCGGGAGGCGAGGGTTTCTTCCGGGTCGCGCTCACCGTGGACGAGGAACGCCTCGGCGAGGCCGCGCGTCGCCTGGGCGGTCTGATCTGAGGGCCGCCAGCGCCGGATGTCCGAGGAACCGGGCATCCCTGCGGGTTTAGGAAGCACCATGAACCATCAGGCCGGCGGGCAAGATCCAAGCTTGGACCGGACCGGCTCTTCGCGACAGGGTCTCGGGCCTCCGCCGGTCGTATGGGGAGCCTTCGCGGTCTCCGCCGCGCTGCATGTGTTCTTCCTCCTCATCTACCCGTCGCTCTTTCCGCGCATGGACCCGACGGACCCGGGTCTCCGGCTGCCAGTGGGTGGGCCGGTCTCGGGTGGCATCGAGGTCATGCGCGTCGTGGAGATCGACGTCGTCGAGGAGGTCGAGCGTCCCGAGGAGCCCGAGCTCGAGCCGGTCGTCCAGCGGGAGGTGACGCTGGCCCGGCCAGGGGTGCCGGGCGCTCCGGTGATCGCCTTCGCCCGACCGGGCATCTCGGCTGCGGAGCGCCTTCGCCCGAACCTCACCGACCGACGGCTGTGGGCTCCTCTTCCGGCTGAGTTCAGGGAGCTCACTCTGGAGCAGAGAGAGGAGCTGGCGCTCGCCGGCCGACTCGCGGAGTGGTACGACTCGGTGTCCGCCGCGGCCGCCGCCGAGGCCGCCTGGACGGATTGGACGTTCACCGACGGCGACGGGAACCGGTGGGGCATCTCGCAGGGACAGCTCCACCTGGGTGGGCTCACGCTCCCCTTGCCGTCGTTCGGCGCGGCGCCCGGCGCGGCACGCGAGCGCGCCTGGGTCTGGGACGAGATCGCGCGGCAGGGCGCGTCGGTCGCCGTTCAGCAGACGGTGCGGGAGCGCATGGAGGCGATCCGAGAGCGGCGTGACCGGGAGCGAGCCGCCGAGCGGGCGGACACGACGGGACGGTAGAGCCCCGAGTGGCTTCGCACTGGTGGTGGCGCCTCCCCGGGCGATATAGTCTGAAACACCTCCACCACCACGACCTTCACGTGCGTCGGCACGGCTCGCCGGCGGGACCCTCCGGGCATGGCCTCAGGCAAGGCGTTCTACGCGGGCCTACTCGAAGCTCTGACGAACGTCATGGGCTCGGCCAAGGGATACCTGCGCGATCACGGTCCCAGGGTGGCGATGCTCGCGTCTCAGCTGGGCCGCGAGCTCGGGCTCTCGAAGGCTGAGTGCTCGGAGCTCTTCTTCGCGGCCGTGCTCTCGGACATGGGCATGGTGGGGTTGGCCGAGGATGCCTGGGAGAATCCGGCTCCGGCGCTGACCCCCGACGTGCGTGAGAGGGTGGAGCGGCACCCCCGCAGGTCCGAGGACCGCGTCAAGGGGATTCCGCACCTCCAGGACCTGGCTCCCCTCCTTCGCCATCACCACGAGTGGTGGGACGGAAGCGGCTACCCGGACCGCTTGAAGGGCGAGGACATTCCGCTCGGTGCCCGCATCCTGCGCCTCGCCGACACCGTTTCCGCGCTCGGCCAGCGGCGCCCGCATCGGCCGGCGTTGGAGCCCGACGAGGTGGCGGAGGTCGTGGAGTCGAGCCTCGGGACGGAGTTCGGTCCCGAGATCGCCGAGTGTTACCTGGCGCTGCACAGGGACGAAGCGGTCCCGCACTTCGATGCGCAGGCCTATCGCCACACCGTGCTGCGTGCGGCGGAGAGCCTGCTCCCCGAGGAGGTCTCACCCCTCTCGACAAGCCAGCTGCTGACTCTGGTCGCCAACCTGATCGACGCCAAGGATCCCTACACGGCGGGACATTCGCGGCGTGTCTCCGTGCTCGCGGTCGCCGTGGCCGAGCAGCTCGACCTCAATCCGGCCACGCGCTCCGCGCTGTGGGCAGGCGGATACCTGCACGACCTGGGAAAGCTGGCGGTGCCGCTGCGCGTGCTGGCGAAGAACGGACGCCTCTCCGACGAGGAGTTCGACTTCATCAAGGCACATCCGACGGACGGGGCGGAGATCCTGGAGGGCATCCCCACTCTTCAGCACCTTACGGTGGGTGTGCGCTACCACCACGAGCGGTGGGACGGGCGCGGCTACCCCGAGGGCCTCTCGGGCGAGCGCATTCCGCTGGTCGCCCAGATCATGTCCGTGTGCGACGCCTATGACGCCATGACGTCGAAGCGGGCCTACCGCGACTCCTGTCCGCCCGAGGAGGCGCTCGCCGAGGTCGAGCGGGAGACCGGCAAGCAGTTCGGACCCCTGGCGGCGGAGGCGTTCCTGAAGGTACCCGAGTCCATCTTCCGTAACCTGCAGGCGGAGCGCCCCGAACCGGTGAGCGATGTACCCGCGAGGGTACAGACGCTACGCAACATCGACCCGAGCTTCTTCGCGAGCCAGCCCGTAGCGGGACGCTGAAGGAGCGCCCGGAGCCCCCCCTGGGTATCTGGGAAGGCCTCCCGGTCCCGGCCCATGCCCGCGCGGTGGCCGGTTCCGAACGCGTTGGAGGCTCGCCATACTTACGACTCCACCCGTCCTAAGCCCGTAAGGTTTTCCGCCGTGACCCAGGAGCTCGCACCGCGTCTCGATCCCCAGGCGATCGAGCCTGCCCGGTATCGCAGTTGGGTGGAGGGGGGGTACTTCCATGTCCCGGCCTCCGCGGTCCTCGAGGAAGGTCGCGAGCCCTATGTCATCGTGATCCCGCCGCCCAACGTCACGGCGGCGCTGCATATGGGGCATGGGCTCAACAACACGGTCCAGGACGTGCTCATCCGGTGGCGCAGGATGCAGGGTCGTGCAGCGCTGTGGGTGCCGGGAACGGACCACGCGGGCATCGCCACGCAGAACGTCGTCGAGCGGCTGCTCGCCAAGGAGGGGTGTCACAGGGACGACGTGGGCCGTGAGAGGTTTGTCGAGCGCGTCTGGCAGTTCGTCCACGAGACCGGCGGCACGATCCTGAAGCAACTCGAGGCGATCGGTTCCTCGTGCGACTGGGAGCGCACGCGCTTCACCCTGGACGACGACCTCCAGGTCGCGGTGCGCGAGGTCTTCGTGAGCCTCTACGAGAAGGGTCTGATCTATCGCGGCGAGTACATCATCAACTGGTGTCCGCGCTGCCTGACCGCGCTCTCGAACGAAGAGGCGGAGGGCGAGGAGACCGAAGGGACCCTGTGGCATCTCCTGTACCCGCTCCCGGAGAGCGCCGCGGAAGCGGCAGCAGCCGCCGCGCGAGCGGGCTCCGAAGCCGTCGGGAGGCTCGCGGACGGGCGCTGGTACGTGACGGTGTCGACGACGCGGCCCGAGACCATGCTCGGCGACACGGCAGTCGCGGTCCACCCCGGAGACGAGCGCTATGCCGGCCTGGTCGGCGTCGAGGTGGAGCTGCCGCTCACGGGTCGCACGATTCCGCTCGTCGCGGATGAGGCCGTCGACCCGGAGTTCGGCTCCGGCATGGTGAAGGTCACGCCGGCCCACGACGTGAACGACTTCGAGATCGGACAGCGCGCTGGACTGGCCACCATCGACGTCATGACGCCAGACGCCCACATGAGCGACGCAGCCCCCGAGGCGTTCAGGGGCCTGGAGCGCTTCGCCGCCAGAAGGGCCGTGCTCGCCGCGCTCGCTGAGCAGGGTCTGCGCGGCGGCGAGAGCAAGCACATGCACTCGATCCCGCACTGCTATCGATGCCACACGGTGGTCGAGCCGCGGCTCTCCGAGCAGTGGTTCGTGAAGATGAAGCCGCTAGCAGGGCCGGCGCTGAATGCGTCGCAGGACGGCACCATCACGTTCATCCCACGCCACTGGAAGCGGGTCTACGAGCACTGGATGGAGAACATCCGCGACTGGTGCATCTCGCGGCAGCTCTGGTGGGGGCACCGGATTCCGGTCTGGTACTGCGCGGAGGGGCACGTCATCGCTGCGCGCGAGGACCCGACCGAGTGCCCCGAATGCGGGGGCATGGATCTCGAGCAGGATCCCGACGTCCTGGACACCTGGTTCAGCTCGCAGCTGTGGCCGTTCTCGGTGTTCGGCTGGCCGAAGCAGACCGATGATCTGAAGGCGTTCTATCCCGGGCATACCATGGTGACGGCCCCTGAGATCATCTTCTTCTGGGTGGCCCGCATGATCATGATGGGCTACGAGTTCCAGGGTGGGCCGCCCTTCACGGAGGTCTACCTCACCGGCACCGTGCGGGACATGAAGGGCCGCAAGATGTCGAAGTCGCTCGGCAACGGTATCGACCCTCTGGAGGTCGTGCGCGCCTACGGTGCGGATGCGATGCGCTACACGGTGATCAGTCAGTGCGCCGTCGGCACCGACATCAACCTCGACCACGAGAATCTCGAGGCGGCATTCTCGGTCGGCCGCAACTTCTCGAACAAGATCTGGAACGCCGGCCGCTTCGCGCTCATGAGCCTCGGCGACACTCCCGTGTCGAGGGTCCGCGACGTCACCGACCACATGCAGCTGGAGGACATCTGGATCATCTCCAGGCTGCAGAAGGCCGCGACCGACGCCACGGAGGGACTCGGGCGCTTCCGTCTGCACGAGGTCGCCGAAGGCCTGTATCACTTCTTCTGGGGCGACGTCTGCGATTGGTACCTCGAGCTCGTGAAGTCCAGGCTGTCGCCCGACGCCGAGCCCGGGAGCCGCGAGGCCGCGCGCGCCACCCTGGTCACGGTCCTGGATCACGCGCTGCGCCTGCTCCACCCGATCGTCCCGTTCGTGACCGCCGAGCTGTGGGAGCGTCTGCCCACCGCCGAGGGGGTCGAGCGCGCCGCGGACATCATCGTCGCTCCGTGGCCGGAGGCGGAGCAGGCGTTCGTGTCGGCCGAAGCCGAGACGCTCATGGCCGGGCTGCAGGACCTCATCGTCGAGGTGCGGCGGCTCCGGAAGGAGTACGGCGTCGCCGAAGGTAAGCGTATCGGCATCCACGTGACCGGTGGGAACGAGGCGTTCGTCGCTGCCGTTCGAGAGAAGGCGCCCGCCTTCGAGCAGTTGGCACGGGTCGACCGGATCGAGACGTCTGAGGGGACGGGCGTCGGCGCACACGCCGTGCTGGGCAACCGCGCCGAGCTCTTCTTGCCGCTCGAAGGGGTCATCGACGTCGAGCGCGAACGGACGCGGTTGACCGACGAGATCACGCGACTCGACTCCCTGCTTGCGGGCACCAGGAAGAAGCTCGAGAACGAGAGCTTCGTCTCGAGGGCCCCGGCCGAGGTGGTTCAGAAGGAGCGGGATCGCACGCTGCAGTTGGAGGAGCAGGGATCCAAGCTCCGGGAGAAGCTCGCGGGGCTGGCGGGTCACTGACGCATGGGGGCGCGATCTGCTCGGGCTGCCGCAGGGGTCCTGAGCGCCCGTGTCGACTCCGGCGTGGTCGCTTCGCTCCTCTCGGGCGTAGCCATGGGGCTGGTGGGCTGCGCGAACCAGTCCGCGCCCCCGGGCGGACCGGAGGACCGGCGCCCGCCGGTCGTGGTGCGTACCGAGCCCGACACCTTCGCCGTCCTGCTCGACCCGAACGGGCAGGTGCGGTTCCACTTCGACGAGCGCATCAGCGAGAACGTGGCCGACGGCGACCTCTCCTCGGCGGTGACCGTATCGCCGGCCACGGGAGACATCCGGGTCAGCCACGGGCGAAGCGCGATCACGGTCTCGCTCGAAGGGGGCTTCCGGCCCGGGCTCGTGTACCGGGTCACGTTGCTACCCGTCGTGAGCGACCTGTACGGCAATCGAATGCGCGAGGCGGTCGAGGTGGTCTTCAACACCGGGACGGACGTGGCACCGACGGCGACGTTGGCGGGTGAGGTCTGGGACCGCCTGAGCGGCCAGGGCGTGAACGGGGCCGTCGTGCGAGCCGTGGGCGCGGACTCTCTCGTCCACGTGGCACGCACCAACGACCAGGGCGTCTTCGCGCTGCGCTACCTGCCAGCGGGTGACTTCGTGCTCACCGGCTTCCAGGACAGCGACCGGGACCGCGAGGTGGGAGTCCGCGAATCTCAGGGTAACGCGCTCGCCTCCTTGGCTGCCGGCGACACGCTCGTGCTCGACATTGCGGTGCTCGCCCCGGACACCACGCCGGCGATCGCGGGGACGGCGAGGGCGCTCGATTCGGTCACGGTGGTCGTCGAGTTCGACGACTATCTGGATCCTGCGGCGCCCGCCGAGGAGATCGGCGTGCGGCTGACGCGGGAGGGGGGCGACGGGGCCCCCTCGATCGCGCGCGTCTTCCACGAGGGCGCATATCAACGCTACGTGGATCAGCTCGCCGACTCGTTCGCCCGGCTCGATTCACTCGATGCGGTCGCCAGGGCGGAACAGGCGGCCGCCACGGAGCTGCTCGCGGTGGACACCCTCGCCGACTCGCTCGCGAGCGCGCCCTCCACGGCTGACTCGGTGGCGGTCCCGGGCGACGACGCTGAGCCCGACACGCTCGCCGAGCGCCCCGACGCGAGGCCGGCGGTCCAGCCGCGCCCACTGCCTCCCCGGCTCGCGCCAGTGCCGGGCGCACAGGGTCCCGCGCCGGCCGGACGACTCCGGCCCGGCCGTCGCATCGTGGGGCAGCTCGACGGCCCTCTCGAGCCCGACGTCGACTACCAGCTCCGTGTCACCGCGGCCGTCAACATCAATGGGCTTCCGGGTGGCGAGGGTGAGGTGACGCTGCGCTACGAGCCGCCCCCTCCCGCTCGCGACACCGCGACCGTAGACGGGGTCGATGACTCGGACGCAGCCGCGCCCGGCGGCCAGGTCGCCCCCGACACGGCGGCCGTCGCGGACACGCTGGGCGTCATGCCATGAGCGACCCCCGCAGCCTCATACCCTCGGTCGACGCGCTCGTCGGGTCGGCGGACTTCGCGGCCCTCCTGGGCCGCTATGCGCGCGGTCGTGTCGTCGAGGCGACTCGAGAGGCCGTGGCCGAGGTGCGCGACGGCATCGGACGGGGAGCGGGCCCGCCGGACCCGGAGGCACCGGCGACGTACGCCGCCATCGCCGAGGCGAAGCTGAGGGCTGCGGACGTCCCGTCGCTCCGGCGCGTGATCAACGCGACGGGCGTCGTGCTGCATACGAACCTGGGTCGCGCACCCCTCGCCGATGTCGCGGTCGAGGCGATGCTCGCCGCCGCCCGTGAGTACAGCAACCTCGAGTACGATCTGCGGGCCGGCGAGCGCGGCAGCCGCTATGCTCACTGCGTCTCGCTCCTGACCGAGCTGACGGGCGCCGAGGCCGCGCTCGTCGTGAACAACGCGGCGGCCGCGCTGGTGCTTGCGCTCACGACGCTGGCACCGGGCGCGGGAGTGGCCGTCTCCCGAGGTGAGCTGGTGGAGATCGGCGGTGGCTTCCGCATCCCGGAGATCCTAGAGCGCTCCGGCGCCCGCCTCGTCGAGGTCGGAAGCACGAACCGGACGCGGGCGGCCGACTACCGGAGGGCCGTCGAGGCCGGTGACGTACGGGTCCTCCTGAAGGTGCACCGCTCGAACTTTCGCATCAGTGGCTTCACCGCGGAGGCGTCGCTTCGGGAGCTGAGCGCCCTGGCGGCCGAGAGCGGCATACCCCTGGTCCACGACCTGGGCTCGGGCCTCCTGATCGAGCCGGACCGACTCGGGCTGCCCGCCGAGCCGCGGCCGCAGGACTCGCTGCGGGCCGGCGTGGACGTGGTGGCCTTTTCGGGGGACAAGCTCCTGGGGGGACCGCAGGCCGGAGTCCTGCTCGGCCGGGCACAGCTGGTGGCTCGCCTGCGCAACGACCCCATGTGTCGGGCGCTTCGGGTGGACAAGGTGACGCTCGCGGCCATGGAGGCGACGCTGCGTCTGTACCGTGAGCCTGGCCGAGCTGTGGCGGAGATTCCCACGCTCCGCATGCTCGCGCTGCGCCCGACCGATCTCCAGGACCGCGCCGCGAGCCTCGCGTCCGGCCTGGCCGCGGAGAGAATCGAGTGCAGGGTCGTCGAGACGGCGGGAGCGGTCGGCGGCGGAACGTTCCCGGACGTGGAACTGCCATCGCATGCCGTCGAGCTGAGGGTCGGCAGCGCCACCGAGCTTGCCGAGGCCCTGAGGGGGGGCGACCCACCGGTCATCGGCCGGGTAGTAGACGAGGCACTGCTCCTCGACGTGCGCACCGTGCTGCCCGGTCAGGAGACCGACCTCCTCCGGCGGGTCGTCGAGGCGGCGGGAAGCGTCCGGCCCGCGCGGGGTGACGCCCCCGGTGGCGGGTGAGTTGATGGACCTCCGTCCTGCCGTCTTCGTGGATCGAGACGGGACGATCATGACGGAGCGCTCCTACCTGGCCGATCCGGCCGGGGTATCGCTGGTGCCCGGCTCGCTGGAGGCGCTGGCGGACCTGCAGCTCTGGGGATTCATCCTGGTGACGGTGACCAATCAGTCGGGGATCGCCCGGGGCCTCTACACGGAGGACGATTACCGCGCCGTCGCCGCCCGGCTGACCGCGACCCTCGAGGAGGGGGGCGTGTTCATCGATAGGACCGAGTACTGCGCCCACCACCCGGGGGTGACGGGTCCGTGCGCCTGCCGGAAGCCGGGAACCGGCATGTACCTGCGCGCCGCCGCCGACCTGGCGATCGATCCGACCCGCTCGTACTACGTGGGCGACAAGGTCACCGACGTGATTCCCGCGGCGGAGCTGGGGGGGCAGGGGATCCTGGTTCGGACCGGGTACGGATTGGAACAGGAGGCCGCCGTACCGGTGGGGACGTGGGTCGCCGACGATCTTCGCGCGGCCGCCGACCTCATCCTCGACGGGCCCGGCCGTTGACCCGATTTTTCGCGCTGGGTTAGCTTGGTGTGTAGGGATCTTCAAGCTCATGAGGAGGATGTCGGCGCCATGGTCACCCTGACACGTACGGCGACCGAAAAAGTCCAGGACTTCATACAGGAGCACGGAGTGGAGGGCCCGGTCGGTCTCCGCGTCGCGGTGCTCCCCGGTGGTTGCTCCGGATTTCAGTACGGTCTCAACATCGAGGACGCCCCCGACGACGACGACGAGGTGCTCGACGTCGCGGGCGTGCGCGTCTTCGTCGATCCGTTCAGCGCCCAGTATCTGGAGGGCGTCGAGATCGACTACGTCAGCAGCATGATGGGCCAGGGGTTCACGTTCCGTAATCCCAACGCAAGCGGCGGATGCGGATGCGGGAGCTCGTTCACCGTCTGACGCCCCTCCGGGGCTGACGCGGTGGAAGTCCGGACCTTCACCGGTGGTGGGTTCGGAGAGAACGCGTACCTGGCGGTCTGCGAGTCGACCGGCGCCTCGGTAGTCATCGATCCCGGCGCCGACGCGCCGCGTCTCGCGGCGACCATCGAGGCCGAGGGCGTCGACGTACGCGCGATCCTGCTCACGCACGCGCACATCGATCACGTCGAAGGGGTGGCCGACATCCGCCGCGTCGTGCCGGAGGTTCCCATCTGGCTCCATCCCGAGGCGCGAGGCATGTACCGGGCGATGCCGCATCAGGCCGCACGATTCGGATTGGACCTCGCCGCACCCCCCGAGCCCACCGACGACTTCGTGCCGGGCGAGTCGTTCGACTTCGGGGATTGCTCGTTCGAGGTGCGCTTCACGCCCGGGCATGCTCCGGGGCATGTCACCCTGTTCGACGCCGGTGCGGGCCTGGCGTTCGTGGGGGACGTCGTCTTCCACGGATCGATCGGCAGGACGGACCTCCCGGGGGGTGACCTCAAGACGCTCATGAAGGCGATCCGTCAGGAGATCCTCACGCTGCCGGACGACACGGTGCTCTACGCCGGGCACGGACCACCGACCACGGTCGGCGCGGAGCGTGCCGGAAATCCCTTCCTCATC
>Ga0326597_10009839_pt1 | contig 12778 bp, 12 predicted proteins | sample RVTome_12_FD_203789 | JGI IMG/M metagenome (GOLD analysis project Ga0326597, IMG submission 203789) | Soil microbial communities from uranium-contaminated site in the Upper Colorado River Basin, Wyoming, United States - RVT100D185 | ecosystem: Environmental > Terrestrial > Soil > Contaminated >... | reverse complement strand
CCGCGCTCGGCTCGCCCAACCTCGATTGCCGCCAGGACGGCGCCCGGATCGACGCGCGGGCGCCCGCCGGCTACCTGTTCAACACCACGATCGCCGGAATCGAGCGCGCCGGCGCCTGCCTGTTGATTGGCACCAACCCGCGATGGGAGGCGCCGCTGGTCAACGCCCGCCTGCGCAAACGCTTTCTCATGGGGCGGTTCCCGGTCGCGACGATCGGGCCGAGCGTGGACCTGACCTACCGCGCCGAGCGCCTGGGCGCCGGGCCGGAGACCTTGCGCGAGGTCGCCGACGGCCGTCATCCCTTCGCCGCGGTGCTGAAGCAGGCCGAGCGGCCGATGCTCGTGCTCGGCATGGGCGCGCTGGCCCGGCCGGACGGCGCGGCCGTGCTCGGCCTGGCGCGTCGCGTCGCCGAAAGCTGCGGCATGGTCGGCGACGATTGGAACGGATTCAACCTGCTGCACACCGCCGCCGCCCGCGTCGGCGGGCTCGAGGTCGGCTTCGTGCCGGGCCCGGGCGGCCGCGACACCGACGGCATCCTCGACGGCGCCGGGCGCGGCGAGATCGAGGTCGTGTATCTGCTTGGAGCCGACGAGATCGACATGGCCCGCCTCGGCGGCGTTTTCGTCGTCTATCAGGGGCATCACGGCGACGCCGGCGCCGAGCGCGCGGACGTGGTCCTGCCCGGCGCCGCCTATACCGAGAAGAACGCCACCTACGTCAACACCGAGGGCCGGGTGCAGCAGGCGCGCCTGGCGGTGTCCCCGCCCGGCGACGCGCGCGAGGACTGGACGGTCCTGCGCGCGCTGTCGGAGACGCTCGGCCGGCCGCTGCCCTACGACGATCCGGCGCAGCTCCGTCGGCGCCTCGTCGAGGCGAACGGGCGATTCGGCGACTTCGACTCGATCCAGCCGGCGCCCTGGGAGCCGTTCGGCGCCGATGGCCCGGTGGCGGCGGCGCCGTTCCGCTTCCCGATCGAAAACTTCTACATGACCGACCCGATCAGCCGCGCCTCGGAGACCATGGCGAATTGCACCGAGGCGTATCTGCGCGGCCGGCCGACGAAGACCGGCACGCATGACTGAATTATGGGACGGCTACATCTGGCCGGCGACGATCATCGTCGCTCAGATCGTCGCCATCGTGGCACCGCTGCTGGGGGCGATCGCCTATCTCACCCTGGCCGAGCGCAAGGTGATGGCGGCGATGCAGCTCCGCCGCGGCCCCAACGTGGTCGGGCCGTTCGGCCTGCTTCAGCCGATCGCCGACGGGCTCAAGCTGATGTTCAAGGAGACCATCATCCCGAGCGGGGCCAGCCGCGTCGTGTTCGTCGCGGCGCCGATGCTCACCTTTGTGCTCGCCCTGGTCGCCTGGGCGGTCATCCCGTTCGGCGAGGGCGTCGTGCTGGCCGACATCAATGTCGGCGTGCTCTACCTGTTCGCGATATCCTCGCTCGGCGTCTACGGCGTCGTCATGGCCGGGTGGGCGAGCAATTCGAAATACCCGTTCCTCGGCGCGCTGCGCTCGGCGGCGCAGATGGTGTCCTACGAGGTCGCCATCGGCTTCGTCATGATCACGGTGCTGCTGTGCGTCGGCTCGCTGAATCTGACGGACGTCGTGCTGGCGCAGAAGACCATTTGGTTCGCCGTGCCGCTGTTGCCGATGTTCGTGATCTTTTTCATTTCGGGCCTGGCCGAGACCAATCGGACGCCGTTCGACCTGCCGGAGGCGGAAGCGGAGCTGGTCGCCGGGTATTTCTCGGAATACTCGGCGATGACCTTCGCCCTCTTCTTTCTCGGCGAATACGGCAACATGATCCTGATGAGCGCCTCGACGACTATCCTGTTCCTCGGCGGCTGGCTGCCGCCGTTCGACGTGGCGCCGTTCAATTGGGTGCCGGGGCCGGTGTGGTTCGCGCTCAAGGTCGCCTTCGTGCTGTTCTGCTTCATCTGGGTGCGGGCGTCGTTCCCGCGCTATCGCTATGACCAGCTCATGCGCCTCGGCTGGAAGGTGTTCCTGCCGTTCTCGATGCTTTGGGTGGTCGTCACGGCGGGCGCGCTCCTCGCCTTCGGGTGGTTGCCGTGACCGGCGGAGCTTGCGCCGGCGGCCGCGCCGGCTATGGTAGCGGCGGCCGGATGGCCGGTGGGCGCGCGACGGGAGTCGGTTGAGCATGGGCTTCCTGTATCGCGGCATGAACAGCCTGTTGCTCCGCGAGCTGTTGTCGGGGCTGCGGCTCACCTTCGGCTACATGTTCCGGGCGCGTGTGACGCTCAATTACCCGTTCGAGAAGGGACCGCTCAGCCCGCGCTTCCGCGGCGAGCACGCGCTGCGCCGCTATCCGAACGGCGAGGAACGCTGCATCGCCTGCAAGCTGTGCGAGGCCGTGTGCCCGGCGCTCGCCATCACCATCGAGGCCGAGCCGCGCGCCGACGGGAGCCGGCGCACGACGCGCTACGACATCGACATGACCAAATGCATCTATTGCGGGTTGTGCCAGGAGGCGTGCCCAGTCGACGCGATCGTCGAGGGCCCGAACTTCGAATTTGCGACGGAAACGCGCGAAGAGCTGCTTTACAACAAGGACAAGCTGCTCGCCAACGGCGACCGCTGGGAGGCGGAAATCGCCGCCAACCTGACCGCCGACGCGCCGTACCGGTGAGCGCCGCCCGATGATCGTCCAGGCGCTTGCCTTTTATCTGTTCGCCGGGACCGCGCTCGCCGCCGGGGTCATGGTGGTCGCCGCCCGCAACCCGGTGCACTCGGTGCTGTTCCTGATTCTCGCCTTCTTCAATTCGGCCGGGCTGTTTGTCCTGATGGGGGCCGAGTTCCTGGCGATGATTCTGGTCGTCGTCTATGTCGGCGCGGTCGCCGTGCTGTTCCTCTTCGTCGTCATGATGCTCGACATCAATTTCGTCGAGCTGCGCCGCGGCTTCCTGCAGTATCTGCCGATCGGCGGGCTGATCGGGCTGGTGCTGCTGGTCGAGCTGGTGCTGGTGTTCGGCGCCTGGGTGGCGGCGCCGGAGGCGTTGGCGACGGCCCAGCGGCCGATCCCCCCGGTTGGCCAGGTCACCAACACGCACGCGCTCGGCGCCGTGCTGTACACCGATTACGTCTATCTGTTCCAGGCGGCGGGGCTGATCCTGCTGGTCGCCATGATCGGCGCCATCGTGCTGACGCTGCGCCAGCGCGAAGGCGTCCGGCGCCAGTCGATCGCCGCCCAGGTTGCGCGCGGCAAGCGCTCGGTCGAGGTTAAGGACGTGGCCACGGGGAGCGGCATCTGAATGTTCGACATCGGCCTCGCCCATTATCTCACCGTGGCCGCGATCCTGTTCACGCTGGGCATTTTCGGCATTTTCCTCAACCGCAAGAACGTCATCATCATCCTGATGTCGATCGAGCTGATGCTGCTCGCCGTCAACATCAACCTGGTGTCGTTCTCGGTCCATCTCGGCGACCTGGTCGGCCAGGTCTTCGCCATGTTCGTGCTGACCGTGGCGGCCGCCGAGGCGGCGATCGGCCTCGCCATCCTGGTGGTCTACTTCCGCAATCGCGGATCGATCGCCGTCGAAGACATCAATCTGATGAAGGGCTGAGGCGGGAATGGACGCGGCCGTCATCTTCCTGCCGTTGATCGGCGCCGTCATCGCCGGTCTGTTCGGCCGTCAGATCGGCGACAAGGGGGCGCAGGCCGTGTCCTGCGGGTTGATGCTCGCCTCGGCGGCGCTGTCGGTGCCGGTCCTCGCCGACGTCGCGTTCGGCGGTCAGCCGCGCACGACCGAGCTGTTCACCTGGATCGACTCGGGCGCGTTCGAGGCGTCCTGGGCGTTGCGCGTCGATCAGCTCTCGGCGGTCATGATGTTCGTGGTCAGCGTCGTGTCCGCCATGGTGCACGTCTATTCCATCGGCTACATGCATCACGACAAGTCGGTCCCGCGGTTCTTCGCCTATCTCAGCCTGTTCACGTTCTTCATGCTGTCGCTGGTGACGGCCGACAATTTCCTGCAACTGTTCTTCGGCTGGGAAGGCGTCGGGCTGTGCTCGTACCTGCTGATCGGCTTCTGGTACGACCGGGAGACGGCCAATGCGGCGGCGATCAAGGCATTCATCGTCAACCGCATCGGCGACTTCGGCTTCGCCCTCGGCATCATGGGCGTGTTCTTCGTCTACGGCTCGATCGATTTCGACACCGTCTTCGCGGCGACGCCGGACCGGGCCGGTACGGTCATCGACTTCCTCGGCCTGCGCGTCGATACCCTCGACACGCTGTGCATCCTGCTGTTCATCGGCGCCATGGGCAAGTCGGCGCAGATCGGCCTGCACACCTGGTTGCCCGACGCCATGGAGGGTCCGACCCCGGTCTCGGCGCTGATCCACGCGGCGACCATGGTGACGGCCGGCGTGTTCATGGTCGTCCGGCTGTCGCCGATGTTCGAATACGCGCCGACGGCGCTCATGGTGGTGACGTTGGTCGGCGCGACGACCGCGATCTTCGCCGCCACCGTCGCCCTCTGCCAGAACGACATCAAGCGGGTCATCGCCTATTCGACCTGCAGCCAGCTCGGCTACATGTTCTTCGCCGCCGGCGTCTCGGCCTACAGCGCGGCGATGTTTCACCTCTACACCCACGCCTTCTTTAAGGCGCTGCTGTTTCTCGGCGCCGGGTCGGTGATCCACGCCATGTCGGCCGAACAGGACATGCGCAAGATGGGCGGGATCTGGCGATTGGTGCCGGTCACCTACGCGGTGATGTGGATCGGCAGCCTGTCGCTCGCCGGCGTCGGCATCCCGGGGCTGTTCGGCTTCGCCGGGTTTTACTCCAAGGACATCATCCTGGAGGCCGCCTGGGCGGCCGAAAGCGGGGTCGGGCGGTATGCGTTCTGGCTCGGGCTCCTGGTCGCGGTCCTGACCGCCTTCTATTCCTGGCGGTTGTTGTTGATGACCTTCCACGGGCGCCCGCGCGCCGACGACAAGGTGATGGCGCATGTCCACGAATCGCCGAAGGTCATGCTGGTGCCCTTGATCGTGCTCGCGCTGGGCGCCGTCTTCGCCGGGGCGATCGGCTATTACCAGTTCGTCGGCGAGGGAATGGAGTCGTTCTGGGGCGACTCGGTGCTCGTGCTACCGGGCAACGAGTCGATCGAGGCGGCGCATCACGTGCCGCTTCTGGTCAAGCTGGCGCCGCTGGGGGCGGCGGCGATCGGGATTGCGCTGGCGTATCTCATGTACATGCGGCGGCCCGACCTGCCGGCCCTGATCGCCGGGCGGGTGCGCGCGCTCTATCTGTTCCTGCTCAATAAATGGTATTTCGACGAGGCTTATGACCTTTTATTCGTGCGATTTGCGAACTATCTGGGCTACGGCCTATGGAAGTCCGGCGACGGGGCCTTGATCGACGGCGTCGGCCCGGACGGCGTGGCAGCGGCGGCGCTCAACCTGGCGCGGCGCGCCAGCCGCCTGCAGACCGGCTATGTCTACCACTATGCCTTCGCCATGCTGATCGGCGTCGTGGCGCTGGTGTCGTGGTACCTGCTCGCGCGGGTCGGCTGAGGGCAGGGGAGACGGATGCCGCTGCTCAGCCTCGTCACCTTCCTGCCGCTGGTCGGCGCCGGCTTCATCTTCGTGATTCGCGGCGAGCCTGCGATCGTGGCGCGCAACGTGCGCAACGTGGCCTTGTGGACGTCGGTGATTACCTTCGTGCTCTCGCTCCTGTTGTGGCTCGACTTCGACCGCACGAGCGCCGATTTCCAGTTTGTCGAGAAGGTCGATTGGATTCCGTCCTTCGGCATCTCCTACCACATGGGCGTCGACGGCATCTCGGTGCTGCTGGTGCTGCTGTCCACGTTGCTGACGCCGATCGCGATCCTCGCGAGCTGGGAGGCGATCCAGACGCGGATCAAGGAGTACATGATCGCCTTTCTGGTGCTCGAGACCCTGATGGTCGGGATGTTCTGCGCCCTCGACTTCGTCGCGTTCTATGTGTTCTTCGAGGGCGTGCTGATCCCGATGTTCTTCATCATCGGGGTGTGGGGCGGCGAACGGCGGGTCTATGCCGCCTTCAAGTTCTTTCTCTATACGCTGCTCGGCTCGGTGCTGATGCTGCTCGGCATCCTGGCGATCTATTTCGAGGCCGGCACCACGGACATCCCGACGCTGATGCGGTACGGTTTCCCGGCCGGCATGCAGACCTGGCTGTGGCTGGCCTTCTTCGCCTCGTTCGCGGTCAAGGTGCCGATGTGGCCGGTGCACACCTGGCTGCCCGACGCCCATGTCGAGGCGCCGACCGCCGGCTCGGTGATCCTGGCGGCCGTCCTGCTGAAGATGGGCGCGTACGGGTTCCTGCGCTTCTCGCTGCCGATGTTCCCGGACGCCTCGGCCTTTTTCACGCCGCTGATCTATGTCCTGAGCGTCGTCGCCGTGATCTATACCTCGCTGGTCGCGCTGGCGCAGGAGGACATGAAGAAGCTGATCGCCTATTCCTCGGTCGCGCATATGGGGTTCGTGACCGTCGGCATCTTCACCCTGACCCGGCAGGGGATCGAGGGCGCGCTGTTCCAGATGCTGAGCCACGGCGTCGTCTCGGCCGCGCTGTTCCTCATCGTCGGGGTGATCTACGACCGCATGCATTCGCGCCTGATCGCGCGCTACGGCGGCCTGGTCCACCGCATGCCGCTCTATGCCGCCGTGTTCATGCTGTTCACCCTGGCCTCGGTCGGCCTGCCCGGCACGAGCGGCTTCGTCGGCGAGTTCCTGGTCATGGTCGGCGCCTTCCAGGACAATACCTGGGTCGCGGCCCTTATCACCGTCGGCATCGTCCTCGGCGCCGCCTACATGCTGTGGCTGTATCGCCGGGTGGTCTTCGGCAAGTTGGTGCGGCCCGATCTGATGGGCATCGTCGATCTCAGCCGCCGCGAGGTGGCGGTGTTCGCCCCCCTGGTCGTGCTCGTCCTGTGGATGGGCATCTATCCGATGTCGTTCCTTGAGTTCGTCGGGCCGAGCGTCGAGAACCTGATCGAGCAGTACGGCACGGCGCGGGCCGGATCGTCGGCGCCGTCGCTGATCGAGCTCGCGGCCGCGGCCTGGGAACAGGCCGCCGCGGTCGCGGCCGAATAGCGGAGCCGAGGCGGGTCTTCATGTCCTACATGCTTGCCGCTCCCGAGATCTTCCTCGCCGTCGCCGGCATGGCGCTGCTCATGTTCGGCGTGTTCCGCCGCGGCCAGGGTGTCCGGGCGGTGGCGTGGCTGACGGTCTTGGCCCTGGCCGTCGCCTTCGTCCTCGTCTGGGTCGCGCCGGACGCGACCGGCACCGCCTTCGGCGGCCTGTTCGTGGCGGACCGATTCGCCGCCTTCCTGAAGCTGTTGGTGCTACTCGCCTCGGCGCTCGCCGTCATCATGTCCCTCGACTACATCGAGCGCGAGGATATGGCGCGCTTCGAATTTCCGGTGCTGATGCTGTTCGCGACGCTCGGCATGCTGATGATGGTCTCGGCCAACGACCTCATCTCGCTCTATCTCGGGCTTGAACTGCAGAGCCTGGCGCTCTATGTCGTGGCCGCGTTCCGCCGCGATTCCTTGCGTTCGACCGAGGCCGGGCTGAAATACTTCGTTCTCGGCGCGCTCGCCTCGGGCATGCTGCTCTACGGCAGCTCGATGATCTACGGCTTCGCCGGGACGACCGCCTTCGCCGGGCTGGCGGCGACGATCGGCGGCGCCGGGGCGGCGCCGATCGGGCTGATCGTCGGCATCGTCTTCCTGGCGGCCGGCCTCGCCTTCAAGGTCGCTGCGGTGCCCTTCCACATGTGGACGCCGGACGTTTACGAGGGCGCGCCGACGCCGGTCACCGCGTTCTTCGCGCTGGCGCCCAAGATCGCCGCCCTCGGCCTGTTCGTGCGCGTCATGGTCGGACCGTTCGGCGACCTGGTCGAGCAATGGCAGCAGATCATCGTCTTCATCTCCATCGCCTCGATGGTCCTCGGCGCCCTGGCCGCGATCAACCAGAGCAACATCAAGCGGCTGATGGCGTACAGCTCGATCGGCCATGTCGGCTACGCGCTGATCGGGCTTGCCCCCGGCACCGAGGTCGGCGTGCGCGGCGTGCTCGTCTATCTGGCGATCTACGTGTTCATGACCGCCGGCACCTTCGCCTGCATCCTGTGCATGCGGCAGAAGGGCCGCATGGTGGAGGAGATCGCCGACCTGGCCGGCCTGTCCAAGACGCACCCGGTGATGGCGCTGGCGCTGGCCGTGTTCATGTTCTCGATGGCCGGCATTCCGCCGCTCGCCGGGTTCTTCGGCAAGCTCTACGTGTTCCTTGCCGCCATCGAGGCCGAGCTCTATGCGCTGGCCGTCATCGGCGTCGTCACCAGCGTGCTCGGGGCCTTCTATTATCTGCGCATCGTCAAGTTGATGTACTTCGACGAACCGATCGAGGACTTCGACCGTCCGCTCGGCTGGGAGATGACCGGGGTGCTCGCCGTGAGCGGCGTCGTCATCGTGCTGTTCTTCGCGGTTCCGGGCCCGATCGTCGAGGGCGCCGCGGCCGCCGCCGCCGCCCTGTTTCCCGGATGACCGCCGCGGCGCCGCGGCTGCCGTCGTTCTATCGCCTCGTCGCGTTCGACCGCATCGATAGCACCAACGAGGAGGGCCGCCGACAGGCGGCCGCCGGCGCTGCCGAGGGCACGCTGCTGTGGGCGCGGGAGCAGCTTGCCGGCCGCGGCCGGCGCGGCCGTGCGTGGCAGTCGCCGCCGGGCAACCTCTATGTGTCGCTTGTCTTGCGCCCGGCCTGCGCGCCGGCCACGGCGGCGCAGCTTAGTTTCGTCACCGCCGTCGGTCTTGGCGCCGCCCTCGATGGGCTGCTGCCGGCGGGCACCCGCGTGCAATACAAGTGGCCCAACGACGTCCTGGTGGGTGGGCGCAAGGTCGCCGGCATCCTGCTCGAGACCTCGGCGTCGCCGGGGCCGGCGCTCGACTGGCTGGTCGTCGGCGTCGGCGTGAACGTCGAAAGCTGCCCCGACGACGCGCCGTTCCCGGCGACCAGCCTGGGCGCGGCGGGGGCGGGCGAGGCGAGCGTCGCCGGCGTGCTCGAGGCCTTCGCCCGACATTTCCTGGACTGGTACCGGCAGTGGCGTACCGAAGGCTTCGCACCGATCCGCGCCCGCTGGCTCGACGGCGCGCGCGGCCTTGGGCAACCCGTCGAGGCGCGGCTGGCAGGCGAGACCCTGGCCGGCCGCTTCGCCGCCCTCGATGAAGGCGGCGGCCTCGTGCTCGACCTGCCCGGCGGCGGCCGTCGCACCATCGCCGCGGGCGAGGTGTTCTACCCCGGGCTCTGAGGGAAAGGCTCGACGCATGCTTCTCGCCATCAATTGCGGAAACACCAATGTCGTGTTCGCCGTCTTCGCGGGCGAGGAGCTGCATGGAAGCTGGCGCATCTCCACCGAGGTCCGCCGCACCGCCGACGAATACGCGGTGTGGCTGATGCAACTCATGGCGCTGCAGGGCATGACCCCCGCCGACATCGACGGCGCGATCGTCGCCACCGTGGTGCCGGAGGCGCTGTTCAACTTGAAGACCCTGGTCCGCCGCTATTTCGCCTGCGAGCCGCTGATCGTCGGCGACGACTCCGTGCGGCTCGGCATCAAGATCGACATCGACCGGCCGGAGGACGCCGGCGCCGACCGCCTGGTCAACGCCGTCGCGGCGCACCGCCGCTACGGCGGGCCGCTGATCGTGGTCGACTTCGGGACGGCGACGAGCTTCGACGTCGTCAACGACCGCGGCGACTACGTCGGCGGGGTCATCGCGCCGGGCGTCAATCTGTCGCTCGACGCCCTCTACATGGCCGCGGCGAAGCTGCCGCGCGTGGCCGTGCAGCGGCCGCGCCGGGTGATCGGCAAGAGCACCGTCCCGGCCATGCATTCCGGCATCTTCTGGGGCTATGTCGGGCTGATCGAAGGGCTGGTCGCCCGCATCCAGGCGGAGTACGGCGCGCCGATGAAGGTGATCGCGACCGGCGGGCTGGCGCCGCTGTTCCGCGACGCGACCGGCGTCATCGAACAGGTCGACCCGGACCTGACGCTGCGCGGCCTGGAGATACTCTACCGCTTGAACCGGGCCGGCGCCGCGAAATGATCGATCGGCCCGGGGCCGACGAGCTGTTGTTCCTGCCCTTGGGCGGAACCGGCGAAATCGGCATGAACCTCAATCTCTACGGCCACGCCGGCAAGTGGCTGATGATCGACCTCGGCATCACCTTCGGCGACGACACGACGCCGGGCATCGAGGTGATCATGCCCGATCCCGGTTTCATCGCGGAACGGCGCGCCGACCTGGCCGGTCTGGTGCTGACCCACGCCCACGAGGACCACATCGGCGCGGTGCCCTATCTGTGGCCGCGGCTGCGCTGCCCGCTTTTCGCCACGCCGTTCACGGCCGCGCTGCTGCGGCGCAAGCTGCGCGACGCCGGGCTTCAGGACCGGGCGCCGATCACCGAGGTGCCGATGTCCGGGCGCTTCGCCGTCGGCCCGTTCGAGCTGGAGCTGATCACGCTCACCCACTCGATCCCGGAGCCCAACGCCGTGGTCGTGCGCACGCCGCTCGGCACCGTGCTGCACACCGGCGACTGGAAGCTCGACCCCGACCCGTTGGTCGGGCCGCTCGCCGACGAAGCGGCATTGCGCCGGTTGGGCGACGAAGGCGTGCTCGCCATGGTCTGCGATTCGACCAACGCCATGGTCCCCGGCGAGTCCGGGTCCGAGGCGGCGGTGCGGGAAAGCCTGGACCGGCTGGTCGGGCGCATGACCCAGCGCGTCGCCATCGCCTGCTTCGCGAGCAACGTCGCGCGCCTCGAGACCGGCGCCTGGGTCGCCGCCGCGCACGACCGCCACGCCGGCCTGGTCGGCCGGTCGTTGTGGCGCATCGACGCCGCGGCGCGCGAAACCGGCTACCTCGCCGATGTGCCGCCCTTCGTCCGCGAGCACGATGTCGCGTATCTGCCGCGCGACAAGGTGCTGATGCTGTGCACCGGCAGCCAGGGCGAGCCGCGCTCGGCGCTCGCCCGCATCGCCCGCGGCGATCATCCCGGCGTGACGCTGGAGCCCGGCGACGCGGCGATCTTTTCCTCGCGCATCATTCCCGGCAACGAGCGCGCCATCGGCCGGCTGCACAACGACTTGGCGCGAATGGGCGTCGAGGTGGTGACCGAGCGGGACCATTTCGTCCACGTCTCCGGCCATCCGGCGCGGGACGAGCTGGCGGCGATGTATCAGTGGGTGCGGCCGCGCGTGGCCGTGCCCGTGCATGGCGAGGCGCGGCACCTGCGCGCCCACGCGCGCCTCGCCGAGAGCTGCCAGGTGCCGACCGCGCTGGTCGTCGAGAACGGCGCCGTGGTCCGCCTGGCGCCGGGGCCGGCGCAGGTCGTCGGGCGGGTGCCGTCCGGACGGCTGGCGGTGGACGGCAACGAGCTGGTGCCGCTGGACGGTCCGATGATGAAGCGCCGCCACCGCATGCTGTACAACGGCGCCGCCGTGCTGACCCTGGTGGTGGACCGCGACGGGCGTCTGCAAGCCGACCCGCAGCTCGCCGTGCACGGGCTGCTCGACCCCGAGCGCGACGCGGCGAGCTGGGAGGCCGCGCTGGCCGCCGTGCAAGGCGCGCTCGCCGGCCTGCCGGCCGCCCTGCGCCGCGACGACGCGGCGCTCAAGGAGGCGGCGCGCCTGGCGGTGCGGCGGACGTTGCTGGCGAGCCGCGGCAAGAAACCGGACACCCAGGTGCATCTGGTGCGGATATGAGCGCCGCGGCCTGATAGAGTTTCGCCCGGAGGGTAGGGGATGATCGGCAGGCTGAACCACGTCGCCATCGCGGTGCCGGATCTCGCCGCCGCCGCGCGGCTCTACGCCGAAACGCTGGGCGCCCGCGTGTCGGCCCCGGTCGATCAGCCGGCGCATGGCGTGACCGTGGTCTTCGTCGAGCTGCCGAACGCCAAGATCGAGCTGCTGCACCCGCTCGGCGCCGAATCGCCGATCGCCGACTTCCTCGCGCGCAACCCGGCCGGCGGCGTCCATCACCTGTGCTACGAGGTCGCGGACATCCTGGCCGCCCGCGACTGCTTGCGCGCCGCCGGCGCCCGCGTGCTCGGCGACGGCGAGCCGCGGATCGGCGCCCACGACAAGCCGGTGCTGTTCCTCCACCCGAAGGACTTCTGCGGCACCCTGATCGAGCTCGAGCAGGCGTGACCATGGGCTGGTTGGGCGGGCTGTTCGTCTATGTGCTGATCTGGTGGATGGTGCTGTTCGCCGTGCTGCCCTGGGGCGTGCGGGTGCCGGACCGCCCCGAGCCCGGCCACGCGACGAGCGCGCCGAGCAACCCGCGGCTGGGACTGAAGCTGCTGGTGACCTCGGCCGTCGCGGCGTTGCTCTGGCTGGCGTTCTATTTCGTCGTCGAATGGAAACTCATCGACGTCGGCACCGCCTGATCCGATGACGACATATTGCGAAATCGCACCCGGGCACCCCTGGCACGGGCCCTACCACGATACCGAATACGGCTTCCCCGTCGCGGACGATACGGTGCTGTTCGAGCGGCTCGTGCTCGAGATCAACCAGGCGGGCCTAAGCTGGCTGACCGTGTTGAAGAAGCGGGCGGCGTTCCGCGCCGCCTACGACGGCTTCGACATCGACCGCGTCGCCGCCTATGGGGCGCGCGAACGGGCGCGCCTGCTGGCCGATGCCGGCATCATCCGCAACCGCCTGAAAATCGAGGCCGCCATCGAGAACGCGCGGCGCGTCCGG
>Ga0326597_10009838_pt1 | contig 12778 bp, 10 predicted proteins | sample RVTome_12_FD_203789 | JGI IMG/M metagenome (GOLD analysis project Ga0326597, IMG submission 203789) | Soil microbial communities from uranium-contaminated site in the Upper Colorado River Basin, Wyoming, United States - RVT100D185 | ecosystem: Environmental > Terrestrial > Soil > Contaminated >... | reverse complement strand
GGTCGCGCACCTCGAGATTGATGCCGCCGAGGGCTCGCGTCGACCCCTGAGCGGTGGAAAAATCCTTGGTCACGCCGTGTACGACGACTTTCATGAGCACTCCCGTGCTCGGTTTCGAGTTCCGGGTTCCGAGTTCCGAGTCTAACCCAAAACCCCAAACCCGAAACCGCGCAAGCCTTATCCGAGAAAATTTTCCAACTTCACATTGACCAGCCCCATCGGTTTCACCGGTTCGAAGTAGTGGCGCAGCGCCGGCAAAGTGTTTCCGAAAACCCGAAACCCGAAACTCGAAACTAGAAACGGCGCCGCGTGCGTCCGATCCTACCTTCCGCCAAAAATCTCGTGAAAGGTTTTCGCGTAGGCTTCAAAGTTCTCCAGCACTTCGGTGGGCGCGAATGCCGGCTTGATGCCTTCGATGTAGCGTGCTTGTTCCGGCGGCGTGTCGCTTCGATCGGGAATCCGGCTCATGCCGCGGACCAGCTCCTGGCCGCGCTTTGAGAGCGCAAAATCGACAAATAGCTTGCCGGCATTGGGATGGGGCGCTTTAGCGGATAATCCAACCGGGTGAATATTGGCGAAAACCGGATCGAGATAGACCCAGTCCACCGGTGCCCCGGCGGGTTTCATGGTTTCGAAGGTCTGCGAATAGGCACTAAGAGCACCGTTGAACTCGCCGGCAGCCGTCAATTGGGCGAGAATCGTGCGGCCGTTACGGAGTTGCACTTGTTTGGCTAATTCACGCATGTAAGCCAAACCTTTCTCCTCGCCCATCGCTTTGACAATCGTACCGAACCACTCGTAAGGCCGGCTGTCGATGCCAATGTTGCCCTTCCACTCCGGTTTGAGCAGGTCGGCGTGGGATTTTGGCACGCCGGTCTTTGCTACGTTGCGCGTGTTGTAGCCAAACGCCGCATAGTTAGTATATATCGATGTCCAAGTCGCCTGCGGATCCTTGTAACCGTCACGGTAAAACTTTCGCTCCACTGAATCGTAGACGGCCAACATGCCGCGTTTCTTGAGGTTATGACCGTAAAAGCTTGTGCTCATCACCACGTCCCAGAGATTGCGCCCGGCGCGCCCTTCGGTAAGGATACGCTCCATCAACTGGGCGTCGGTGGCACGATAAAAGGTCGCGTCGATCTTGGGATAGAGCCGCTTGAAACCATCGATGAGAGTTTTTGAGTCATTGGCGTTAAAGGCCGCATAAAACACCATCTTGCCTTCCGCCTCGCCAAGCGTCTTGACATCCTGCGCCCACAACGCGCTGACGGCATGCAAAAAGACCCCGACAACGACCAGCGAGCGTATCATTGACAACTCGAGACCCGAGACGCAAAACCCAAAACGGTATTTCATGGCATCTCCTCCAACAGCCGGCCGTATCCCAGCACCGGCTCGTTCAAATGAAGAATTTTTTTCGTCGCCCACACCTGTGCCGGAATGCTCGACAGCACGGTGGTCTTTAAATCTTTCTCCAGCATCTCAATCACTGGCAGATTGTGCCAGCCGGCGCCGAGCATGTAGATGCCGTCCGCCGGGCCATGTTCGAGAAAGGTTTTCTTGGCAAAATTATAAATCGCCTCGGGCGCCAGTTTGCCGGCATCCTTGAACGGCACTTCGATTCCCTTCATGGCGTTGACCGCGAAGCCGTCGTCGCGCAAGAACTTAGCGAAGCGGTCGTTCATGTCGTCTTGAAAATAAGTGATACCGATCAGCGTCTTCATGCCCAAAGCGCGAAAGGCGTCGACCTGGGCAATGGTCGCGACGGTGACCGGAATCTTGTATTTCTTGGTGAGCGAATCGGCGATGGCACGATCCGCGCCGTGGCCGCGCACCATCGTCGGCGGCGCGCCCATGATCATCACCACATCCGCGCCCAGCTCGGCCAAGCGTGCGACTTTTTTTTCGGCGACAGTCAAAGCTTCCTGAAGCTCCTGCTCGTTGCCGGCGCGAATACCGGCGTGGGCTGGAATAAAGCCAACCCCTTCCGGCATCAGCTTGATAAAACTCTCCATCGACCCCGGCCGATAGGTCGGCTTGACCAGTCCGACAATTCCCCGCGATCCGTAGTACATTAAATGAGTTCTCCTTTGATGCTAACCGTGTCGCGCCTAGGGTTTACTCGGCAGCAAAACCCCAGACCCGAGACCCAAAACGCTCGACCTTGGCAATTTCGCCGCTGCTCGCTTTGTCGATAATGCGCTGGAATATCCTAGTCGTAGCTAGTTATCAAGCGGTGATTCAGGCCCAGCGAATCTGCGTGATCTTGGGTCGAACGTCGAGGGTCAATGGCGTTTTGCGCCATGATGGTTGGGGAAAGAGTCGGCAAGAACAGCGCCGCGGATGGATTTCATCCCCCGGAAATTAAAGCCGCCGGAGGAATCGCCATGCCGCGGCGCTGCCGTCGCGGATTTGCTACGAAAGATTATTTGACGAAAATTTCTTCCGCTTTCTGTGCTAGGAACTTCATATCCTCACCCATGGCCGGGTCGGGGGGAACCAGGTTCATGCCTTTGATCGCCGTCTGCTCCTCCATGAGATCGGAACGAATCGAGTATCGATCGAGGGTGAGGACCGCTCTCTGGCCTTCTTTAGATAGCATGTAATCGATGAAGAGCTTTGCCGCGTTAGGATGGGGAGCATGAGCGGCAACGCCATGGCCCGAAGGAACGACAAAAACTGGATCGAGGGTAAACCATTTGAGTGGCGCGCCTTTTTTCACCAAGGAATTGACCGTACTAAAACTCGAGTCAATGTCCATCGCGGCTTCGCCCGCGACTACAAATTGGAGTCGCATCGATGTCGATACGTCACGAATCACCGGCTGTTGGCGCGCCAGCTTGTGCATGTAATCCAGTCCTTGCTCTTTGCCCATCACCTGTAACATCCAGGCGAACCAGTGTTCCCTGGGATTGAGCAAGAGCCTCCCCTTCCACTTCGGATCGAGGAGTTCCTGGTAGCTCTTAGGCAGCTCCTTCGGTTGGACCTTGTCGGTGTTGTAGGCAAGCACGTGGACGTTCATGTTGGTGATCGTCCAGTAAGCCGGATCCTTGAATTTCTCGGGATACAAGCTCTGCGCGGGCGAGGGATAAGCTTCCAGCAGTCCTTCTTTTTTCAAAAAGTAAAGGCCCACGGTGTTGTTCTGCAGAACGTCGACCAGATACTTTCCCGCGCGATGCTCTGTCAGTACTTTGGGGTAGAGCTTGTTGCTGCTTAGACGGGTTATTTTGACCTCGATGAATGGGTACTTTTCCCGGAACTTGTTTGCCAGGATGGTGGCCTGTCTCAAGTCGGTGCTGCCATAGATCATCACCTCCCCTTCTTTTTTGGCAGCTTCGATAACGGCGTCCATCGATTGGGGCCATACCTCCGCGGGACCGGGCAGGCCGATGCTAAGAACAATAAGAGCCAACACCGATTGTTTGCGCAGAAAGTTAATCATGGTCTCCTCCTTGAAAAACGATGAATGCCCGTTTCACTCCATGCGCACGGGATGCTTTCGATTCTGCCTTTGTGTCGCGGCTCGAGCAGACGTTGGGAGTGTACGAGACTCGCGATCTCACGATCAGCCGTGTCGTCATGATTCGACCAAGCGATTGAGGCCGACCCTAACACCGTGAGACCCTAAGTCAACTACCCCGGTGCGAAAGCCAATTCCTACGCATCACGGAGCTTTTCGGAGGGCTGGACTATCAAGAATTTGCGCCGTGCTTGATTGACGAGGTTCAGAGAATTGCGGTATATCCGGCTGAGAGAGGGCAAGCCGTTGAGAAGTCAATCGCCGAACATGCACCAGAGTTTGATCAATTCGCGGACAAGGTCTCGGTCACCTCTGGGCTTACGGTACGTCAGGCTCAATGCGAGGTTGACCGGAAGTCTCCCATGAAGACAGTTCGAGACATCCTAACTGTAAAAGGGAATGACGTCTGGTCCGTCGACCCTGAAGCGACGGTCTTGGATGCCTTACGGCGCATGGCTGAAAAGGAAGTCGGTGCGCTCGTGGTGATGGCCGGCGCCAGAGTTGTCGGCATCATCTCCGAGCGCGACTATGCGCGTAAGGTCATTCTTCATGGTCGCTCGTCACCAACAACTTTGGTCAAGGAAATCATGACCGCTCCGGTTGTCTATGCCCGCCTTGACCAATCGATCGAAGAATGCATGGCATTAATGACTGAAAAACGCACCCGCCATCTTCCGGTCATGGACGAAGCGAAATTAGTCGGCCTCATCTCCATCGGCGATCTGGTGAAATCGATTATCGCCGACCAGCAGTTTATTATCGAACAGCTTGAGCGTTATATTAGCAGCTAACCGGATGATCGGGACAAATACCATTAATAACGCTGACTACGGTCCTCTAAAATTGCCGCTGTCTTTCTCGCCGGCGCCTGATTTGGCGCGTATTTTCTTATTTTATCACTCCACGTAGCCGATCCGAGCGCCGACCTTGCGGGCGCCCCAGGTAACTACAGCAAGAAAGCTCACCATCAAGACTCCCAAAGCCGCCACGCTGTTGTACAAGCCGGCTTCCCACACGTCAAAAACCAAAATCGACAACACGATCGTGTCTTGATTGTAGAGCAAGATTGACGTCGACAACTCGCGCAATGATACCACTGCGATATAGATCCATCCGGCGACAAACCCCGGCATTAACAGCGGCAGAATGACTCGCCAAAACGTTTGCAGCCAGCCCGCGCCGCTGACCATCGAGGCCTCTTCCAGTTCGTTGCTGATTTGAATCATCGAAGCCGACGCGCTGCGTATGCCATAGGGCAAATATTTGGTGATGTAGGCGACCAACAGGATCCACATCGTGCCGTAGATTGGAATCGGCAGAGTCAAATAAAGCACAAGCAAGCTGACGCCCAGAACGATGCCGGGAATGGCAATCGGCAAGAACGCCAAAGCGTCGATGAGAAACCGTCCGGGCAACTTGGATTTGACCGTGATCCAGGCGGCGCATGACGTGACCAGCATGACGGCGGTCGCACTGCCGAACGAAAGCACGACGCTGTTCCAGAAAGCTTGGGTGGCAAAGGGAAATTGATACAATTGATGGTAGCTCTTGAACGAGAGTTGCGACAACAGCTCCGCCGATGGCGGCGCCATGTAAGGGGTCAGAGACGACCAGATAAGATTGATCACCGGCAACAAGGTCGTGCATCCGGCGACAAATAGTCCGACGCCGCCGCACAGATACTTCCAACCACCGAGATCGATGCGGGTCGGCCGATAGCCTTTGCCGGTGATCGTTGCAAAACGTTCGGCCGCGCGGGTAGCGCGATAGTAGAAATATAGTCCAAACGAACTCAGGGCCAACAGCACCATCGCGTAGGCGCCCGCGACACCATAAAAAGGACGCAACCGCTGCAGTGCGCTGTAAATTTTTGTCGTAAAGACAAAGACGCCAGCGCGCACACCGATCAGCGCCGGCACTTCGAACGCTTCAACGGCGCGCACGAACACGATCAGAAAGACCGACAGCATGGCCGGCGTGACCAGTCTCAAGGTGATTCGACATAAAGTCGTCAATGTGCCGGCGCCGCAGGTCAACGAGGCTTCTTCCATCAAAATGTCTTGAGAGCGAAACGCCGCCGACATGAGCAAGAATACCAATGGATAGAGACCCATCGCTTCCGCCCACACCATGCCGCCGAAGGAATAGATATTGAGAACCACGGCAGCATCGCCCATGAAATGGCGCAGCGCCAAGTTCAACATGCCAATCTTCGGCGAAAGCAGAAGAATCCATGCAACGGTCTCGAGAATGCCCGGGATGATGAAAAGAATAATGATAAAGATGCCGATCAACCTGCGATATGGACTATTCGTCCGCTCGCACAACCATGCGAGAAAGGTTCCGAGAGAAAAGGCCAGCAAGGAACTGGCCATGGCAAATTTCAGAGTATTCCAGAGCAGCGGGAGAAAGTCAGAATCGAGATAGGCCTTGGCGTAATGATCGAGGGTAAAATGACCCCATTCCCCGGGAGAAGCGTCGGTGAAGCTGTAATAGACCAACATCACCAACGGGGTTAGCGCAAGATAGGAAATCAACGCGATGGAACCGGCGAGAGCAAAAAACAATGGTGTATCCTAAGTAAACCGCAACCAACGGCTTGTCGTCATGCCGAGTGCCGGTTCCAATCAAAAGGGGCGAGCCGCAAACAATGCTTCTCGCCCCCTAACCCCAAGAATTGCTTGGTGCGCTTGCGATTCTACCAGTTATTTTAAATTAAAAGTCTGGCGAAACTCGTCTTCCATTTGGTCGGCTTGCGCGCCCTTGAGCTTGTTGATGTCGACATGGAAGAACTTCACCCCTTTGATCAGATAGGCCGGCTCGGGGTCGACATTTTTGTGCGCCGGAATGCGTTGTACGCTCTTAAATATTTTTTGTCCTTGTTCCGACAACAGGAAATCGGCCAGCTTGCGCGCCAACTCCGGCGACGAGCTATGGCTCGAAACCGAAGTCATGATCGGATAGCTCGGCAGAACCTCCAACCGCGCCCAGTCCACCGGCGCGTTCCTTTGCTTAAACTCTTCCATGTTTCCCGATGCCGCGTTGGCGTAGATGGGATATTCGCCCGCGCCGAGAAACTCCCGCGCCAAGGTCGCGCTTTCGGTGGGGATCGTCTTATTCGCCGCCAACGCTTGCATATACTTGCGCGCCTTCTCCCGGCCCATCATCTGCATCATCGCGATGTACCATTCCGGTCGGTTCGGATTGATCGCCACCTTGCCTTTCCACTTTGCGTCGAGGAGGTCTTCCCAGCGCCTCGGCACATCATCCTTCTTGACCATCTTGGTGTTGTAACCGATGGTCATCGGATTGATCTGCGCGGCCGTCCAGAATCCTTGCGGATCGGTCAACTCAGCATCGTAATTCACCGCATGCGGTGAAACATATTTGACCAGCAAATTCTCTTCTTTGACGGCCAACGTGGTGAAGGCGCTCGATAGCAAGACGTCAAAGCGGTGTTTGCCCGCTTTCGCTTCGGTGAAAATGCGCTGGCCCAGTTTAATTTTTCCGGCACGATAGATTTCTACTTTGACGCCGGGATTGGCTTTTTCAAAAGCTTTGGCCAATGCCGTGACATCTTGGATTGAAATTGAAGAATAGATCGTGACCTTTTTGTCACTCTGTGCGGCGGCAATTAAAGGCGACCCTCCGGCAAGCGCAAGCACCAGCAAAACCCATATCGTTCGAATCTTCAGGTTATCAATCATGGCATATCCCTCCGATGATAAGATCTATTGAAACCGCGGTTTCATGTCAAGACGAATTAAACCAAGGCTCATGCATCTCAGCTCAAACCCGCAATCGGTTTTAAATGTGAATGAAGGAAAGTGCAAAACGCCAACTGGATTCCAGCCTGCCGTACTTGCATAGGTGCGGTCATATGATAGTGCTTGGGCCATAATCGGACCTACGAAGCGGAAAGGAGAATCCCAATGAGACTATCAAACCAGGCTTCGATTCTTTTCTTCCTCATCGGGCTGAACATTGCCGGCAATGCTAATGCCGCTGGTTCAGCGTTACTCAAGGCCAAGCAGAGCGCGGCGAGCGAGGGGTTTATTTTCGTCGCGAGCCGCGATGAGATCATAGCCCAGGCGAAGAAAGAGGGACGGGTCAAGATCGTAAGCGGTTGGGATCGTGATATCTTTCCTCACCTGAAGAAAGCGTTTACGAATAAGTATCCTTTTATAGATGTTCAGATTGAGGAAACAGCCGGCATTGATGCGGCCCAGCGAAACCTGCTCGAGTTGAAGGCGGGAGGCGCTCAAGGCTGGGATATCTTGAACAATCATCCAGACTTTTACGCCGAAATGGCACCGCTTCTGAAAAAATTCGACATCCTCGGCATGGCCCGCCACGGAATTCTAAACATCCCATTGCCGATGATCGATCCGAGCAATCGCCATGTCCTCTTGGTCGGCAGTCACGTACAGGTCGTGGCCTTCAACAAAAAGCTCGTTTCACCGGATAAAGTTCCGGCAGACTGGGAGGGATTCCTGCGACCCGAATTCAGGGGTAAAAAATTCGCCATTGACATTCGCCCAACCCAGGTTGCCTCTCTAATTCCCGCTTGGGGGTTGGAGAGAACCGTGGATTTTGCCCGTAAATTGGCGGGGCAGCAGCCGATCTGGGTGCGCGGCGGGACCAGGGCTGTGACCAACGTCATGTCTGGAGAGTTTGCTTATTTCCTCGCTCCCAATTTTTCATCACTCAAAAGAATTCAGGCTAAAGACCCAACCGGTGTCTTGGATTTTAGAATTCTCGAACCCGTGCCCACGCGGCTAAGCAAGAGCCCCGGCATCGTGGCCGTAGCTGAACACCCTAACGCGGCCCTTCTCTGGGTGGAGTTCGAGGCTAGCCCTGAGGCGCAAAAACTTGCCGACGAGCTTGAACCTTACGGAGCTTCCATCTTCGCGCAGGGGTCGGCGTTGGGAAAATTAACCAAAGGAAAAGTGCTTTCAGTCGTCGACTGGGCGCATTTCAATAGAATGAACGAGTACGGGGAAAAGATCGTAGAAGCATTCGGCTTTCCCAAGGCTCGAAGCAACAAGTAAGTCGTCGTCTCGATCGACCACGTCGAAGCGAAGGGGGGCTGGCTCACGACAAATCTTTCAGTTTCTGCTCAAACTCCTCCTGATCGATCTCACTGCGCGCATAGCGTTCGCGTAGTATCGTCAATGCCGAATCCGACCCGCGCGGGCGTCTCCTGCCCAGTAACCAGCGCACGCCGACCACAAAGCCGATGAGCACAATTACCCAAAACAGCAAAATAATGACGATCGTGACAACCGCCCAAACTCCCGCCCATAGCGGATGCATCTCCCAATGCCACTGGTAAAAGCGCACCTGGGCGTGCAGCGTCGACGCTTGCGCAAGCAAACTCGTCCCTAGGACCAATTGGAAAAGCAACATTTTCATTTTCGTGGTTTACGCCATTTCGACAGCCGACCGTGCCGATTATGCCAAACAGTTTACTCGTTTTGAGAGCATCGGACCAGCTTCGGATTGTGCTGCCGCGTCCTGATGGAGCGCGAAATGGTTTGCAGAAAGCCGCATCGACAAAGAAGGTTATTCGCTTCGATTCATACCTGGAGGCGGATAGTCAAACAGCCAAAGCCTGACGCGGAGTTCACCGAGTGCGATATTTTTGATTTCTGATCGAGAGAACACTACCGGTTTTTTACCTGTTCGGTAACGGGTCAGGACCCATGAGCTTTTTGAATAGCTCGACGGCCTCCACATCGCGGGGCATGTTTCTGATCGTTTGCTCAAGCTCTTCCGGCATCTGCGGTTCGGCTACTAGGCCAGAGAGTTTTTTATATTCCGTGAAAAACTCGGGGTCTTTATAGGTCTTGCGCATCGCGTCCTGCAGTATCATGACCCGATCCTTGGGTGTACCGGGAGGGAGGACAAAGGGGTTGCCGCTGCCGACGAAGGTCCGGTACATGGCAATAAGTTTTCGGTCCATGACCGACTTGGCAAAGGTCTCGATGTCAGGAAGTGCGGCAAACCGGGGATCGCTGTGTTTTCGACCCTTGGGAATCTCGATGATGCCATGAAAATTCATCAAATTTTCATTGACCCATTGCGGCGTCGTATGCAGCAGGGAATCCGCTACAGTTGACCTTGCATCTATCTCACCCTGCGCGATCGCCACATCGAGTTCGGGGGAACTGTATCCGGTGACAAATCTGGGCTGTTTCAGGCCCATTAAGTACGTGAACATGCGGCCGGAGATGTAAATCAGGTGCCCCACCGACTGGGCGCCGACTCTAATGCCTGAAGCCGCGCGGAGCTTCTCCAGACCGTCGAGGCGCGCTTCTCTGCGCGACATAAAAACATGGTATCCACCGCTATAGCTGGTGCCTAGATAGACCACTTTATCAATGTCATAGAGAACCCCCTTCTCTCCGAGAATGGCGTGCATCACGAAAGGGGTCGACATACGGCCAATGGTCAAACCGTCCGGACGGACCGACTTGTAAATGTGGTTTGCAGCGTTGCGCCCTCCGCCGCCAGGCATGTATTCCATAACAACGGTGGGATTTCCGGGAATATACTTGTGGAGAAAAGGCACAACGGCTTTCGTGCGCAGGTCTCCGACGCCACCGGGTGCGCTGCTCTGAACAATGGTCACGGTTTTTCCTTGGAAGAACGAAGTTTGCGGGAAAGCCACGCCACCGCCGATGAGACCAAGCAATAATGCCCCGAAAGAGATTTGGCAAAACACCCATGAATTGGCCTTGTCGAATTCCATAGCTACCCCCCTAATCGGCAGACTCCAGTTTACGTCAATTCTCTTTTAAGGTAATCCTTCCGGTGAACCCATGGGGTCTAGTGTCATGCAACGCCCGAGTAACACCTCTGGGAAATCGTGTCAATGAGAGAAATTGCGCTTGCGCGATGAACCGGCTCTTATGTGGCCAGTTGCGAGCATTGAGTTGTGGGGTCTGGCTTCGGTCCGGATCATACGACGGTAACGCGGGAGAACTGAGGTTTAGGAGTTTTTTCTTGGCGGGGAGAGAAGATGAAGGTTCGTTATCAATTCTTCACTTATGGCATGCATCGAACTTGAGTTTGTACTAGTGTCAAAAGAAATAACGTGACCCTAGCCACGATCCATGACCACGAAAGAAAAACGATCGCCGCTTGACGACGCCCGGGAGTTGGCTCCTACCATCCGATCCTCCGCCGATGAGATCGAGAAGAATCGCGAGCTGCCGCGGCCGCTTTTCGAGGCGCTGGCAGCCGCGGGCTTTTTTCAGTTGTTGATTCCGCGCAGCGTCGGCGGCGCCGAGATCGACTTGCCGACCTATGTGCAAGTTCTCGAAGCGCTCGGCAAGGCCGACGCAAGCACCGGTTGGCTTGTCAATCAGTGCGCGGTCTTCGCCACCTACGCCGCGCAAATGCCGCGCGACATCGCACGCTCGATCTGGATCGACACGCCGCACAGCGTCGTCGCCAACACTTCCATGGCAACGGCCGAAGTGGTCGTCGTCCCCGGCGGATACCGGGTGAGCGGACGCCAGGGCTTCAGCTCCGGTTGCCGCCACGCTGCCTGGCTGGCGGCGCGAGGTCTGGTTCAGGAAAATGGCCAACCCGAAGAGCGCTTCCTATTCGTCCCCGCTGCCGAGGCCGAGATCGTGGACACGTGGAACGTGCGCGGCATGCGCGGCACCGGCACCCATCATTTTGTCGTGAAGGATGTCTTCGTGCCCGTTGAGCGCACTGTTCTTCAGGCCGGAGCCCCTTTCCTGGAAAGCGGGCCGCTCTACCAATTTTCACGCCGATTGCTGTTCGCTACGGGCGATGCTGCGGTGGCGTTAGGCACCGCGAGCGCGTGCCTGGAAGCGTTTGCCGAGCTTGCCGGCGTCAAGAAGCCGCGCTTGATGCAGGCCACCCTGCGCGATCAACCGGCGATTCAAGCGACCTTCGGCCACAGCGAAGCTCAACTACGTGCCTCACGCGCCTTTTTGATCGAGTCGGTGCGCGACATCTGGAGCGAAGCTGCGCCCAGCGGCGCCATCAGCGCGGGCCGGCGCGCCGTCCTCCGCTTGGCGACGACTCACGCGATTCGCATGGCAGTGGACGTCGTCGATTCGGTTTACAATGCTTGCGGCGTTACATCGATCTTCGAAGGCAACTCGATCCAGCGCTACTTTCAGGACATTCACGTGATCAGCCAGCACGCCCAGGCCAGCCTGGCTAATTACGAACTGATTGGCAAACATCTGCTCGGGCTGAAGGTCGATCCAGGGCGCTTCTGATTCGATCGTTGGTGCCGAGATGAGTGAAGTATTCAGGCCGACTTCGAAACCACGCAAAATTGTAGTGATTGTTATGTCTGACCCGATGTGCTGACCTTGGTGTTGGCCATACCGCAATTATAAGCCGCCTGTCCGTGCTTGGATATTTTTTTGTTGCAGGCCAAGCCCACTCGCGCTTGGCTGAGGCAAGGGAATTGATTCTACTGAAAAACCGCGCTCTTGGACGAGTGTCTGCGCCTTCAATCGAAATATATAGAAGGCGCGGGCAGGAACACGCGCGGGCAAGATGTCAGACATTTAATAATTTTTTAATAATTTATTTTTTAGCCGCGCGATAGCCCAAAATCGAAGAGTGATACAAGAATTAATAGTCAAATGTCTGACACTATTCCCACCATCAATACCATTCCCACCGGTCCACCGCCGACAATAATCACGGGCACATGCCGCATAACATTACACTCCGCGCCGTCGCAAGAATCTCCCGCTGCCGAACCCTTGTTTACACTAAGCTAATGAGCGGCGAGTCCGCGTGCCTGGGCGACGATTTCTTCCAGACTCTTGTCCATGTCAAGATCTCGGTTGATGCTTGTATCGTTGCGCTCCGACACCAGGGCATAAACTTCCACGCGGTTTCCTTCGGGATCGAAAAAATAACACGAGACCGTGTTGCCCATGTCCTTATAGGCGCGGCTCACGCAGCGATCGATCGGCACACCCTGCGCCTTGAACCGTTCATAGTACGCCTTGACGTCGGCAACGGTCTCCACCTGCCATGCGATGTGCGCGAGAAGATTGCTATCGCCTTCGCGTCCCTTGGCCAGAGCGAGCTCGTGGTCTTCGAGCTCGGGATCGGACGTCATGAATGCCATGCGACCCCCGATTTCATAGTTTTTGATGAGCCCGAGAGCGTCCTGGTAAAAGGCCACCATTTTGTCAAGGTCACGCACGTGGAGCACCACGTGGCTCAGTCCTTTGAGTTTTGGCATATGCG
>Ga0326597_10009837_pt1 | contig 12779 bp, 10 predicted proteins | sample RVTome_12_FD_203789 | JGI IMG/M metagenome (GOLD analysis project Ga0326597, IMG submission 203789) | Soil microbial communities from uranium-contaminated site in the Upper Colorado River Basin, Wyoming, United States - RVT100D185 | ecosystem: Environmental > Terrestrial > Soil > Contaminated >... | reverse complement strand
GGCCGCCAACCGCGGACCGGGGTCGCTCACGATCCGCCCGTCACTGATCTCGATGATGCGCTGCGCCTGCGCGGCTACTTCCGCTGCATGCGTAATGAGGATGACCGTGTGCCCCTGGCGCGACAGATCCTGCAGTAGCGCCATCACTTCGGTGCCGCTCTTGCTGTCCAGCGCACCGGTGGGCTCGTCGGCGAGGACGATGCGCCCCCCGTTCATCAGTGCTCTGGCGATGGAAACGCGCTGCTGCTGCCCTCCGGAGAGCTGGCTGGGGCGGTGCGCGAGGCGCTCACCGAGCCCGAGCGAACCGAGCAACGCTCTTGCACGCGCGCTCCGGTCTCGCGGCGGTATCCCCGAGTAGACCGCTGGCACCTCGACGTTCTCCAGCGCGGACGCGGTCCCGATGAGGTTATAGCTCTGGAACACGAAGCCGAACGCCTCGCGCCGCAACCGTGCCAGCTCGTCGCGCTCGAAGCCCGACACGTCCACACCCATAAAGCGGTAGGTGCCGGTACTGGGCCGGTCGAGGCAACCGAGGATATTCATCAGCGTCGTTTTTCCCGATCCCGACGCCCCCATGATCGCCAGAAACTCTCCCGGGTAGATCTTCAAGCTCACCCCGTGGAGCACCTCCACGTCGAGCTCCCCGGTGTGGAAGGTCTTGGTTACATCCAGGAGCTCGATGAGCAGACCCGCGGAGCCAACGGAAGTGGCCAGCGCAGCTTCAGATATCACGGACGTCCGCCCATCCTCTGCCGCGTCGGTGCGAGCGGGCTGCCGGGTTGCAACGGCGCAGCCGCGGCAGTCGCTTTGGCTCCGATCACCACCTTCTCGCCCGGCTCGACTCCGGAAAGGATCTGGGCCGAAACGCGATTCATCACGCCGACTTTCACCTCCCGCGCCTCGAGCTTGTCATCGGCCCCGACCACGGTGACGAGTGCTTTTGCGTTAGCGTACTGGCTGCGCGGATCGATTCCTGATGCTCGCTCGCCGCCACCCTGACGCGCTGGGCCCGCGCTGGTTCCAGCACCCGAGACGCGGGGCGCACGCGTTCGGCCCTCCGCCGCCAGCGGACGCAGCGCGGCCAGTGGCACCAGCACGGCGTCGCTTGCGCTCGAAGCGACGAAGAACACCTGCGCCGTCATCTGTGTCATGAGCGTTTGGTTCGGATTCTCTACGTCGAACAAGGCGTCGTAGAGCACGACGTTATTCACCACCGTTGGCGTGGGCGGAATCTGGCGCAGCTTGCCATAGTAGCGGCGGTTGTTGCCGCCCAGTGTGGTGAAGTAGACCTCCATGCCAATGCGGAGCTTGGGCACGTCAGCCTCCGAGACCTGTGCCTGCACCGTCATCGTCGCCAGATTCGCAATGCGCATGACGATGGGCGCCTGCTGGTTGGCATTCAACGTCTGCCCCTGCTTCGCGGCCTGCGAAACGACGGTACCCGCGATCGGCGCATGGATCTTGGTGTAGCCTAGATTTGCCTGGTCGCCGCGCAAGGTCGATTCGGTCTGTTTGATCTGTGCCCGAATCGCGGCAGTCTGGGCCCGTGCGGACCGTTCCGTCGCCTCCGCGCTCTGCAGCGCTTCGGTCGTCGTAGCATTCTCGCGGTCGAGATTCTTCTGCCGAGCGAACTGGAGCCTGGCGAGATCGAGCTGTGCCTCCCGATCGGCGAGTTGTGCCTGCTGGTTGAGCAGCTGCGCGCGATCGGCGTCGACCTTGGACTGGTATACGGAGGGGTCGATCTCGGCGAGGAGTTGGCCGGCCTTGACCGCGGCGCCGATCTCCACGTGCACTTTTTTGAGTTGCCCAGAGACCTGCGTACCCACGTCGACGAAGTCCTTGGGCTGAAGCGTCCCGGTGGCGGTGACCGAATCCTCGAGATCACCGCGATAGGCCACCGCGGTGAGGAGGTTGTCGTCCGGGCCGTCCTGGCTGAACCAAATCCGCGACGCATAGTAGCCGCCGCCCGCCAGCAACCCCAACACAACAAAGACGAGCACCCAACGAACCGCCCGCGGCACACTCGCTCGCAAACGTCCCGGCTGAGCGCTCGACCCTTGCTTCGTTACCCCCGCAGGATCCTCCACGTCCAAATCACATCTACGCCACGCGTTATTCCGAGCGACAAGAACGCACCAACGGATAGCGTCTTCATCTTCTGATTATCTGGCTCGAATGCGGCGTGATCTGTGCGGTAGCGAACATCCGGCGGACGAGTTACGAGCCCGCCGAACAACCTTTTGACGATTTCGGCGGGCGGGGCAGGCCCCTATGGCGGCCAATGAAGGGCAGCGGCAATGCCTTGGCAGTACTTCACGTCGGACAGCAGGCTGACCTGGATATCACGGGGTACGGCATTCGCCCTGAGACGCTCTGTTCGCAAGCGCACATACGATTGCACTTCCTCGCGGTGGTCTCACGTCACTTGCATTACCTGACGTTACCGCAATTGCCTGGCATTACCGTATCGAGTGTCAGCGTGTTGGCTATGAATTTCGATTGAGACGCCACGCTCGTCAGTTCACAGTCGGTCATGTGGGTCTTGGACGTCGGCACTTCATGTGGCCCCCGCTTCTCGTGCCGGCTACTGGACTTGCCTGCAATTGGTGCGCACATGAACCCGATCGCTGCTGTGAGATCAGCATCCTCGACGGGAGGGGCTCGAAGCCGCCGCTCGCCGCTGTTATCGGATCCTCAAACCCCCGGCGGACAGCGCGCGCACGTAGCGTGGTTAGTCATTAAGCTTGCAGGCGCAGGTAAGTATGGCGGCCCCACACAGGGCGAGGTAGACTTATCACAATTAACTGTTTTTGCTACCACTGCGCTGGGCATAGCACCCTTGAAGGCGCCAGTCGTAAGTACGCATGAACAAAAGGAAACCGCCATGGAATTGCCCCATAACCCAACCCAGAACCATCTTCTTGCAGCCCTGCCCTCGGAAGATTGCGCACGCCTGCTCCCCGCTTTGGAGCTGGTGCCGATGCCGTTGGGGTGGGCGGTCTACGAGTCCGGCGGGCAGATGGGCCACCTGTATTTCCCAACGACCAGTATCGTCTCGCTGCTCTACGTCATGGAAAACGGCGCGTCGGCGGAGATCGCCATTACCGGCAATGAGGGTCTGGTCGGCATCTCGTTGTTCATGGGCGGAGAAAGCACGCCTAGCCGCGCGGTAGTGCAGAGCGCAGGCTACGGCTACCGGCTGCGGGCGAAGGTCTCGAAGAAGGAGTTCTCGCTTGGCGGGCAGTTGCAGCGCCTCGCACTGCGGTTCACGCAGGCCCTGATCACGCAGATGGCGCAGACGGCAGTTTGCAATCGCCACCATGCGATCGACCAACAACTTTGCCGCTGGTTGCTGTTGAGTCTGGACCGGTTGCCAGGCAACGAACTGAAGATGACGCAGGAACTGATCGCGAACATGCTCGGTGTTCGCCGCGAGGGGGTCACCGAAGCGGCAGGACAGCTGCAGGCTGATGGCTTGATTCGATACGCCCGCGGCCATATCACCGTACTGGACCGTTCGAAACTCCAGCAGCGAGTTTGCGAGTGCTACACAGTGGTAAAGAGAGAGTACGACCGCCTGCTGCCATATGAAGTAATCCCACAGCGATCAACGACGACAGATAGGTCCCGTCATTCCAGGCGACCCCAGCATCAGGATTAACTTTCCCGCGTGGTGCTCGAACGCCAAACGTGATCACGTGCCCTCGCCCGCTAGACGACAGTCCATCGGTCGCAGCAGGATGGCGGCATACCTGGTAACGGGGTTGCTTGCTGCCCTTGCCGGATGCGTTTCGCTGCCGATCATCGTACCCGACATGGCCAGGCGCCCGGCCGAGCCCGTGCAGCTCGAGGGAGCGCGCGGCCCGCTGACACCCCAGCAAAGCAAAGCGATCCTCGACCGGCTCAAGAGCCGAGGCGAGGAAACACAGATCTTCGATCGGCACCTGGCGGTGGAAGAAGCCATCGTCGGGAGCCCCCTGGTGGTGGGCAACAAGGTGATCCTGCTGCAGGACGGCCCGGACACCTATCAGCTCATGATTACTGCGATCCGCAACGCCAAAGACCATATCCACCTGGAAACCTACATCATCGAAGACGATGAGGTGGGAAAGCGCTTTGCTGACACGCTGATCGAGAAGCAGACCCAGGGGGTGCAGGTGCATCTCATCTACGATAGCGTGGGGTCGATTAACACACCCAAGGCATTCTTCCAGCGGCTCATCGAAAGCGGGATCAAGGTCTTGGAGTTCAACCCGGTTAACCCCTTGACTGCCAAGAAGGGCTGGGAGGTCAATCAGCGCGACCACCGTAAGCTTCTGATCGTCGATGGCAAGTCCGCCTTCCTCGGCGGAATCAACATCAGCAGTGTCTATTCAGGCGGATCGTTCAGCAGACGGTCCAAGCAGCGTCCTGAAGGGCGCCTTCCCTGGCGCGATACCCACCTGCAGGTGGAAGGGCCCGTGGTCGGCGAATTCCAAAAACTGTTTCTCGCAACCTGGGAGAAGCAAAAGGGTAAGCCACTCGCGCCGAAGAAATATTTTCCCCAGCTCGGGAACAAGGGCAACGAGGTCGTGCGCGCCATCGGCAGTTCGCCCGATGAGGCCTACAGCCTGATCTACGCGACGCTGATCTCCGCAATCGTCAACGCCGAAACCAGCGTGCATCTGACGATCGCCTATTTCATCCCCGATCCGCAGTTGCTTGCAGCTCTCAAGGATGCGGTGCAACGAGGCATAGACGTGAAGATCATCGTGCCGGGCAAGACAGATTCCTGGCTAGTGTTCCACGCAGGACGTTCCTACTATGCGGAGTTGCTGGGCGCGGGAATAAAGCTCTACGAAAGGCGCGATGCGCTGCTGCACGCCAAGACCGCGGTCATCGACGCCGTGTGGTCGACGATCGGATCGACCAACCTCGATTGGCGCAGCTTCCTGCACAATGAAGAAGTCAACGCGGTCATCCTGGGGCAGGCGTTCGGCGCCCGAATGCAGGCTATGTTCGCGACGGACTTGGCGGCCTCTACCCCGATTACGCCTGAACAATGGGACCGGCGCTCGCTCAGCGATCGCCTGAAGGAAGGGATCGCCCGAGCCTGGGAATACTGGCTATAGGCGCCACGTATCCGTGAACGTCGCAAGCGTCCCCATGAGGCCGAGATCGGGCGTGAAAGCATCGGCCAAGGTAGTTACGTGCGCTCACGCACATACGGAACAAGACACTCGACCTACCCTTCAGCCTATCCATGAAAGCCTTATCGCCGACACCCGCCGCAATCGCCCAGCCGACGCCGCAAGAGCTAGCCCTGTCGGGGTCCTGGACTGCGCGTGGAATCGGTGCAATCGCGCAGCAACTCGGGGCACCGTCCGCCCCCTCCACGGCCGCGATGATTGTCGACGGCGAGCGCATCGAGGCTCTCGATACTGCTGGCGCCTGGGTCCTGCAAAAGCTACTTTTCCAGCTGCGCGATAACGGCATCGTCGTGACCACACGTGGCTTGCGACCGGAATTCGCGAAACTGCTGGAAGGCATCGTCCAGCACGCTGTTGACCGCGCCGACAAGCCTATGCCTGCAACCAGCCGGTCGTCGACTGTGCTTGAACACATCGGCCAGAGCACTGCAGCAGTCGTCGAACAGTCCGTCGCGCTGCTCGGGTTCATCGGCGAGAGTGCCGCCGCGCTTGCACGATGCGTCGCCCACCCCAGTCGATTCAGGGGGCGTCCCATCCTGTACAACATACGCCGCGCCGGATTCGACGCACTGCCCATCGTCGGGCTGCTCTCCTTCCTGCTCGGGATCGTGATCACCTACCAGGGCGCCGACCAGCTCCGGCAATACGGTGCGAACATATTCGTTGCCGATCTCGTCGGCTTGTCGATGCTGCGCGAGTTTGCGCCTTTGATCACCGCAATCATCATCGCCGGACGCTCGGGCTCTGCCTACGCAGCGCAGATCGGAACGATGGCCGTGACCGAGGAGATCGACGCCATGCGCACCATCGGCATCGCGCCGCTGGAGCTGCTGGTTCTGCCGAAGGTCATCGCACTGGTGATTGTGCTGCCGCTGCTGACCGTGTTCGCGGACGTGCTCGGCGTATTCGGCGGCATGATCATGGCACGCACGCAGCTCGGCGTCGGCTTCGGCGAGTTTCTCGATCGTTTCGTCACAGCAGTCGGCATGAGCGCCTATCTGATTGGGATCTGCAAAGCACCGGTGTTTGCGGCCATCATCGCCGTGATCGGCTGTTTTCAGGGCTTTCGCACCAAAGGCGGCGCCGACAGCGTCGGCCGTCAGACCACCCGCAGCGTCGTTCAGGCGATCTTCCTCGTGATCGTTGCCGACGCCCTGTTCTCGATCGCCTTCAGCGCACTGGGGCTTTGACATGCAAAGCGCCGTGAATAGTAATGGAGCTGTCATCGAGATCAACAAGGTCTCGACGCGCTTCGGCGACCATGTCGTGCATTCCGAACTCGACCTGGAAGTGCGGCAGAGCGAGGTATTCGCGCTGGTTGGCGGGAGCGGCTCCGGCAAATCGACGCTCCTGCGCGAAATGATCCTGCTGCACCGCCCCGACTCCGGCTCCATCCGGGTGCTCGGCGTCGATCTTAATGAGCTCACGGACGAAGGCGCCCTCGAATTGCGCAGGCGCTGGGGCGTAATGTTCCAGCATGGCGGTTTGTTCGGTTCGCTTTCGGTGAACGAAAATCTCGGATTGCCCCTGCGCGAGCATACGCGGCTCGACGACGTCCTGATCGCCGAGATCGTGGCGTGGAAGCTCGCCATGACCGGCCTGGAGCCAGAGGTCGGCGCACAGTATCCGTCCGAGTTGAGCGGCGGGATGATGAAGCGCGCTTCCCTCGCTCGTGCACTCGCACTCGATCCGGAACTGCTGTTCCTCGATGAACCGACTGCCGGCCTCGACCCGGAGAGCGCCGGTGGCGTCGACCTGCTCGTGCGCAAGCTGCGTGACATGTTCGGCCTGACCATCGTCATGATCACGCACGACCTCGACCTGCTGTGGCAGGTTGCCGACCGTGTCGCCGTCCTCGGCGAGGGTAAGGTGCAAGGCATCGGATCGATGTCCGAGCTCTCGCATTTGGACAATCCCGCCATCCGCCAATTCTTCGACGGACCGCGCGGGAGAGCGGCACAGGAACAGGAAAAGCAACAGGCCGCCGTGCAAACCAACGGAAGAACCGCGAGGTCATCATAGAAACGAAAGTGAACTATGCGCTCGTCGGCGCGTTCGTGCTCGTCCTCGGCGCCGCGCTGATCGCCGGTGTGCTCTGGCTCGCTTCGGGCGGCGCATTCCAGAAGAAGTACGACCTGTATCGCGCGATCGTAGAGGAGTCGGTAGCTGGTCTCAATCTGAACGCGCCGGTCAAATACAACGGGGTCGACGTGGGCAAGGTGCAGGATATTTGGCTCGACCCAGGTAATCCGGACCGGGTCAACCTGCTCTTCGCCATCGAGCGCGGCACGCCCATCAGGGTGGACACCGTAGCGGTATTGAAAACACAAGGACTGACGGGCATCGCCTACGTCGAGCTCAGCGGCGGCGCACGGGATGCTCCGCCCCTGCGCGCCACCGCTGGAAGCGCCTATCCGGAGATCCGCACCAAGCCCTCGCTGAGCGCCCGGTTGGAGAACGTACTCACGACCGTCCTGGCCAAACTGGACAGCACCTCGGCCAGCATCAATGCCATCCTCAGCGACGAAAACCGGGCGGCGTTCACAAGCGCGCTCGCCGACATTGCCGCCGTTTCGCGCACGATCGCCGCACGCAAGGACACGCTCGATGCTGCCATCACTAGTGCAGCCCGCACTTTCGACAACGGATCCCGCGCAACGGCGCAGCTCGGCCCGGTCATCGAGCGCATCGGCCGTAGCGCCGAAGCGATCCAGAAGATGGGGAACGAGGCCGCGCTCGCCAGCGCAAGTGCGGGCAAGACGGTCGAATCGGTGGGCGCCGACGTGAAGCGCTTCACTGCGGAGACGCTGCCGGAGCTGGAGCGCCTGCTCGGCGAGCTCAGTGTCCTGACGACCTCATTGCGGCGTTTTAGCGAACAGACCGAACGCAATCCGGCTGGCATCCTGTTCGGGCGCACACGGGTTCGGGAGGGGCCGGGAGAATCAACAACTGGAGCACGCCAGCCATGATCCGCCCCTCCTTCTCGCGACGATGCCGTCTTTGCGCCGCCGCTGTGTTACTGACGCTCGCCGCCGGTTGCGGCGCACTGCGGCCGACGACTCCGCAGCCCTCCTTCTATTCGCTCGACAGCGCTTGGGGCGCAGCGCCTGCGCCAGCCCCCGCGGCAGCACCAACCTTGATTGTCAATCCTACGCAGGCGGCAGCAGGATATGACAGCCAACGTATCATCTACGTGCGCGAAGCCCACAAGCTAGAGTATTTTGCTCACAGTGAATGGATCGACACGCCGGCGCGCATGCTCGCGCCACTCGTCGTGGCCGCAGTCCAGAACAGCGGAACGTTCCGAGCCGTAGTGCTGACGCCTAGCGCTGCCACCGGCGACTTGAGGCTGGACACGGAGATCATGCGCTTGCAGCATGAGTTCTCCAGCCAGCCGAGCCGCGTGCGATTCACGCTACGCGCTTACCTCGTCGACAACAAGACCCGCAGGGTTCTGGCCTGGCGCGAATTCGACGCTGCCGTTCCCGCCGCCAGCGAGGATCCCTATGGAGGCGTGGTGGCAGCTAACCGGGCGGTGCAGATTGTCCTCGAAGACCTTTCGGCATTCTGCGCTGACGCAGCGCGCAGCAAGGTGACGGGAAAATAGACGTTTGCGGGATTGTTCTGATTCAGGATTCAGCATCGCACGACTCTGCGCAGATTGGCTCAAAGCGAATCCTGCAAAGCTCATCGGCGTCATCCTGATCGCGGCCGGTTGTCCAGGTTTGATTTAGATTTACGGCGATTTCAGTTATACGAAGGAAAGCACTGCGGTGACGCCGGGCCCGATAGAACTCAAGGTCCAGAAAATGGTCACCGTGATCGTCCCGTTGATCGTCAACGCCGCATCGATCGTGAGGGGGTGTTCCTGCTGGTCGGCGTCGGACGCAAGTCACCGGCCGGCGGACCGTGTAATGGCGGCTCCGGGCCTCCAGAACGACGTGGGTGCGGCCAGAGCGTGCGCTTGTGTAGACGCAGACGTTGTCTATTGCGGACGTCGCCTATAATGGGGTCGCCGATGTTTGTAGAGGTCATGGGGCTTGCCGGCTCGTCTCATACTGTTCTCCAGGGCGAATCCGTAGCCTATCGCAACCGCCGCAACGGCAAGCAGCATGACAAGTGCGATGAGCGCAGTAGGCACGCTCAGTATTTCAAGCGCGAAAACGAGCGCCATGATTTCGACCAGAGCGTTCCAGGGCATGGCCAGCACCAGCAGCAGTCCGCCCATAGCGGTTACTAGCTCCAGTAATTCGGCACGACTAGGTTTGCGCAGGAACTCCCGATAGCTCCCACTAACGTCCGCCCCGTGCCTTCCTGCAGTACCGATTTTTCGCTTCATAACGGACCTCTCTCGCAAGCCTGAAAGAGTACGTCGACGATCCGCTGCGGCTCTGTGCGCCAACGCACAGATTGCGGATTATTAGAAACGCCGCACCCTATGTACGACGATGCACCAACTTGGGCTCGACGGTGCGTCAGGTTCACCTCCCTCAACGTCCGGCGCCAGGAGCATCGCGTGCAGATGACGGATCCGATCGCCATCGCTGCGTTGAGCGCCGTGGCATGTCGAATTTCGTGGTAATGTTTGGCTGTGGTTGTCTGTCAAATCCCCCCTGAACGAAGGAGCCACCATGAACAAGCGCGACCAGTATCTCGACAAACTCAAAGCGCAGCTCGACGAGTGGAATGCGGAACTCGCCAAATGGGAGGCGAAAACGCGTAGTGCTCAGGCAGAAATGCGGATCGAATACGAAAAGCAGATCGCTGCCTTCCGCCGCCAACGCGACCAGTCGATGGAACAGATGCACAAGGTACAGTCCGCCACAGGGGACGCATGGAACGAGTGCGTGCGCGGTGCAGACGACGCCTGGGCGAAAATGCGCGAGGCTTTCGAAAAAGCCAATTCGCATTTCGGCAAGTAATGCGACAGGCTGTTAGGGCGCTTGTTCTCACTTGCTCCGGCGCGAGCGTCGTCTATCGTAGGCCTGCATCGCGCGCTGCGTTACCTATTGCGGTCGTAACCTCGTTCCTCCCCCTTCTCGGGGCCTTTCTCCTGCCCTCGTCCTCGCCCCGGGTCCTTAGACGCCCCTTTGCCCTGCTGAGCGCTTTCCCGACGTGACCTTTGCGCCTGCTGCTCATGCTGGGACTGCTGTTTCTGATCCTCGCGTGCCTGTCCCTTCTGTTGAGGAGGCGCGTTGGTTGAAGCTGACCGGCTGGCCGTCTTCGCCGCTTTTATGCGGGGGCGGTGCGCGGGAGTAGATCCCGCCTCGCGCACATAAGTCTTGATTTCACGTCAATTGGCATGCCGACAAGGTTTGAGGGAAATCAATGGACATGAGAATGAACCGAATATCATTTCGATACCGTCTTGGGGCGGAAAAAGATTGGCGGCGCCCTCGTATTCTTTGGCGGCAGGAAGAGCTAGCGGGTGGACCCGGCGCCGGACAAGGCTAACCGGTACCTCTAGAGGGCGTTTTTCTCTAACGCGATCACGCTGCGCAGAATTGCGCCTGTGCTGAGTTAACGACGGGAGGCAAGCGCGATAAACCATGCATCCCCCGTCAATCGCTCCTTGGAATCATCGAGTGCGCCGTCGTCTGCTCCCGTGATTTACTCGCGCGCGATGAACGGGCTTGCGAACAGCTTGTCGCCCATGCCGAGTAAGCTGCCAATAGATATGACGCAGCAAGCGGCTTGGTTGCTGCTCGCTTCGATGACGAGTGCGTTGACACCCCCACGGCGGTCTCCTGTCGGGTTGTTACCTCCGTGGCGGTGATGTCTGACGCCTTTGCGGGCGAATTTGAGAATGTATGCAGGTGACTCATCGTCACTCCCCTCTCAATTGATGGGTGAAGCCACGAATTCATCGGGGCTATGAATTTTCCAGCTCTATATGCTTGTCGTAGCGCCATCCACCCGCGTTCATTGCTGGCCGGTGCAACCGCCAACACTCCACGAAGGTTCTTCAAACACCCCCGTCTCTTCATTGCCGTTTCCCTGAGTATCGTACGCGCACCGCGGGTTAATCCGTGCGCTAACGCACATGTGCGTTCATCCAAAATCAACCAACGTGACGAATGGGGGGTGTATAGCTTTAGCGACATGCTGGATGTTCACCGCGAACGCCTCACGGAGGCGGCCGGTAAACTGCACGCGGGCGGATTGGCCACTCGCGGGCGGCGCAAGCGTGGACCGTCGGCGCAATAGCTGCCCCACAGGGGCCGGATCACCATCTCAACCCGGTGGTTCTGCGCACGCCCCGCTTCGGTCGCGATATCGGCAAGGGGCATCTACTACCCACTGCTTGACCCCACACCCTACGTTGACGCTGAGCGCCACGCTGCAATCTGGCGCAGCGTCAGCGCTGTCTTCCCGGCAGTTCCTACGCCTTACTACCCCGTGGCCCGAGGAAGAACCACAGGATCAGGCCCAGAACCGGCAATAGCACCACCGCGATTATCCAGATCAACTTCTTCTCATTCGAAGCGGGGCTTTGGAGAATATTGATGATTGCCCAGATGTCGCCCGCGAGTATGAGCACGCCCCACAGGCTGTGGTAGCCGATATTGTTCATTCTTAGCTCCTTCCGCTTGGTTGGGGAAAACGCAGGAAACTAGCACTCAATCCGTGCCTGGCGATTCGTTGTCCATGCCGAGCTCTCGGATCTTGCGCGTCAGCGTGTTGCGCCCAAGCCCGAGCAGCTGAGAAGCTTCAATACGCCGCCCCCCGGTGCGGGCAAGCGCCTTCTTGATCAGCGCGCGCTCGAAGCTTGCAGTTAATCCGCCGATAATTCCGGTCTCGCCGCGGGCGAGCGCATTCTCGACCTCTCGCTCGAGTAGCATTACCCACGACTGCTCAGAGTTGCCACGTGCCTCGCCGCGCAATTCCGCGGGCAAGTCGCCGATCTCAACGGTCGGTCCAGGCGCCATGACCGTGAGCCAATGACAGAGGCTCTCTATCTGACGCACATTGCCAGGGAGATCATGAGCGGCTAGGAACTTAATCGCGGGTTCGGAAATGCGCTTCGGCTCAACGTTGAGCTCACGTGCACTTTTCTGCAGAAAGTAACGGGCCAGCAGCGGTATGTCCTCGCGCCGCTCGCGTAACGCCGGCAGCTTGAGTCGGATGACGTTCAGCCGATGAAACAGGTCTTCCCGAAACAGTCCGCGCGCGACTCGCTCCTCTAAATTCTGGTGCGTTGCCGCGATCACGCGCACATTCACCTGCACGCTTTGATGACCACCCACGCGGTAGAACTGCCCATCGGATAACACACGCAGCAGCCGGGTCTGCAGCTCTGGTGGCATGTCGCCGATCTCATCGAGGAACAACGTACCGCCGTCGGCCTGCTCGAAGCGACCGCGGCGCTGCGCTTGCGCTCCGGTGAATGCGCCGCGCTCGTGGCCAAAGAGTTCGGATTCGAGCAGATCCTTGGGAATTGCCGACGTGTTGATTGCGATGAAGGGTTTCGCCGCGCGCGTACTGTGTCGATGCAATGCGCGCGCAACCAGCTCTTTGCCGGTCCCTGATTCGCCGGTAACCAAAACCGTCGCATTCGACTGTGCAAGCCGTCCAATCGCACGAAAAACC
>Ga0326597_10009836_pt1 | contig 12779 bp, 6 predicted proteins | sample RVTome_12_FD_203789 | JGI IMG/M metagenome (GOLD analysis project Ga0326597, IMG submission 203789) | Soil microbial communities from uranium-contaminated site in the Upper Colorado River Basin, Wyoming, United States - RVT100D185 | ecosystem: Environmental > Terrestrial > Soil > Contaminated >... | reverse complement strand
GGCAGCAATCCCGACTTCACCCTGTCGTCGGTCGAGTTCGGGCGCGGATTGAAGCAGGGCGCTGGCGTGGCGATCGACGTGGTCAGCCCGTTCTCGACGGTCCATCTCGATCCGATCACCAGCCTGCCGATCCCCGGAACGCTCGAGCCTCTGTTTCCGGGCGGCAACCTGAATTCCCTGGTCGATTTCCACCTCGGCCCGGTCTACGGCCCGCCGGTCGTGCCGAGGAACGCGTCGCTGGTCATGAAGTTCACGGAGCCCGTCAGCGCGGAGTCGCTCCTGCGGGACGAGGACAGGCAATTGACGCCGGACAGCCCGGTGCGGATCACGGTCAACGGGGAATTCGTTCCCGTGCAGGCGACCGTCGATGGGAAGCGACTGATCCTGAATCCGGTCGTCGGGGATGCGGTCGGTTTTCCGCCGAGCCCGCTGGCCCTGGACGCAAGCGGCAACCCGATGGCCGATGTGACGGGCGCGGCCCGGATCGAGATCATCAGCACCGGCCTGGATGCGCTGATCAGCAGTTCGGGCGGCCGGTATACGCCGCGCAACGATCTGCTCGGCTCCTCCGACGTGGGCGGTTCGCCGATCGGTTTCAATCCCGGCAACGCCGCGCTCGACTTCTTCGTGCAGTCGGGAGCCGGGGCCGGGGCCTCCTCGTTCGGCGGGTTCCTGCCGGACTTCGTGGCGCCGCGGATCATCCGCGAGCTCGCCCGCACCGGCAACTTCGCGCCCGATCATGTGAATCCCGAGGCCGGCGACCAGCAGGGGCAGAACTGGCTGAGCCTGGTGCTGAACGAGGCGTTCGACGTGGCCGCGAAGTTCGGAGCCGGCGAATGGGCGCAAGGCACATTGACCCTGCGGCCGGGCGGGGTGGCGCCGGAGAAACTCCGGATCAAGAGCAACACCGTCACGGCGCTGGACGGCGGGCTCTTTCGCAACACGATCCTGCTTTCCGACAACATCCAGATTCCGCTCGGCAATGGCCAGCCGTACGAGTTGCTGCGGGCCGAGTATTTCGAACCCGACCCCAACAATCCGATCGATCAGGCCAGCTTCGACCCGCTCAACCCGGAACTGCAGAACAACAGCGTGCTGACCAACTTCGTGGTGGTGCTCGACCGGAACGGACAGGAGCAGGACATCCACCAGCCGATCGATCCGCTGTCCACCTTCAGCCTGCTGTTCAGCGAGGCGATGCAGGTCGATTCCTTCAAGCCGTATGAGACCTTCTATATCAGCGACAATCCAAAGGTCGACAACCCGGGCCTGAACAAGGTGGGCCGGGTGGTCTCGACCCGGAACGGCCGCTTGATGACCTTCCGCCCGGAGCGGATCCTCCAGTTCGGCCCGCTGGCCGGTACGGCCGAACCGGTGGGCGTCGGCAACCAGGGCGGCTCGTTCCTGCTGCATCTTCAGGTCCTCCCGTCGCTCGATGTGCTCGGAGCCATCCTGGGTGAGGCGGGCCTGCAGGCCTTCCTGGATGAGGGCGAGTTGAGCGTCAGGGACGTGGGCGGACAGGGCCTGGGCATTCCACCCAATTCGGTCAACCCGTCGGATCCGGTGATCGACTACACGGTTCCCTTCACCACCTTTGCCGACTCCTTGCTCGGCGACTGGACCGCGGTGGTGCAGCGTTTCAAGGGCCGCCCGACGACCGGCTTCGACATCCTCGGCAACACCGGCCTGATCTACCGGGACGTGCCGCTGTCGCTGACCAACGGAGGCCAGGGCGCCAATCTCTACGGCCCCCATATCGCCGACCTGAACATCTTCTCCAATGGCCATCTGTCCGGCGCGCCGGTGCAGTTCTTCACCAAGATCCACGACGACTTCAATCCGCCCGAAACGGGGAACTTCGGTCCGTTCCCGTTCGGCACCTCGACGCCGATCGGCTCGTGGTCGGTCGTCGGCGGCGCCAAGTCACAGCATGTCTTCCGGGCCGATGAAGCTTCGCCCGATTGGAGGGCGCTGGGCGGAACCAAGCTCGACCTGATCTCCACGTCGTATGCGCCGATCGGCGGTTCCGTCACCGATACGACCGTGCCGGACATCTCGGTTCACATCGGGCACACATCGATCGTCCCGGATACCAGACAGAACACGGGTATTCCGGTCCACCCGCAAAGCGGGTTGCGCCAGAAAATGGAGGCGAACTACGACGCGGTCGAGTTCGACACCGGGATCGCGCACCAGCGACAGCTCGTGGCCGGCGAGGACCTTGGCGGCGGCAGTTACCGGGGGGTCGCGTTCGAAATCAACAACAACAACGTCTTCCTCCCGCTCGGAAGCCAGAACCCCTACCACCCGCTTCCCAACCAGCCGTTCGACACGCCGTTCGTCTACAACAACGGTGCCCGGGACGTCGCTGACTTTAACACCAATCAGGTCCTGCGGGGCGGCGGCTACGGCAACGGTAACCCGACCTGGCCGAGCGAAGAGGATGATCAGCCGCGACCCCAGAGTCTGCTCATCGAATACCGGACCAGGGTCATCGACACGGCCAATCCTCCCGCGCTCAACAATGGCTTCACCTTTGCCGTGGGGATTCTCAGCTCGGCACTGCCGCGCTTTCGCGTGTTCACCTATGGCGCCGGCTGCATGGCCTGCTGTGCTCCGGGGGGGGGGGTGGACTGTTTCAACTCCTGCATCATCGCGTTCGGCCCGGCGCTGAATTCTCCGGCGACCGTGCCGACCGGGATCGCCGACGGCGGTCCGCCGCTCGAGCCGGATCTGATTCTGCAAGCCGCCGGTCCGGCTCCAGCGCCTCCGGGCCTGGACTGTTACTGCCTGCCCCCGGTGCAGAATCCGTTGCCGGTCGATCCGGGCTGTACTTCGGGACAGCGCCCCCTGAGCCCCTCGATCGATGTCGCGGCAACCAGCTCCTCGCTGCCGAACATAGCGCTCAACTTCGGAGACAACTCCCGCTACTTCATGCTGTTCGACTACGTGAAGCGCGAATCGTACATCCTCTCGCCGTTCGTGCGCATCCAGCCGACCAGCGTCGTCAACCCGATCTATCACGCGCCGATTTTCGACCCGCCGTTGGACAGCCTGCCCGGGGGCACGACGGTCGACATCCACTTCCGCAGTTCCCCGGTTGGGAACGAGGGCACCGCAACCGACTGGGTCACGCCGAGCGAGATGGCCGATCCCAACAACGACATCAACACCCAGGCGAACAAGGGGCCCTTCCTGCAGTTCCAGGCGGTGCTGATCTCCAACACGAGCACGCAGATCTCTCCGATCTTCGATGACATCGTGGTGCCGCTCGAGACCGGCCTCTGATCGAGAACGGGCCCCTGGCCGCTGACGCAGCGGCTTTCGCTCCGTCCATCCCCAAACCGCCGGCGCTCCCGCCTCTCGAGGTTGCGCCAGCCGCGGCCACGCCGCGCTCAAGAAGATCGCGGGCATTCCCGATGAGGAGTGCTCACGGGTCCGAACGGGACCCCTTCTCTGGGCGGCAGCGTGATGAGCAACTCGAGGACTCCGTGCGGCTATCTGGTTTGGCTTCTGCTTCTTGCGATCCCGATCGCCGGCGCGCAGGAACCCGAGCTGGATGCGGCTCTCGAACCGGGAGAGTCCTTCACCGGGAAGTACGCCTATGTTGGGGACGTGGACCGCGTTCGCATTCCGGTCCTGCCGGGGGCCTCACTGTCGGTCAGCGTGATCGCCGAGCCCGGCTTCGAGGTGCGGCCCAGGCTCGAGCTTTGGGCGGATGGAGTCCCGGTCGATCTGAAGCGATCGCAGCTCATTTCGAGACGGCATGGAAAGGCGCGCCGGATCCGGGCCGTGCCCGTCAAGTCCGAGGCGGTCCATGAGGTGCGGGTCACCGGCGGCCCGCGCAAGCTCGGCGCCTACCGGCTGAAGGTGCGTGAGGCTCTCCCGGAGACTCTCCGGGACAGTTGGCGGCTTCGAGACGGAGAGCAGCAGACGCTGGCGTTCCCGGTGCGCGCCGGCGCGACCGGCCTGATCCGGCTCAGCGTGCGCAAGGGAGGAGCACCGCCGCTGCTCCCCGAACTCCTGCGGCCCGGCGGATCGGCGGTCGATCTCGGCGGGCTGGCGGTTCCCTCGGCCAATGGGCGCAAGCTCGACATCGGGCCGCTCACCTTCACCGAGGACGGGGTCTATCAACTGCGGGTCACGGGCTCGGGCGTCCAAAGGCTCCGCGCGCGGATCGATCTCTCGCACGTGTCGCTGGACGGCCCCGTCGTCAGCGAGGATCCAGGCCACGCGCAGGCCAGCGGTTCGGTGACGCTGGGCGACGGCTACTGGATGTCCTCCGGCGATTTCGGCGGGAATTCCGGCAGCTTCTCCGAGGACGGCGATTTCGTGGCGGGCGAGGTGCTGGTTCAACTCTTGGCCGGCGCCAATCCGGAGGCCGTGGCGCGGGAGCTCGGCAGTGCGATCCTCGGCCGCGCGCCGGGCGGGTGGCTGCGGTTGCGACAATCCCGCGAGGTGATGGGGGTCGCCGGCCCGAAAGACGTGGAGGCGCGGCGGCAGGTGGAACGGGTCTGCGAGCAGGCCAGGGCCCACGGGCAGGTGTTGCAGGTCCAGCCCAATCTGTTGCGTACCTCCTTCTCGATGCCGACCGACCCGCTCTATCCGCAGCAGTGGGATCTGCGGCTGGCCGGGTTCGAGGCGGCCTGGGATCTCGAGCAGGGGAACGCGGCCGCGCTGATCGCCGTGCTCGACACGGGCATTCGATTCGATCATCCCGACTTCAGCGGGCGGCTGTCGGCCGGTTATGACTTCGTGGGCGACGCCTGGAACGCCGGAGACGGCAACGGCATCGACTCCGATCCGACCGATCCGTTCGTTTCGATGGGCACTCACGGGACCCACGTGGCCGGGACCCTGGCGGCCGCGACGAACAACGGCATCGGCGTGGCCGGCGCCACCTCGAGCGGGCGGGTGATGCCGATCCGGGTGCTCGGCATCCTCGGCGGCACCGACTTCGACATCGCGCAGGGGGTCCTGTATGCCGCAGGCCTGCAAAACGCCTCCGGTTTTCTGCCGCCGATCCGGGCGGAAGTGATCAACATGAGCCTGGGGGGGGCGACCTACTCTCCCATCCTGCATCAGGCGGTCAAGGACGCCGTGGCCGCCGGCGTGGTGGTCGTGGCGGCCGCGGGCAACTCGAACTCGACCAATCCGATGTACCCCGCGTCTTTTCCGGAGACGATCAGCGTGAGCGCCACCGACCTGGCGGATCAGCGCACCTACTACTCGTCGTATGGACCGTACGTCGATCTGGCCGCCCCGGGCGGCGATCGGTGGGCCGACCTGAATGCCGACGGGTATCCGGACGGCGTCCTCTCCACGATCGTCGATCCGGCCTACGGCGCCGCCTACGCCCAGAAGACCGGGACCTCGATGGCCGCGCCGCACGTCGCCGCGCTGGCCTTCCTGATCCGCTCGATCGATCCGAACCTCTCGCCGTTCGAGGTCGAGGCCTACCTGCAGGCGGGAGCGCACGACCTCGGACCGCCCGGATTCGACGAGGAGTACGGGGCCGGCCGCATCGATGCCGGACGTTCGGTGACGATCGCCTCCGGAATCCCGGTCGGGCCCGGCGCTCCGTTCGCGGCTCCCGTCCGGATGAGCTTCAGCGAGGATGGCGAGGTGCGCTCCCTGGGCCTGGTCAATCGGGGCGGCGGTGCCCCGCTGCAGGTGCTCTCGGTGACCACCAACGCGTTCTGGGTCGAACCTCTGGACACCACCGGGCAGACTCCCTGCACCCTGGACGTGAGGGTGAATTCAGGCGGTCTGCTCCCCGGTCTCTACGAATCCGAGCTGACCATCCAGACCACGGGCGGGACCCTCACGCACCCGGTCGAACTGACCGTGGAAGCGGGCGGACCGATCGGCGTCGAGAAGGTCTACGTGGTGGCCATCGATGCCAGCAATGGAGCCGTGGCGCGCATCCAGGAAGTCACCGAGGAGACCGCCGAACTGTTCGTGCTGGACCCGCTGCCGGAAGGCACGTATCGGATCGTGGCGGCCACCGACCTCGACCGCGACGGGATCGCGGGCGAGTCCCACGACTACACCGGCGAGGCGCTCGCGCCCCAGACCGGGGACCGAAGACTGGTGCTGCGGGACGGGACCAGCCTGAACGGCCTGTCGATCCTGCTGGTCGCGGGCCGATCCGGATCGCTCCCGGGCGGCGGAGGCATCGACGTCGGCGGGCCCTGACGGCCGGTCGAGAAGCGTCACGGTCGGCCCGAGGCGCCAGGGGCGCCGGGGGCGCGATGCTCACAAGGTGAGCACGACCTCGAGGACCTCGCCGTTGCGCTCCAGCTCGACGGTCAACTCGCGCAGACCCTGATCGAGGCTGTCCTCGAGAACCTGATCGAACTCCGGGAGCCGTTTCACCGGGACTCCCTGGAGGCGGAGCACGACATCTCCCGGCAACACCGCGCTCGTTTCGCCTTCGGGTAGATCGGTCAGCGAATGGACGCGGAGCTGGTCGCCCCGGAGCTGCAGGCGGAACCCGAGCGGCGTGTAGGGAACGACCGGCTCCGTCTTGCTGATCAGATTGCCGAGCACGATCGAGAGCTCCTCGCCGGTGATCAGATACGTCGGCTGCGTCGCGGCCGGCGGGCGGCCCTCTGGGGGAGGAGAAGCCGGCGCGGAACTCAAGATGCCGGCCAGCGAGCCATCGAGCGCGAGCATCGGGCAGTTCAGGTATCCGAGCCCCAGGCTCAGGTAGGGCCGCGCGTCCTTCGCCTGGTCGGCCGGAAGTTTCAAGGCGAACGTGGTGACGTATGAATTTCGCAAGGGCGCGCTGAACGCGACCAATCCGAGCCAGTCTCCGGCCGCCGGCCGGCGCGCTCCCTTCAGGGAGAGGGGCTCCTTGAGTTCGTCCGGGACCTGCTCCAGGTTCTTGGGTCGCAGCTCGAGCATGTTCAGCAACTCGATGCGGCCCACGATCTCGGTCTCGACCGTGGATCCATCCTTCAAGAGCAGCATGTATTGCCGTTCGGACAGGCCCGAGGGTCTGGCGATCTGAAGCGGACTCGACCTTGGCGGCGTGCGGATCATGGATTCCGCGGTGACCAGGATCAGCGGTTCGCCGGTGACCACCAGGCCGGTGGTGTACCCCTCCGGCAGGATCTCGGTGCTGATCAGAACCCCGTCGACGCGCTTGATCTCGACCGTTCTCTGGACCCGTACGCGCACCATGTGGCGGGAGAAGGCGGAGCCGTGCCGGGCCAGCGTCTCGCGCGCCTCGGCCTCACCGGGTTGCTGCAAGGCGGCCGCGCCACCCGGCGGAAGCAGCGCCAGGGCGGTGATCAGGAACCCGGTGATGGTCGTACCGCTTTGCATCTCGGTCCAACACTACTCTGACAGAATCGCCCGGCAACGGTTCAGCGGAACTGGAATTCTTCCGCCTCTGGGATCCCCGAGAGGCGGATCGAATGATGGGTCTCGCGCGCATGGGGCTGGCCGTCCACCAGGGTCTCCTGGCTCATGGGCAGGCGCAGTCCGCCTTGATACTGATAGTCGGAGTAGACGGTCGTGGTCATGACCCGCCCCTCCTGGGTCCAGGTCAGGCCCTGGCTTCCGAGCAGTTCGCTGCTGTCTTGATCGAAGAACAGCTCCCGGGAGTATCCGCTCCAGTGCTCGACCCGCATGGCCCGGGCCGGCCGCCCCTGGAACTCGGCCGAGTCCAGTTCCGCCACGGTCAGGTTCGGGTCCGTGAGCACCAGCAACCAGAAGACGCTCTCATCCAGACACTGGTTGCGAATGATGCGCGCCTGCTCCGGTCCGAGCTGCAGCTTGCGGTCGCCGATCTGCTGGTAGCCGTGGCGGCCGTCGAAGACCCACTCGAGAACCGTCCCGGTGCCCTCGAACTCGGTGTGGACCCGGAGCTGGTTGGGATACCGGTAGGAAGTCCGCCGGCTGTAGGCCAGACCGCGCAGAGTGCCGGTCGAGGAACGCACGAATCCGGCCGTCCTGCGCAACCGTTCGAGACCTCCGCGGCGCAGGAGCGCGCGTTCATACAAACTGGCCGGCGGGGCGGTTCCGCACCCGGCCAGCAGCATTAGAAGCATCAGCAGCATCAGGAGCGTGACTCGGATCATTCGGATCATTCGAATGAGGGGCGGCCCTGTTCTCAGGCGGTCGCGTGGCATCCCTGGCGCACGGACCGGGTCTCTTGATCCAGTTCGCTCAACACGAGCAGCACGACCTCTCGCAGCTGCTTCAGGAGCTCCAGACGGGTCGGCGTCGCACCGTCCGAGGCCGGCAGCAGGCCTGCGACGCGGGCCAGCAGCTGTTCATTCCGGGAATCGGTCCGCGACGATTCCGGGCACTCGGCCGACGCCTCCGTGATGCGTTCGAGATCGAGCCGCAGGCGGCCTTTCAGTTGGGCCGCCAGACCGACCGCGGCCGGGTCGATCACGGCCTCAGCGGCCACGCTCTCCTGCAATGAGGCGATCAGGGCCCCCGCCACGAGATAGGAGGCCCGGGCCCGTTCCGTGTGAGGGATCTCATCGGTCGGGGCCGAGCGGCAGAGCCGCCGCAGCAGCAGTCCGTGGCGCTTTCGCGCTTCCAGGCGGGCGACGTCGAACTCGGCCTCCGTCAGCTGATCGCCGAAGGCCGCGAAGACCCGATCGGCGTGGGAGTCATCGGCCAGCATCCGGGCCAGGTCGAGGGGGAACCCGTGCCTGCGGACATCGAACGAAGTGCGCGAGACCTGAGAAAAGGTCGGGAACCGGAGGCTCCCTGACAGAATCTCCCGCAACGCCTGCTCGGCCCAACCGCGGTGGCTGGCGGCCGGACTGGCCAGGCGGAAGTCCTTGCGATTGCGCAGCGTCTCTCCGAGCCGGTTCAGCGTTTGCTCCGGATCGGGTTGCAGTTCGAGCGGGGTGAGATCGATGGCCAGCAGATGGCTCTTGCCGGCCGGCACCAGATCCGGCGCCGCACAGGCCCGGGCGGGGTCGGCGTGGCGAACCACGCCGCGTCCGTCGCATTCCGGCTGGGCGGCGAACGGCGGAGTGAACAGCGCGCGCTTCCAGAGGTCGATGTTCAGGCGGATCTCGTCGGCGACCTCGAAGGGCGCCAGAATCGGCAGCTCGGCGCAAAACGCGGCGACCGGAGTGGGCAGCAGGCGGCCCCTCGAGACGCCGTCCGAGAGGGCCTTGCGCTCCGCCGGGTCGGACATGGCCCGCAGCAGTCGTTCGTTGGACAAGGAAAGCAGGACCGGCACGCCGAGCGAGTGCGCCATGCGCAGGAGCGCCGGCAGCGATTTGCCCGGCGGCCTGCCGCCCGGCAGGCAGAACGGCTGCAGCGGGGTGATCCCCCGGGAGACGGCGAACCGATGGGCGCTGTCGAGGACCTTTCCGTGGGTTTCCTCGCAATGGAAGTGAAGCGTCAGATGAGGCTTGGCCATGGTTGTGAGCGTTCCAGAGAGAGTTCGGTCGTGGGTCGGGGATGGACCGCCTTGCATGGACGATTTGGCCGTCGGATCCGAGCCCGTCATTCTCGTCTTGGACCGGAAAGGGAACAACGACAAAACCGCCAAGCCGCGTGATTGATGCCCATTCGAAGGTCTACGCTGGGAACGGAACGACGCCCCCTGCGCGAGAGCCTTTCATGACGGCCCTGACCGTGAATTCATCACCGGTGCTTCTGACGTACTGCTCCAACGTCCATCCGGGCGAGACCCTGGAGAGCATCTGCGACACCCTGGATCGGTTCACGGTAAAGATCCGGAGCGGGATCTTCCCCGATCGGCCGATGGGCCTCGGGCTCTGGCTCCCCGCGGCCGTGGCCGCCAGGCTGCGGGACGAAAAGGCGCGCGCCGGCTTTCGGGAGTTTCTGGCCCGGCGCGAGTTGTTCGTCTTCACCCTGAATGCGTTTCCCTACGGGGGCTTTCATGAACGGCGCGTCAAGCAGCATGTGTTCGAACCCTCCTGGGCCGATCGAAGGCGGCTTCAATACACGCTGCACTGCGCCGACGCCCTGGCCGGCCTGTTGCCCGAAGGTCTGACCGGTTCGATCAGCAGCCTGCCGCTGGGACACGCCGCGGCCGGGTACGGCCGCGAGCAGCAAAAGGCGGCGGTGCGGCATCTGCGTGAACTGGGAGAGTCTCTGCAGGAGCGGTTTCGGCGTACCGGGGTTTCGATCGTGGTCGGGCTCGAGCCGGAGCCGACCGCCGCGCTCGAGACGATCCAGCAGGGGGTCGAGTTCCTGAACGAAGCGGTGTTCGACGGTGAGGACGACCCGCTCCGCCAATCGATCGGTCTCTGTCTGGACGCCTGCCACGAGTCGGTCATGCATCAGGACCTCGAGCTTTCCCTGGCACGGATCCGGGAGGGCGGCGTGCGACTGGCCAAGATCCAGATCACGTCGGCGTTGGAGCTGATGCAGCCCTTGCACGACCGGCTCCTGCTGGAGCGGCTGAAAAGCTTCGATGAGGGCCGGTATCTCCACCAGGTCGTGGTGAAGGACGCCCGCGGCGGTCTGACCCTCTACCCCGACCTCGAGCCGTTCTTCTCCGCGCTCGAGTCGGGCCGGCTGCCGGCCGATCCGGTCAGTCTGCGCACGCACTTCCACGTGCCGGTCTTCGCCCGGTCACTGGACGGGCTCACGACTACCCGCCCGGAGCTCGAGCGCTTCCTGAAGCTGGCCGTGACCTCGGGTCTGACCGATCAGTTCGAGGTGGAGACCTACACCTTCGGCGTCATCCCGGATCGTGAACGGAGTGGAATGGGCGCCTTGGACCTCGGCTCCGCGCTGATCCGCGAGCTTCGCTTTGCCCGCGATTCACTGGGCGGTTGAAAGCGCCCGGCGCCGCGAAAGGACCGACCGGTAGACCTGCTCGGTGTGCGCCAGCCTGACCGTGGGATGCATGGTCTTCAGGATCAGCTCCCGGCCCGCCCGGCCCAGGCGGCCGGCCAGTTCGGGGTGGTCCAGCAGGTGAGAGATGGTCTTCGCCATCGCTTCCGGATCGCGGGGCGGTACCAGCAACCCGGTTTCGCCGTCCTTCACCGCCTCCGGGTTTCCGTCCACGCGGGTCGCCACCACCGGCCGGGCCATGGCCAGCGCCTCGCGGAGCGCGCCGGTCAGGCCTTCGTGCCCGGTGGACGAGTTGACCGCGATGTCCGCGGCGGCGTAGACGTCGGCGATGTCGGTGCGGAACCCCAGGAGCTTGACCCGCTCGCCCACGCCCCAATGGGCGATGCGCTCCTCGCACTGCTGTCGCAATTTGCCCTTGCCGACGAGGGCGAAGGTGAGCTCGGGCCGCTCCCTCAGCAGGAGCGCCGCCGCGTCCACGAACGCGGCCGGGGCCTTCTTGCGATGCAGTTCGCCGACCTGGACGATCAACCGGTCTCGCGCGGAGAGGTTGAGTTCTCTTCTCAGGCGGTCGCGGTCCGCGCGGTCGGGGTCGAAGCGATCCACGTCGAACGAGCCGTAGACCACTTCGATGCGATCGCCCGACACGCCGTAGGACACGAGCGCCTGCTTGACCGCCTCGGCCACGGCGATGATTCGATGCACCTTGTGAGAGCGGTGGCAGTAGGCGACCGTGCGGCTGCGGAACGGGTGCGTGGTGCCGCGCTGGGAGATGAACGCCGGCGGCGTGGCGAAGGGAGTGGCGAAGTAGGTGAACGTCAGCGCGACGTCCCGATGCACATGGACCACGTCTGGATGGCGCGCGGCCAGGAAGCGCCGGTAGCGGAGCATTTCCCGCTTCTTGATCATGTTGAAGGGGTGCAGTCGGAGGCCCTGGGCTTGCCACGGCTGGAAGGATTGGTGCAGCGGTTTCGAGTTCGAGGAGTTGACCACCACGTCGACCCGGTGGCCCTGACCTTCCTGGCCACGAGCGAGGATCAGGGCCTGGATGGCGCCGCCACGAGTGACCTGGTTGTGGGTGAGGGCATGGACGATGCGCAGGGGCTTCATGCTGCCGGATCGTAAACTCCAGCTCTCCGGATCTCCAATGTTGTTGTAATCACAAATATAGAAATCACTTAGGAATCCACATCGATCGCGCTCGACGGGGGGCCGATCTCGGCCGCCCGATGCTTCAAAAAAAAGGAGCGGTTGGAATGCGGAAACTTTCAAGTTAGCATGTTACAGCTCGATCCGGGCCGGGCCTCTCGGCCTCGACCTGCTGGAAATGTTGCTGCCTTCACCCCCAGGCCGACTGGCCCAGAGAACTGGAGAGTTAGATGAGCAGATTGAAGATCGTGCTTCTCGCGTTGATGGTGCCCGCGACGGTGACATTGCTGCCGCCCCAGGCAGGCGCCGGCTGAGGCGGCGGAGGAAGATGCAGCGCCAGTTTGGCGAAGCTCCAGATCGAGTGGACGGAGTTGGCTTCCACGCAGGTGACGACCGGTGCCCAGGCCGAAGAGGTGGCGGACCTTTCCACGGCGACCGGCATGCTGACGCCCGCCGACCACCAATACGAGCGCCCGATTCTCGTCTATCTGACTTCGAATGACGAGGACGTCCGCTCCGCGCAGGACGTGGTCGAGGGTACCACGCTGAAGGACGAGCGGATCTCGATCGCCTCCAAGTTCTTCACCATGGTCCGGGACGATGGCGACCAGATCACCAACGGCCACCCCTTCGACCGGTGGATCGGCGGCAACGAACTTCCGCGATTCGTGGTTTTCACCAGCACCGGTGAACGGGTCGGCAAGCTCGAAGGGCGCGCGTCTCCCAGCAAGCTCTACGGCCTGATGAAGAGGGCCGTCCGCCAGGAGTACGTGGTCAATCTGGACCGGACGATCAAGGACTATCAGAAGATCCTGACCGATCTG
>Ga0326597_10009835_pt1 | contig 12780 bp, 11 predicted proteins | sample RVTome_12_FD_203789 | JGI IMG/M metagenome (GOLD analysis project Ga0326597, IMG submission 203789) | Soil microbial communities from uranium-contaminated site in the Upper Colorado River Basin, Wyoming, United States - RVT100D185 | ecosystem: Environmental > Terrestrial > Soil > Contaminated >... | reverse complement strand
CCGGTCATGGGTTCCCCTCCCCCGCCTGCGTCGGGAGGCTCAGGCGGAACGTCGTGCCGATCCCCGGGCCGCTCTCGCATCTCAGGCTGCCGCCGTGATCCACGGCGATGTGGCGCGCGATCGCCAGACCCAGCCCGGTCCCACCGTCCTTGGTCGTGAAAAACGGGTCGAAGATCTTGTCGCGAATGTCTTCGGGAATTCCCATCCCCGTATCGGTCACCGCGATCTCGACCTCGAAGGCATGCGCACGCGCCTGGATGGTGATGCGTCCGCCCTCGGGCATCGCTTCCGAGGCGTTCCGGACCAGGTTCAGGAAGGCCTGACGGATCTGGCCCGGGTCCAGGGAGAGGGAGGGGAGCCTGTCCGGAACGTGCAGGCTCAGATGCACGCCGCGCCGCTGGAGCTCCCCACGGACAAACTCACCCAGCTCCTCCAGCAGGGGCCCCAGCGCCGCGGCCTCCAGCTTGGGCTTGGGCAGGCGCGCGAAGCGAAGGTACTCCTCGGTCACCGCCCCCAGCACATCCACCTGCGACCGGATCGCGGCGAGGAGGGTGCCCGCCTCGGCCCGCCGCGCCTCGGGCAGCGAGCGAAGTTCATCCTCGAGCAGCTCGGCGTTCAGACTGATGGAACCCAAGGGGTTGCGCACCTCGTGGGAGACCTTGGCGGCCATCTGCCCGATGGTGGCCAGCCGCTCCGATTGGACCAGGCGCTCCTGAGCCGCCTGCAGCTCCCGGTACGCTCGCTCCAGCCTGGCCTGTCTGTCCTCCAGGGCCTGGTTCAGATCCTCGACCCGGGCGCGCGCCAGCCGCTCGCGCTGGCTGAGGTACCCGAGCGAGCCCGCCAGTAAGAAGAAGGTCGCGGCCCGCGCGATCAGATGGTGCCAGTCTCCCCCCGACGCGCCCAGGAAGGAGAAGACCCCGTACAGGATGCCTGCTGCGCCAGCCGTGCCCAGGGCGATGCCCGGACTGAAGTACACCGCCGCCAGTGCCACCAGCGGGTAGTACAGTAGGTAGAAGTGGCTCTCCAGACCCCCGCTGAACCAGACGAAGAGCGACACGAAGATCAGGTCGAGTCCCACGGTCCCCAGGAGTATCCGGCGGAGCCCCCCCGGCCAGGTGCGGATGGCCAGGAACAGGACCAGCTTGTAGGCGACGAAGGCCCAGGCCAGGGGGGCAAGGTGCGGCTGGTGCTCCGGCCGCACGGGGGCCAGGAAGAGGGCAACCATGCCCCCGAGCATGGCCATGGCACGGAGGATCGCGAAGCTCCACTCGTCGGACGCCAGCAACTTGGTGACACCCTTGGCGCTCATCGTATTCGGCCCGGTTGATCTCGACTCTTGGCGGTCCATCCCATCTACCATCAGATTTCGCTCACATCAGTTTCCGGGCATCCGATGACCCGGCGGCATCTCGTGCCCGCCAGAGCCATCCTGCCCGCGACGGGTGTCGGTTCCCTTCAGCCCCTTGAGGTAGGCCACGAGATCGATGACCTCTTGTACGGTCACCAGGTCGTTGTAGCTCGGCATCTTGGACTTGCCGTCGGGAGCGCGATAACCTTTGCCCTCCTCGATGACGGCGCTGGAATTGATGATCGCCTCGGCGAAGTACTCCGGGGGATGCAGCGGCGCCATGAAAGAGAGTTCCGGCCCAACCTTCCCCGGCTCCAGCCCGGCATCGGGCCTGGGGAATTGTTCTCCCTTCACCTCGTGACAGGTGTAGCACTCCAGTTTTACGAACACCTCCCGGCCCCGGGCCGGATCCCCTGCAGGCCAGGTGAGCTTCCATCCCTCTGGGGTTCCATGCGCACCATGCTCGGGCGCCGGTGGCACCGGCGCATGCTGGGCCCACGCCCCGAGCCCCACCGTCAGTGTCAACAACCCACCAGTGATCGGGCCGCTCCACCGGAACCACAGGCGGCGCTTGGTGTGCAATTCCCCCTTACGGTCGCATCGCACGGTCATCATCCCCCTTCCGGGAATCAAGAGTGGGCCGGCATCTTGGAAATTCGAGCGGGGAGGCAGTTCTTTTCACGGAGTCTATGGGTCATCCTCCGCCCCGACGGGAGAAGAGACGTTTCGAGCCTGTCACACGCACGGGATTCATCGGATGCGAAACAGCCCGCGTTCCCAGAGAAAAACTCGGCGGACCCCTCGCGACGGTCTATGCCCGGGATGTTTCAGACAGATCGTTCGGGGGGATGATCTATGGACTGGGCCAGGGGCCAGAGGGGATATCCCTTGGGAACGGAGGCCACAGGTTCCTCTGAGGAGAAGAGAGCCGCAGGCTGCTCTGATGGGACGGGCCCCGCAATTGAGGAATGGAGAATGCCGCAGAACGTGCCGCCTTCCGGCGAGGACGAGGTGGGCGAGTGTGGTGCCGCCAGCGCCTCAAGGGGGCAGGCAATGACCAGCCCGGCGAAAAGCAGGACAAGTAGCTTTATTGCGGTGGACCTCATGGGATCCTTCGGATCATCCTATCGAGCACGAAAGGTCCTCGCGCGTCAGGCCAGCCCCCCCCTGTACGGCAAACCTTGCTGGTGCCCGCTCGCGCCTTTTCGGTGAAGAGCACTTTCCGGATGGTAGTGGGGCTCCCCTGCAAAGTCAAGCGCCCCACCCCGCACGCAGGGGACTCCGATGCATGGAAGGGGATCTCAATAGCCACCGCCGGCCAACGCCGCAACTTGTTTCTGCACCTACGTCCCCTTTCCCGTCCCCTTTCCTAACGGCCGCGGTGAGCGGCCGACGAACCTCGTTCCCTCCACCCGTTCGTCAGACGCCTTGCACTCCTGCAGCTCATTGCGGGTCAGGCACCGTTGTACGCGTTCACGATGATCCTGAATGAATCGGCGCCGTCTCCACCACGCCAATACATCAGGCCGGCATTGCGGCCTTCGTAGCCGTGGAGGCCGACCCATACCTCGTCGAGGCCATCACCGTCGACGTCAGCAACAGAACGCGGCTTCATGTGACTGTACTCATTCTCGCCGACGACCGCGATCGTCGAAAGAGTGGCATCGAGAACCACAGTGCGCCAATATCCGACGAGATTGGTATCCGAATCCGTTCCGAAATTGGCATAAACGACGTACTGGCGGGCAGGCCGAGTGAAGCGGCCCTCGAGCGCAAGAATCTCCTTGATCCGCTGGCCCGTAGGAATCTTCGCGCCTTGGCTGACGGCCGCGCGAATCCTCTCAAGAGTCCGGGCATCTGGAGTGCGCCGCTGGGCCGTGCAGCGCGTTTCGCACGACGGAAGTCGAGGTGCGGCGATCAGGAAATCGGTTTTGGGTACCTTGAAACCGCTCAGCGGCTCAGCCACCGCCAGCAGCAGGTTCGCATCGCCAGGCCCGTTGTAGTGGATCGCATATCTGACAACCTTCGCCGAGCCCTCCGCGGTCGGGGTTCGTACACGGAGGACGTCACCTACCCGCACATCCACGGCGCCAGCGACCGACGACCAGTCGACATTCTGGTACGCGAAGTCGCCCCAGTAGGCAACCGGACCTGGGCGCGTAAAATCGGGGCGCTCACGCAATACACGACCGAAGAACGTGTCCCACACTGCCCACCGATCCTGCGGAGTCTTCGCGCTCCCGAAGAACATCCCCTTCAGCGGTATCTCAATGTATATCTTGCCTTTCTCCGCGCCACCGACCATGAGTCGCTCAAAGAATGCGTCACGTTGAGTTGATGTCGACTGCGAGGATGCCGGAGGCAACGCGGAAACAATCAGGACCAAGGACACAAACCCCGCCGCCCCAGCGAGCCGTAACGCTGCCATCGCCGCTGTAGATGTGGACATTTGCTTGCCCCGATGCGCCTAACTAGAGCTAAACAGAACTACGTGATATCCCACACACTCCAAGGAATTGCAGTCCATTTCCGGAACTCGCGATCCTGAGATTGAGCCTATCTTCCCGGATCAAAGATGCTCCCGCCGGGCGATGCGGGCTTCGAACATTCCGGCTCTGAAAGCAAGACGGCCCTTCGGGGATCAGCGCTCCCCAAAGGGCCGCATTTGTCCGCGGGTGACGGCGGAATCCTGTCTTGGCTCGCTCGACGCGTCTCTGCTGGCCGCCATCTCCCCCGGCTCTCCGTGGCCCCAGGTGCGCCGTGAACGTGGGGAAACCCTAGCGAACGCCTGACAAGACTGTCAAGGTGAAAGTCAGCAACATCGGCTGGAGAGCGAGAAAGCTGGGGGGCGGGAAAGCTTGAAGGCTGGAAAGCTAAGGTCTTTGGAGGCTGGGTTATCTTCCGGGTTCGCCGACGCCGTCGGCCCGGACCAAGAACGGACCCATGTGACGGTCCCTCTGGGACTTGGAAAGTACCCACGCGCCATCGGGTGACCAAGAGGGATGGCTGTTGTCCAGGCCGCTGTTCTCGAGTCGTCTGAAGTGGCCCCTCCTAGCTCAAGAATTCGGTGCACACTAGACAGCAAATTCAAAAACAGGGGTTTCGATCACCCGGGTCGGCTTTCTTTGCTCCCAAATCAACTGCTGTAAGCGCTCTACGGTCTGGGGCGAAAAGAAACGCTCTCCAGTTTCCAAACACACTCTGGCCGGCACGTTCTGGACGATGATGAACTTTCCGTCCATTTCAAGCACGTAGTTTACTTTCTGTTCTTCATAGGTCTCTTGTTTCCAAGAATTGATGCTCATATCAGGTTCTCCTGACCCTGAGATCGACCCACGATTTCGGGTCCGGCTCATACAGGGTGATGACCTTAACCAAAGGACGCGATGGATAGCTGCATTGTATGTGCAGAGGCCTGCCGGCTTGGGTGAAGCCAAGTATCAAACAACTTGGGCCATACTTATCGTTCGGGTAGTCTTCGATGATTTCGGCATTGGCAACAGCTTCGCGGAATTCCTGCACTGGAATACGGCGAAGGATGCTCTGATCAACAGCATGTTGGGTGAACTCGAACTGGCCGTGTGCAATCTTCGCACGAATATCCTCTATCATAGCTGGAGATGGTCATACACGAGCTTTCCTGTACGCCGCATCGGGGTGCTTCCTAGCCTGGCTGAAACGTAACGCCCGCCCGATGGAGCTGTCAAGGCGAATATTGGAGCAGCCTGGTAATCACCGCGACTGCCTGTCCTGTGTCTCGGAGTAGGAGTCCCGGACCAGAAATTGCGTGGTGGCCTGTGCGAGGAGCCCGGGAACCCTCACCACCCCGTTCGCCACCGCCCGGAGATTCTGCTAATTCCTTCACGCAGCCCACGCACCCGACCCGATTCCAGCCCGTACCTCCTTCAGACAGGCTGGACGCCCGTGAGGAAGCATCCTCCAACAGGCGGCCGGCCACAAATGGCAGCGCCGGTCGGGGAGTACCCGACCGGCGCTGTGAACCGGGTGTCAGTTGGGTGACTACTGCTTCTTCTCGCTCTTGCGGATGTCCGGACCCTCTGTCCCCTTCGGCTCCACCTTGCGGATGCCCGGGCCCTCGGTGCCCTTGGGCTCAACCTTTGGCTTGGGAGGAGCTGCAGAGGCGGACTTCTTCTTCGTCGCCTTCTTGCGGATGTCCGGCCCCTCAGTGCCCTTGGGCTCTTGCTTGCGGATGCCCGGGCCCTCGGTGCCCTTGGGTGCCTGAGTCGAGGCCGTCTTCTTCTTTCGGATGTCGGGGCCTTCCGTCCCCTTCGGCTCCTGCTTGCGGATATCGGGACCCTCGGTCCCCTTGGGAGCCTGCTGCTGGGCGTAGGCCGGAGCGATCACGACCAGTGCGAGCAGCAGGACAGCAATCAGGCTCACTACCTTCTTCATCGATACCCTCCTCCAGGTTACTGAATTTTCTGAAACCCTTTGGGCGTCGCCCAAAGGGCCATGGCAGCACCATGCTATCTGACAAGGCTCCCCCGGCCGCGGTCCCGGGAGCCCATTACCCAGTGAACGGCCCCTTCATGGTGCAGGGCGGATGCCAGCCCCGAATCAATTCTCCGGACAACCCTGCTGAAAGCCTGCCCGCCTACTTTTTTAGCTACTTACGGGCATTCGGATCGTGGACAGACCTCAGGGCCGCTCGTACTAAATAGATGCCGGCTGCTCCAAAAAGGGTTCGCCCATCCCAACTGGTAGGGTCCGGAATCCCCTCCGCGGTCCCCGACTACTTGACGAATCGACCACTCAACCATTTGACAGCCCTCAAGCCAGGTCGGCAAAGAAAGAGGCGAGGTTCTCCGCGCGGTCCAGATTGAGACAGGCGTCGATGGTCTTCCGGCGCTGGGTCTCGTCCAGGGCCGGTGTCGCCAGGTTGTGGAATTTCGCCTCCAGCTCCTCCCGAGTCATGGGATTCTTCGGGTCGCCCCTGGCAAAGTCGATCCGGGCGGCGTACTTCTGGCCGGCCCTGGTCGTGACCTCGGCCATCGCGGGCCATCGTTCCGGATAGACCTTGCCCAACTCCGAATCCCGCACGAGGGAGATCCGCTGCATGGCTTCCTGGATCTTTGAATCCTCCAGCCGGTCGGCGGTGAAGGCCGAGAGGCCGACTTGCCCATAGACCAGGGCCGTCGCCACACAGAACGGAATGTTGAACTTGGCGGCGTATGGGTCATGGGGGGCGACTTTTTCCAACAGGTCGAGGGCCGCCGGGTAGAGGGCGATCCGCACGGACTCCACATCGGCGGGCCGCAACCCGTGCTTCCGCCGGATCTCCAGGACGGCGTCAATGGCGGAGTGGATGTGGTAGCAGGCCGCATGAACCTTGAACGACGTGGAAAGGATGCGAAGCGGTTCGGTCCCCAACCTCTTGACCAGGCGGTCGCGGTCGCATTCCTTGGCCATGGCCTGACAGAATCCTTTCTCTCCCTCGAAGATGCGACTCGCCGCCGTGAATCCCTGCTCGGCCAGCAGGGCAGACAAGAGGCCGTCTGCCGCCGCCTTGGCCGGGTGTAACTGCTTGGACATAGCGCCATCCACCAGGAACTCCCAGAGGCCGGCGGCTTGCGTTCCGGCCGTGCCCAGCGCCATCGCCAACTCCGGCTTTGACAGTCCCAGGATCTTCCCCGCCGCCGCGGCCGCACCGAAGGTTCCGCACGTTCCCGTCGTGTGCCAGAAGTGATAGTGGGACGGCCCCATGGCCTCGCCGGCTCGAATCGCCACCTCGTATCCCACGACGACGGCCGTGAGGAACTCCTGGCCGGATGCGCCTTCCCGCTCCGCCATGGCTAGGGCGGCCGGAATGACCGGAGCCGCCGGGTGCAGGATGGACCCCTTGTGCAGGTCATCCATCTCCACCACGTGGGATGCCGCACTGTTCACCAAGGCCGCCATGTAGGCGGAGGATTGGGAGCCATCCGAAATCAGGGTCGCCTCGGGGTTTCCGCCCAGAGACTTCGCGACCAGCAGGATCGCCACGGCCGGCCTGGATCCCTTTCCCGCATATACCGACCCCAGCCAGTCGAGGAAGCACAGCTTGGCCATGTCCAGGGCGTCCGCCGAGAGGGTATCGTAATCGGCGTCGTAGATGAACGCCGCGATCTGCTCAGAGATTGTTGCCATGCCTCCCCTCCCCGATCCCAAGTGCCTTTTCTCCACGCACCTACCTGCCACTCCCCTGCGGGGAGGCGGTTGTCAGGACCTCGTCCGCGTACAGCTTGCGGATGGCGATGGCGTCCGTAGGACACCGCTGCAGGCACAGGTCACAGAGGATGCATTCATCCTCATGCTCTGCGACCACCGCGGCCAGCCCGTTGCTTCCCTCAAAGATGCTGACCGGGCACACCGCTATGCAGGCCGTACAGGGCTGCCCCTTTCGACAGCGTGCCTCATCCACGTGAACGGCAATGAACAGGCTCATCTGGCTTGTCAATTGGTCAATTCGTCAATCTGTCGAATGGTCCGAACCCCCCGACGGTTCTGGCACCAGTTGACCACTCGACCAATTGACTATTCGACTCACCGAAGGCTCTGCCTGACTAGTTCCGCGATTTCGGAAAACTCCTCGGCGACCAGGGCCCCCGCCTTCCGGAGCGCGGCAACCTTTTCCCTGGGACTTCCGCATCCACCCTCGACGATGGCCGCAGCGTGGCCGAACCGAACGCCTGGCATCTCGTCCGCGAACCGGCCCGCAATGAAGGCGACGATCGGCATTCGCGGTGACCGGACCGCCACATAATCTGCCAGCGCCTCTTCCTGGCCGCCTCCCGGCTCGCCGAAGATTGCCACCACCCTGGTCTCGGGGTCGGATTCGAACAGGGGCATCAAATCCGTGTAGGTACAGCCAACGATCGGGTCCCCGCCGATGCTCACGCACGTGGACTGGCCGATGCCATGGAGAGTCAGCAGGTTCGCCAGCTCCGTGGTCATCCCGCCGCTGCGCGACAGGATGCCGACCGGTCCCCGCTTGTACGCCTTGCGCACGTCGGCCGCCCGGCCGCCCACCATGCCGACGCGGGTACGGTCCGGACTGATCAGGCCCAGGGAGTTCGGGCCGATAACCCGTGCACGCAGTTCCCGCGCGCGGCTCACCACTTCGACCACATCCCGACGGGGAATCCGCTCGGTCAGGATCACCACCAGCCGGAGGCCGTTCTCGAGGGCCTCCAGTGCCGCATCCTTGGCGAAGGGTGCCGGGACCGAGACCACCGAGGCATCGGCCGGATGCGCGGCCACAGCGGCCCGAACCGTGTCGTAGACGGGAACGCCGTAGACCTCTGACCCACCCTTTCCCGGCGTCACGCCGGCGACGACGTTGGCCGCGTAATCCAGACTGTCCTTCGTCGCGGCGCTTGCCTCGCGCCCCGTGATGCCCTGGATGATGATCCGCGTCCTCTCGTCTGCCAGTATCGCCACAGGGGAAGACCTTTTCACATCCACAGATTACGCAGATTACCCCGATTTCTCTGGGGGATCATTCCGAAATAATCTGCGTAATCTGCGAAATCTGCGGATCCTTAGAGGTGTTTGTCTGCTTACTCATGCTTCGTGACGGCGCGGCGGGCGGCCTCGTCAATCGAAACCGTCCGGTCACAGAAGGCGACCCCGTATCTCCGGAGGATCTTCAATCCTTCATCCTCCCAGGAGCCGGGGACGCGGAAGGTGGCGATGGCCTCCGCCGGGTCTCTCCCTGCCTCTACCGTTCCCTTGATCACGCCCCGCGCAATCAGATCCACCCGCGTGTTACTCACGACATTCATGATGACTGCAACCCGCTTGACACCTGGGCGGCTCAGGATGAGCTTCGTCAGCTCGGCGACCTTTCGAACGCTGGGGTTGCCCCCGATCTCGCAATAGTTGGCCGGGCGCCCCCCACGGCGCCGGATGGCGTCGAAGGCGGTGAGACTCGCCCCGCCGCCCCCGATGAGCAGGCCCAGGTCCCCGTCAAATTCAATAACCCGGCCGGCCACGCCCCGATGGTCAATGGCGTCCACCGCGGCGGCGCGCCGCTCGAACTCCGTGGGTGTCCGTCCAGAGGCCCCGCGGCGGGGAATCCCGTACACCTTCTCCAGGTGCTCCTGGCGGTACAGGGCGTCCTCGTCAATCTCGACTCGAGCATCAGCCACAACAAATCTGCCCTCATCCGTCAGCGCCAGCGGATTGATCTCCAGCAGGGTGCAATCCAGCGCCAGGAATGTGCCCGCCACACGCCGGGCCACCTCCGCAAACCCCAGCAACTCACGTCCCTGCAGGCCGATCTGCGCCGCCACCTCCCGCGCCTCAAACTCGCGGAGGCCCCGCCTCACATCCACCGGGTGGCGCACAATTCCCCCGGGTGAGCGTTGGGTCGGCGCCTCGACGTCCACACCGCCGGCCGCACTGGCGAGAAGGATGGCCTGCTTCTCCATCGTGTCATACGTGACCCCGAGGAACAATTCCCGACGGGTGGGGATGAACGCCTCCACCAGGACGCCTTCCACCGGATAGCCCCGGACGCGCTCCCCAAGCAGTTGCGCTATCGCGCCACGTGCCTCGTCCATACGCTCTACGCGGACCACCCCACCGGCTTTCCCCCGGCCGCCCGCTGGCACCTGTGCCTTGAGCATTGCCGGGAAGGGGACGGAGGGCAGTGCCTGCGCGATCTCGGCGGCTTGGCGGACCAGGATCCCACGCGGGACCTCGAGTCCCCGTGCCCGCAGAATGGTCTTTGCCTCGTGTTCGAGAAGACGCATGGAGCCCCGGATCGTCACCTGAGCGACCGTGTGAAGGGGGGTTGATGCTACCAGAGAACCCGATTCATACCAACGATTTTTGATCTGAATTCCCCCCCGTTTTTCTGGCTTGAATTCCACGGGGCAGTCATTTAGTCTGCCACTCCGATAGCCGGGAGTGTCCAAGGGGGGCACCCCGGCGGTTCCGTTTCCCCGACCTCCACCACCGGACTATCGAGGGGAGTCATCCGCATGTGGATCTTTCTCGGCGTCCTTGGCGTCCTGGTCCTGCTTGCGGTCGTCATCTACAACAGCCTGGTGCGGCTGCGGGTGCAGTGCGACGGCGCCTGGGCAGACATTGATGTCCAGCTCAAGCGCCGCCACGACCTGATCCCGAATGTGGTAGAGACCGTCAAGGGCTACGCCGCCCACGAGCGGCAGACCCTGGACTCGGTGGTCAACGCCCGCTCCCGCGCCATGGCCGCCCAGGGTCCGGCCGCCAAGGCGGAGGCCGAGGGGATGCTCACCCAGGCCCTGAAGTCGCTGTTCGCCCTGGCCGAGGCCTACCCCCAGCTCCGGGCCGTGGAGAGCTTCGCCCAGCTCCAGACCACCCTCAGCCAGATCGAAGAGGCCGTCCAGAACGCCCGCCGCTATTACAACGCAGTCGTCCGCGACCTCAACACCCGGATCCAGCAGTTCCCCTCGAACATCGTCGCCAACCTGTTCGGCTTCAGGCCGCGGGAGTTCTTCGAACTCACGGCCCCGGGGGAGCGCGAGGTGCCCCGGGTCAGCTTCGAGCCGGGCTCACGTTAACCCCCCTCACCCCACCCTCTCCCCAATGGGGCGAGGGAGTGGCCAGGGGAGGAGATCGCCATGCAGCGGCGCGCGCTCCTGCTCATTTCCCTGCTCTTCGTCGCGGCGGCGGCGCCCGCCTTTGCCGCCCGTTCCCTGGTCATCCAGGAATTCGACGCCGATATCCTCGTGAATCCAGACGCAACCATCGATGTTACCGAGACCATTCGACCGCAGTTCACCGGCTCGTGGAATGGCCTCTATCGCACCATCCCGGTGGAGTATCGGACGCCTCAAGGCTTCAACTTTACCCTGCTTCTCGATCTGACGAGCGTCACCGACGACGCCGGCGTCGCGCTCCGCCACCAGCAAAGCCGAGAGCGGCACTACCTGAAGTACAAGATCTGGGTCCCCGGAGCGGACAATGCCACCCGCACCGTCATCCTCAAGTATCACGTGAGGAACGGCCTGAAGTTCTTCGAGGACCACGACGAGCTGTACTGGAACATCACCGGGGACGAGTGGGAGGTTCCCATCCGGTCTGTCACTGCCCGCATCTCCCTTCCCCCGGGGGTGACCGGGTTGCGGGCCGCGGCGTTCACCGGCGGCTACGGCTCGCGAGAGCAGGCGGCCCGCATCACCCTGGGCGAGAGCGAGGTCAGCTTCCGCACGACGCGGGGACTGAACTTCCGTGAAGGACTGACCGTGGCGGTGGGCTGGAATCCCGGTGTAATCCACCGGCCCAGCCGGTTGGAACAGGTGGCCTGGTTTCTGCGCAGCAACTGGCAGGTCCTGCTGCTGTTCTCCATTCCCCTGGGCGTCTTCGCAGTCATGTTCTGGCTCTGGGTTACCCGAGGGCGCGATCCGCGGCGGCGGCCCATTGCCCCGCAATACGAGCCGCCGGATGGCCTGACCCCGGCCGAGCTGGGGACGCTGGCGGATAATTCCCCAGACATGCGCGACATCTCTGCGACCCTGGTGGACCTGGCGGTGCGCGGGTACCTCCTCATCGAAGAGAAGGAAGAATCAAAGCTGCTGGGACTCCGCACCACCAAGGATTACGTCTTCCAGCTCCGCAAGAAGGAAACCGACTGGAAGGACCTCCAGGCGCACGAGCGCGCCCTGCTCGATTCCCTCTTTGCCGGAGGCCACCGGACCAAAGTAGAGCTGTCTGACTTGGAGAACAGTTTCTACAGGGAGCTGCCTGGAATCCGTGACCGCATCTTCGAGCGGCTGCTGCAGCGTCAATACTACGCGCGCCGCCCCGACAAGGTCAGGCAGGCATACCTCATCACCGGCGCGGCCGTCGCCTTCCTCACGCTATGGGGAGGCGGGTTCCTCACCGCTATCTTCAAACTTGCCAGCTTCGGCGCCACCGCCGCGGCCGGACTCGTCAGTGCCGCCATCATCTTCGGCTTCGGGTGGGTGATGCCTGCCCGTACCTATCGGGGCACCCACATCCTGGAGGGTATCCTGGGCTTCGAGGAGTTCCTCAGCCGTGTGGAAGGCGATCGTCTGCAGCGCATGGTGAAAACGCCGGAGATGTTCGAGAAATTCCTCCCCTATGCCATGGCCTTGGGGGTGGAGAAGAACTGGGCCAGGGCATTCGCCGGCATCTACAAGCAGGCACCGGAGTGGTACCGGGGCACACACTTCGACGGATTCAACTCCCGGTCCTTTGTCAGCGACCTGAGCAGCATGTCAAGTCAAGCGGCAACCGCCATGGCCTCCTCCCCCAGGAGTTCCAGCGGCTCCGGGTTCAGCGGCGGGGGCGGGGGCGGTTCCTCCGGAGGCGGGATGGGCGGAGGCGGGGGCGGCGGTTTCTGATCACACCAACCGCCAATCCCGCCAGGAGCGGGACAAGGACGCCAAGAAGCTCCTTAATATGTTGTGCCATTGGGGCTG
>Ga0326597_10009834_pt1 | contig 12781 bp, 11 predicted proteins | sample RVTome_12_FD_203789 | JGI IMG/M metagenome (GOLD analysis project Ga0326597, IMG submission 203789) | Soil microbial communities from uranium-contaminated site in the Upper Colorado River Basin, Wyoming, United States - RVT100D185 | ecosystem: Environmental > Terrestrial > Soil > Contaminated >... | reverse complement strand
CGCGGCGCCGGAAGCGGCCATGACCCGACCGGCCGCCCCACCGCGGCTCGCGCGCTGGCTGCTGACTGTCACGCTGCCCGCGCACCTCGCCGAGGATGTGGCGGCCAACCTGGACGACCTGCATGCGAACCGGGTCTTTCAGCGTGGCAGCACGCGCGCCGGTCTGTGGTATTGGCGTCAGGCCCTGTGGTTTCCGCTCCGGCTGGCGATGGCCGGCCGCCCGGCCGCGCCCGACCCGTGTCAAAGGAGGACGTCCCTCATGCGCTCGATTCTGCTGGATCTCTCGCACGCCGTCCGCCTTCATCGTTCGCGGCCCGGGTTCACCCTGGTTGCGGTGCTGAGCCTGGCGGTCGCCATCGGCTTCACGACCGCCATCTTCTCCGTCGTGGACGGCGTGCTGCTGCGCCCCACGCCGCTCGCCGACTTCGATCGGCTCATGATGGTCTGGGAAACCGACCGGAACACGGGCACGACGCGCGAGCCGGCGTCGGTGCCCGATTTCATCGACTATCGCGCGACCGCCCGCAGTTTCGCCTCGCTCGGCGCGCTGATTGCGGGTGAAGCCAACCTGGTGCCGCCCGGCCGCGACCCTGTCAGGCTCGCGGTCCTGTCGGTGACACACGAGCTGCTGCCCATGGTCGGCGTCACGCCGATCGGGGGACGAGCGTTCACCGAGGAGGACGCACGTCTCGGACGCCCGGTCGTCCTCATCAGCGAGTCGCTCTGGACGCGGATGTTCAATCGAGCTCCGGGAGCCATCGGCCTGAACCTGCTGCTCAACGAAGTGCCGTACCAGGTCGTGGGCGTCGTACCCGATGCCACGGACTTCGGCGTCCTGCAAGTGCTGTCGGCCGCCGCGTACGCGCGGGCCTTCGCCGATCGCACACGCCGCGTGCGTGTTGACGCGTGGCTGCCGCTCCAGCCCGATCCGGAGGGGCTTCCCCGCTCCACGCACCCGGCGTTCATGATCGGCAAGCTGGCGAACGACGTCTCGGTCCTGCAGGCACAGGAGGAGATGACGAGGCTCGCGGCGGGTCTCGAGGAGACGTATCCCGACGACAACACGGCTCGAGGCATCCACGTGGAGGCCCTGTCGGAGATCGTGTTCGGCAAAGTTCGACCGGCCTTTCTCGCGCTGGTCGGCGCCGTCGCGCTCGTGCTGCTCGTCGCGTGCGTCAACGTCGCGAACCTGCTGCTCGCCCAGAGCGAGGCTCGTCGCGGGGAGGTCGCCATCCGGGCGGCACTCGGTGCGGATCGCCTGCGGTTGGCGCGCCAGTTCTTCGCGGAGACTTTGTCGCTGACTCTCGTCGCTGCCGCTCTCGGCGTCGGCCTCGCCTACGGCGTGCTGGCGTGGCTCGTGGCGAGCGCGCCGGCGGAGGTGCCACGGCTGACGACGGCGGCCATCGACGTGCGGGTACTGTCGGTGACCGTCGCCATCGCGGTCGGCGCCGGCCTGGTCTTCGGCCTCGTGCCGACGCTCCAGGCCGGACGCGCCGCGTTGCGCATCGGACTCGCCGCGGGCGTTGCGCGCACCGCGGCGCGCGCCCGGCGGCGCTCGCGCGCGGCGCTCGTTGTCGCGGAGCTGGCGCTGGCCGTCATGCTGGTCGCGGGCGCCGGCCTCCTTGTTCGCAGCTTCTGGCTGCTCCAGCAAATCAACCCCGGATTCGAGCCATCGGGCGTCGTAAAAGCTGAATACCAGCTTCCGAGCTCGCGTTACCCGGTGGACTTCAGCGTGTGGCCGGATTTCAAGGAGCAGCATGCGTTCACGCGAACGCTGGTCGAGCGCGCCCGACGGCTGCCGGGCGTGCGATCGGCCGCCGTCGCGGGAAACCATCCGCTCGACCCCGGCTTCACCAACTCGTTCCTCGTCGTCGGCCGCGAAGCGGAAGCGAGCACGTGGCCCGAGATATCAGTCCGCCGCGTGACCTCCGGTTACTTCGAGACCGTGGGCCTGCGCCTCGTGCGCGGCCGGGTGATCGACGATCGCGACACGACCGACGGCGCGCCCGTGGCGGTGATCAACGAGGCGGCGGCCGAGCGCTTTTTCGGGGACGGCGAGCCCCTCGGTCACGAGATTCGATTCTGGGGCACGTCGCGCCGCATCGTCGGCATCGTCGCCAACGAGCGGTTTCAGGGCCTGACGACGCCGGCCCCCATTGCGGTCTACACGCCGCTCGCGCAGACGCCGGGCACGAATGGGGCCGGCGTGCTGCTCGTCAAGGCGGACGGCGACCTGGAGCCGCTTGGCGCCGCGCTGCCGCGACTGATCCGCGAGATCGACCCCATGCTTGCCGCCTTCGGCGTCGAGCCACTCGGCGACACCAAGGCGCAGGCCACGGCCGACCGCCGGTTCACGATGACGCTCGTCGGCCTCTTCGCGGCGATGGCGCTCGCGCTGGCCGGCCTCGGCGTGCACGGCGTCCTCAGCTACGGCGTGGCGCAGCGGCGCCGCGAGATCGGCATCCGGATGGCGCTCGGCGCGCAGCCCGACCGGGTCCGGTGGCAGGTGGTCGGCGAGGGGCTGGCGCTCTCGGGCGCCGGCCTGGCAATCGGCGTCGCCGGCACGCTGGCGCTTTCCGGCTGGCTGCGGTCCTTGCTGTACGGCGTGACGCCGATCGATCCGCTGACGCTCTCCGCCGTCGGCGGGCTGCTCGTCGTCGTGGCGGCCGTCGCGAGCTACGTGCCCGCGCGCGCGGCCACCCGCGTCGATCCCGTCGTTGCACTGCGCGTCGAAGCCTAGACCCGAGCCGGCCCGGATACAATGCTCCGGCCCGATGGCTTTCTATCGAACATTTTCGGAAAAGGAACTCACGGCGCTCGGCGGCGCGCGACGGAGCCGCATCGAGCGGGCGCGGTTTCTGATGGCGACCGGCGCGGTGCCGGCGCCGGCTGATTTCCTCGAAGTGGGACCCGGCCAGGGTGCGATCGCGGATCTGGCCGTGCATGCCGGCTACCGCTACCGGGCCGTCGAGCCCAGTCCCCAACTGGCCGCCGCGCTCTCGGCGCGCGGCCTCGACGTCGTCGAGGCGTTCACGCCGCCGATCCCGGGCGCGGACCAGTCGGCGGACATCCTGTACGCCGACCAGGTGCTCGAGCACATGCCGGGCATCGACGCCGCGCGGGCCTGGGTGGCCGAGGCGCTGCGCCTGCTGCGGCCGGGCGGCACGCTCTTCGTCGTGGTGCCCGACTACCTCAAGGAGCGCGGCTTCTTCTGGGACATCGACTACACGCACAACTTCGTCACGACCGAGCGCCGGATGCGGCAGCTGCTCTACGACGGCGGGTTCGACGTGGCGCGCGTCGTCCGCAGCATCGGGCTGGCGACGGGGCTCCGCCGCGATCTGCTGGCCGGGGTCGCGGGCATCGCAAACCTGCCGGGCCTCGACCCGCTGTCGCGTTACACGGGCACGGCCGAAATACTGTTCAAGGTGCGCAAGAACCTGTTCGAAACCCTCGCCTTTCTGGCGGTTCGCCCGGCCTAGCCGGCAGCGGTCCTTGGGGATTCGCCCGGACCGGCCCTACAATTGAGGGTTCATGGCCCAGACCTATGCAGCCAGGTATCTGACGAAGGCGGCGCTCAGCGCGCCGCGGGACCTGCTGAACGCCGCGCTGGCCACCGTCACGCCGATCCAGCCGACGGTGCTCATCTTCCACTGCACGTTCGTCTGCGACGCCCGCTGCGAGATGTGCAGCAACTGGAAACGCGGGAATCGCAAAGAGGATATGACGCTCGAGCAGATCGAGCGCGCGTTCGAGTCGCCGCTCTGGCGCAAGATCGAGATCGCCAACGTGTCCGGGGGCGAGCCGACCACGCGCAACGACCTGGTTGACGTCTGCCGGATCATGCTCGACCGCCTGCCGCGGCTCCGCAAATTCGGGATCAACACCACGGGGCTCACGCCGCACCGCGCCATTCCGATGGTCACCACGGTGGCCGAGCTCTGCCACGAGCGCGGCGTGATCTTCTCGACCCGGGTGTCGATTGACGGCGTCGGCGACATGCACAACACCGTCCGCCAGGTGAAGCGCGGGTTCGACAAGGCCGGCCAGACGATCGCGGCGATGCGCGAGTTGCAGAAGCGCATCCCCTTCAACTTCGGCATCTCGACGACGATCTTCTCGATGAACCTGGACGACGCGGAGAACATCCTCGCCTGGGCGCGCCGCGAGGATCTCGACATCGTCTTCAACATGGTCCGCTTCACGGACCCGATGCTCGGCAACGCGGACCTGGCCGAGACGTGCAAGCCCGTCGGCAAAGAGGAAGAGCGCATGCGGCGGTTCTTCATGGACCGCGTGCGGATGGACCCGCTGCTCGACGGGCAGAACTACATCTACATGCACTACGCGGACATGATCGCCAACGGCTATCACCGGCTGGCACCGTGCCCGTTCCAGACGCAGGGCATCATGCTCAACCCCAACGGCGACCTGTTCTTCTGCGAGAACAGCGAGGTGGTCGGCAACGTGCTCGACGAGGACGCCGAGGCGATTTACTTCCGCGAGACGAGCCAGGCGCACCGGCAGTCCATCCGGGACGACAAGTGCCCCACGTGCCTGAGCCCGTGCCAGATGAACGTGTCGGCGGTCAAGCAGGTCGTGCCGTACGTGAAGTTCCTGGTGCGGGCGTCGCGCGAGAAGCGGCGGCCGGCGGATCTCGTCTCGGCGCCTGCCGCGAGGTAGGACGCCCGCTCAGGCCGGCCGGCGCGCGACCAGCCCGGATCGGCCGAAACCCACCAGCAGCCCGCCCGGCAGATTGCCGACGATCGCGAGCGCCAGGAACAGGATCGACAGCGCGAGCGCGTCGGGCTGCGACATGCCGACGCGCGTGAAGAAGAACACGAATGCCGCCTGGCTGGTGCCGATGCCGGCAACGGAGATCGGCATCATCATCACGAACACGATCACCGGCACGAACGCGAAATACCACGCCATCCCGACCGTGAGACCCAGGGCCATGCCCAGACACCACGCCTGCAGCACCCGCAGCGCTTGAACGAACACGGAGGCGACCAGCACGATGCCCAGCCGGTCGTGGTGGTTGCCGTACTGGCGAATCGCCACGAGCGCCTTGTCCGCGACACGTCCAATCCGGGGCATGTGGTGGCCCGTCAGCCAGCGCATCAGGCCGCTCAGCACACGCGAGTCGAAGAGCAGCAGCAGCGTCAGACCGACGACCGTGATCGGCACGGCGAGCGCGGCGACCAGCTCCCAGCCCTCGAACGCCTGGCGCACGATAAGCAGGCCGCCTGCGGCCGCGATGAACATCGACACGCCGCCGAGCAGGCCATCGACGACGACCGACGCCAGCGCGTCGGCCGGCGGCACCTTGAGCCGCGCGAGCGCGACCGTTCGCGCGGCCGCGCCGCCGACGCCGGCCGGCAGGAAGCTCCCGACGAACGTGCTGACGAAGAACACGCGCATCATCGCGGAGAATGGCAGCACCTTGCCCGGCTCGATGGCCCGCAGCAGGAGCAGCCAGCGGTAGGCCATGAGCGCGCGGTCGGCGATGACGAGCAGGATCGCGGCCAGCACCCAGAGGGGCTGCGCGGGCTTCAGGCTCGACAGGATTTCGCCTGGCGACGCGTCGGCGACGAGCCAGACGGTCAGACCGACTGCGACGGCGAGACGAAGAACCCGGCCCAGCGCGCGCGAGCGGGCGCCGGGCCGGGCGGGATCAGTCACGAGTCAGGATTCGGACATCAACAGCCGGGGTGATCCGGCAGAGGGTCGTAGCCGGACGGCCCTTCCACGATCTGCCAGACCAGTCTCAGGGGAATCGTTTTGTCGTCGAACGCGCTGGCAATGTCTACGACTTCCACGTCACCGTCGGGCAGCCGCCAGGCGATCGCATCGATGCTGTGCGGCCCGATACCACGCTTGAGGTTGCGCGCCAGATCGAGGCCGCCACACACGCCCGCTTCGATGACGCGGTCTCGGATGAACTCCATGTTCTCCAAGCGCTCGGCAGTCGTCGCGGTTGTCACGAGATACTCGGGGAACGACGCCGCGATGTAGTCGAGCACGGCCTGACCGTCGGTCGGCCAGGCCCCGTCGGGCGGCCGCGGGACGATCCCGCGGTAGTCGAGCGAAAGAAACGTCGCGAAGTCCGACCAGGGCCCGAAGTCCTGGCCGATCTCCGCGCGGCCTCGCCACCGATAGGCCGTGTCGAGTTCGAGGAGGAACGGGATCTCCCACTCATTCTCGCCGTTCACGGGCGTGAGGCCGCCGACCTCCGCTACCGCCTGGCCGCTCGCTCCCTGCAGTTGCAGCCGGTAGGTAAACGACGCGCTGGTGTAACGCGCGCTCGACGTCCCAAGGCGGAATACGGGCTCAAGCGTGTCGAGCCGAATACCGCCGACCGGGAAAATGGGCGCGGGCGCGGTGGCCTTGAGCGTGGACCCGTCGGCCACAGCGCCGACGCCAGCCGGCGACACGCTGGGCGACACGGGCGACCCGGTCTGGCCGCAGGCAACGGCGAGGGCGAGCGACGCGGCGACGCTGGTCGTGACGAGCAATCTGACTGTCATGCAGGTGACCCTTACGTGTATCCGATTCGATACTGGACCCCACTTCGTTACAAGGTCCAGCCGACGCAACAGGTTACGGGCTTGACCTCTGGAGTGTCAAGGCCGCTCCGTGGTACGATGGCCGGCCGTTTTGGGCAGGCAGACGAGGTGTCAATGAGATCAGGGTCACGAATCGGGTGGGTCGGCGCGCTGGCAGTAGTGCTGATCGGGGTCGCTGCCTCAACGGCGTCGGCGCAGGGCGTTGTCGGACGAACGGTGGATCTGCTCACGCAGCCGTGGACCGACCACGGGTACTTCAACGTCAATTTCGCCCGGCAGCGCGCGGAGCGCTCCGTCGAGATCGCCACGAGCTTCCCGCTCTACGACGAGACCGCGACGTTCGGTTCGCGCGTCACCGTTGACCGCGCCTCAGTCACCGATTTCATGGGCGGCGTGCGCGTCTGGCGGAACCTGGCCGTGGGCGTGGGTTTCAGCCAGTACAAGGACCCGACATCCGCGACCTACACGGCATCGGTCCCCGACCCGCTCTTCTTCGATCGGCCGCACGTCTCGAGCGGCGGGATCCCCGGACAACAGCACACCGAGAAGACCGTCTACCTGTCGGCGCTCTGGATGATCCCGATTCGCGACAACCTCGACGTCGCCGTGTTCGCCGGACCGTCGTTCGTCTCGCTCGACAAGGACTTCGTGACGGGCATCACCGTCGCGCCCGGCACCGCCGACATCGCGTCGTTCACAACCAGCCGCATCTCCGAAAGCTCCACCGCCGTGCACTTCGGCATCGACATCCGCTATACCATCGACGTCGCGGACGTCCCCGGCATCCGCAAGGCCGGATCGATCGTCCGCAAAGTGGGCATCGGCGTGTTCGCGCGGTTCAGCGGCGGCTCGGTTGACTCGGCCTTCGGCACGATTGACGTCGGCGGCACGCAGTACGGCGTCGGTCTGAGGATCGGGTTCTAGGGCCGTTCTTCCTCACTTGCACGTAAACGGGATGGTGTAGGGATCGTACCCGGGCGGTCCCTCGACGATGCCCCAGACGAGCCTGAGCGGAATGCTCGTGTCGTCGTAGGCGGCGCCGATGTCGACGACTTCGACCTGGCCGCCGGTCTGCCAGGCGATGGCGTCGATGCTGTGCGGCCCGACGCCGCGCTTCAGGTTCCAGGCCAGATCCAGGCCGCCGCAGCGCCCCGTCTCGATCACCCGGTTCCGGAGGAACTCCATGTTCGCGACCCGCTCGGACAGGCTGACGCCCGCGACGAGCTTTTCGGGGTACTGATTCGCCACGCAATTGACGATGGCGTCGCCGTTCGACGGGTAGGGCGGACCACAGGGCGCGCCGGTGCCGCCGCCTCCCCCGCCGCCGCCACCCGGGGGCGGCGCCGGCGCGGCGGGCGTCCGGAAACTCTCAACGACCGCCCACGGGCCGTAGACTTCCCCGTCGAAGGCGCGCGAGCGCCAGTAGTGGGTCTCGCTCGCCGCGAGATCGTGGGGCGTCGGCAGCTTGGTCTGCAGCGTGCCCTCGGTCGTCTCCTCGAACACGACGCGCTGGGAAAAGGCCTGGTCGGTCGCAACTTCAAAGTAGTACAGGACGGGCGTCTTGAACGGGCCCGAGCGCGCGGCGTTGAGCACCACGAGCTCCGGCCGCCGCGTGCTGCTGGTTTCGTTGCCCTTGGGCGACACGGGCGTCGGCGCCTGGAAGATGACCGGCTCGAGCACTTCGAACTGCGACGGGTTCGAAAACGGGCTCTCGTTCGCCCCGTCCATCGCCTTGGCGCGCCAGAAATACTTGCGGCCCACCTGCAGCGCCGACGGCAGCACGACCGAGGTCCGGCCGCCGTCGCCCGGCGGGATCTTTTCCTGCTTGAAGACAGGATTGCCGAAGGTGTCGTCTCCGGCGATCTCGACCATCAGCGTCCAGGGCCGGGGGCTGTTCGACGACCCGTTCTCGATGAGGAGCTTCACGGGCTGCTCGGGCGGCTTCAGCTTGCGGCCGGGCTGCGGCTCGAGCAGCTTCGGCGGCGTCATCTCGACGCCGGCCATCGGACCGGCCACCTGCGGGCTCAGCGGCGACGAGCTTTTCACCTGTTCGCAGGCCGACAGGGCCAGCACACACACGGCAGCGGTCAGCAGGGCGGAGACACGGGTCATACGGACGTCCTCAGGAAGAACTATCGGAGTCCAGCCGTTTCAAGATTAGTACCGGCCGGACCGCCGGCAAGAGCCCGGAAATGCGCGGGGGTGCGCGGATCGTCCGACGAACGACCCCCCGGATCTGTGCGGGCTCGGACAGGACTGTCGAACCCTGGCCGCCGCGGACCAGCGCCTCCTGCGGGCTTTGCCGCCGCCGGATGCGGCTGCTAGAGTCCCCGGAACGCCGGCCTGCGCGCCGGCGGGAGGAGCTGGGAATGGCCGAACCGCGCGAGAGTCTGCACGTCAGGCCCGATGGCTGGCGTGAGACGTTCCGCCACTACATCCGCGACCTTGTCTACGGCGCGAACGACGGCATCATCACGACGTTCGCGGTGGTTGCCGGCGTGACCGGCGGCGCGCTCTCGACCAAGGCGGTGCTGGTCGTGGGTGTCGCCAACCTCGTCGCCGATGGGCTGTCGATGGGCGTCGGCAACTACCTGGGCATCCGATCCGAGGAAAGCGCGCGCGCGCGCGACGAGCTGCCCGAATCCGAGGCAGAACCGGCGCGGCACGGTGCCGCGACTTTCCTCGCGTTCGTCGTCGCGGGCGCGATTCCCCTGGTGTCGTACGTCGCCCCCGATTGGGGAGGCGATCGCTTCGTGGTCGCCACGGTGCTGACGCTCGCGAGCCTCTTTCTCATCGGCGCCCTCCGGTCCGCGGTCACCGTCGAGGGCTGGCTGGCCAGCGGCCTCGAGATGCTCGGGCTCGGCGTCGTCGTCGCGGCGGCCGCGTACGGGAGCGGGGCGCTCATCGCGTCTCTGGTCGACTAGCGATGGAGGCGCGCGATCCGGAGACGACCTCCAGTCGGCGCGGCCAGATCGGGCTCGTGCTCGGGCTGGCCGCATTTGCGCTGACCTTCGCCCTGCCCGTGCCTGAGGGCATGACGTCGCCAGCCTGGCGCACCGCCGGCCTCGGCCTGCTCATGGCCGTCTGGTGGATCAGCGAGGCCCTGCCGATTCCGGTGACGGCGCTGCTGCCGCTCGTGCTGCTGCCCGTCCTCGGCGTCCGGTCGATCGACGAGGCCGCCGCGCCCTACGCGAACCCCGTCATCTTCCTGTTCATGGGCGGCTTTCTCATCGCCGCCGCGCTCGAGCGGTGCGGCCTGCACATGCGGATGGCGCTGACGATCCTCCGGTTCGGCGGCACCCGCCCGCCCCAGCTCGTCGGCACGTTCATGGTCGCGACGGCCTTCCTCAGCCTGTGGGTCAGCAACACCGCGACCGTCGCGATGATGCTGCCCCTGGCCGTGTCGATCCTGGCGCTCGTTGGACGCAGCCGGACGCCCGGCACGGCAGGCGACGTCAACTTTCCCGTCGCCCTGATGCTCGGCCTGGCGTACGCGGCGACGATTGGCGGGTTGGGCACGCTCATCGGCACGCCGCCGAACGCGCTGCTCGCCGGGTTCATGAGCGAGACCTACGGCGTGGAGATCGGCTTCGTCCAATGGATGTTCCTCGGCGTGCCGCTCGCCGTCGTGGCGCTGCCCGTCACGTGGTTCCTCCTCGTGCGCGTGGTCTTTCGCGTGTCGAACCAGCCGATCGTCGGCGGGCGGCAGATCATCCGCCAGGAGCTCGCGGCGCTCGGCCGGCCGTCACGCGCCGAATGGACCGTGGGAAGCGTGACCGCCCTCACCGCCCTCGCCTGGCTCGTCCGGCCGCAGCTCGACGACGTCGTGCCCGGCCTGTCGGACACCGGCATCGCCATCGCGGGTGCGACGCTGATGTTCCTGATTCCCGTCAGTTGGAAGCGCTTCGAGTCCGCGCTTGACTGGACCGCAGCCGAGCGCCTGCCGTGGGGCGTGCTGGTGCTGTTCGGGGGCGGGCTGTCGCTCGCGGGCGCCATCGAAGCGACGGGACTGGCCGAATGGATTGGCGCGTCGTTGTCCTGGGTCGGCGGATGGCCGCTCCTCCCCGTCACCCTGGTCGTGACGACGGTCGTCGTGTTTCTGACGGAGCTGACGAGCAACACGGCCACCACGGCGGCGTTCCTGCCCGTGGTCGGGTCGCTCGCGACCGCAATTGGGGTGGAGCCGTTGATGCTGGCCGTGCCGGCCGCGCTCGCGGCCAGCTGCGCGTTCATGCTGCCCGTGGCGACGCCGCCGAACGCGATCGTCTACGGCACCGGCCACGTCACCATTCCGCAGATGGTCCGCGCTGGGCTCGTGCTGAATGTGGTGTTCGTCGTGCTCGTGACCGCGTTCGTGATCGTCCTGTCGCCGATCGTGTTCGGCACGACGGGCTGACCCGCGCGAGCCTCGTCGCGAGGGCCGGTCTTACTCCGTCTCGTCCTCTGCCTCGGTTGCCTTCTCGTCCTCGAGGACTTGCCAGTCGGCCGGCGGCTGGGGGCCGGCCTGGATGTGGGCGATGTCGGGGTCCACGCCGTCCGGCGCGCTCGACCGGCCGGTCGAGTGCTGGGCCCGCTCGAGACGGCGCGCCGCTTTCTCTTTCTGCTTTTCCGCGCGGGCCCGCTCCCGCGCCCGCTTCATCATCGTTGGCCGCGACTTCATTGCCATGCGGATATCCTCTGCCCGCCCGATCCGGCGCCGGGTGACCGGCGCCGGTTTCGGGGCGGGTCCGTTCAGATCAGGATAACAAACCGGGCCGATACCGGGCGGGGCGCCTTACGTCGCGGTCTTCTTCCGCTTGCGTCGCGTGGGACGCTCCGGGGCCGGGCGCTCGGTGAGCGTGAGCGATACCAGATGACTGACGAACTTCCGGACCCCGTGGTCATCGAAATCGATGACCGTCCGCTCGTCGGTGACCTCGGTGACCGTTCCGGCCCCGTACTGGGGCTGCAACACCCGATCGCCTGGTTTCACAAGTCGCACGAAAACACCGTCCTTTGCAGAGGTGGAGGGTCCGTTCCTACCAGCGCGGCTCGCGCCGGGGACCACGCCCGCCCCCACCGCCGCCACGGCCGCCACCACCGCCGCCGAAACCGCCGCGGCCGCCGCCACCGCCGGGCCGCGCGGCCTGCGGACGCGCCTCATTGACGGTGAGGTTGCGCCCGCCGAATTCCTTCTCGTTGAACTGATTGATCGCTGCCTCGGCCGCCTCTTCGGTCGTCATCTCGACGAACGCAAAGCCACGGGCGCGGCCCGTCGCCATGTCCCGCATCACACGGACCGACTCGACGGCACCAGCCTGCCCGAACAGCTCCTGGAGCTCGTCTTCGGTGGTTTGAAACGGGAGATTCCCGACGTAAAGCTTCTTACCCATGGCGCATGGCTCCTGCACGAAACGCCGGCTGTCCGACCGGCTCGTATGCGAAAACGGCCCAGGCGCTCATCGCCCGGGCCTGACTGGCGTGCAGGAGAACGAGGCTTCTAGGCTCGATCGTCGCTGGCGCGGCAGAAGGAAGGGACAGCTTCCGAATCGAGCAAGTATAGCAGGACACGGCTCTTGGCGCTCGGCACCCGGCGCTCGGACGGCGCCCCTAGAATGGTGTCCATGTCGTTGATTCAGCTGGGCCCCGCTGAGCTGGTCGCCCTGATCGTCGGCACGAGCTTCGCGGCCGGCCTGAACGTCTACGCCACCGTCGCGACGCTCGGCCTGCTGGCCCGGTTCGAGGCCACTACGCTCCCGCCGGAGCTGGCGCTGCTTGCGAGCTGGTGGGTCATCGGCGCGGCCGGTGTCATGTTCCTCATCGAGTTCCTGGCCGACAAGGTGCCGGCGGTTGATCTCGTCTGGAACGCGCTTCACACCTTCGTCCGCGTACCGGCCGGCGCCCTGCTGGCCTACGCCGCGGCGACGCCGCTCTCGCCGGGCTGGCAACTCTCCGCCGCCGTCCTCGGGGGACTCATCGCGCTGGCGGCGCACGGCGCGAAGATGGCGGCGCGCGCCGCCGTGACGCCATCGCCCGAACCACTGTCCAACATGGGCTTGAGCCTCGCGGAAGACGCGGTCGCGATTCTCCTGACGTGGTTCGCCACCAACCACCCCTTCATCGCCGCCGGCATCGTCGCCGTCATGCTCGTGGCGATCATCATGCTGATCCGATGGGTGTGGCTCGCGCTCCGCGCGCTGTTTCGGGGCGCCGGACGCGTGGCCGCCGGCTAG
>Ga0326597_10009833_pt1 | contig 12782 bp, 13 predicted proteins | sample RVTome_12_FD_203789 | JGI IMG/M metagenome (GOLD analysis project Ga0326597, IMG submission 203789) | Soil microbial communities from uranium-contaminated site in the Upper Colorado River Basin, Wyoming, United States - RVT100D185 | ecosystem: Environmental > Terrestrial > Soil > Contaminated >... | reverse complement strand
TGCGCGACATCGACCGCCTGCTGATGGAAGAAACCGGCCTGCCGGTGATCGTTGCCGAGGATCCGCTCACCTGCGTGGTGCGCGGCTCCGGTATGGCGCTCGAGAGGATGGACAAGCTCTATAGCATCTTTACCGATGACTGATAAGGCTGTGATGAACGCCGCGTGATGAGTGCTGAGTGACCAGCCGACGGGCACGAATCATGAACACTCTGCACTTTGCACTCTGCATTCTGCACTGAATGGAAAACTCCCCCCCGCCCTTCTTCAAACGCGGCCCCACCCCTCTCGTTCGTCTGCTGTTATGTTCGGCTCTGTCGGTGGCGCTGCTGATCTCCGACGCACGCTACCAATATCTCGACGGCCTCCGTCAGGCCGTCGCGATCGTCGCCTATCCGCTGCAGCGCGCCGCCGCCGCGCCCGCCGCGATGCTCCGCCGCATCGGCGAATTCTTCGTCACGCAATCGGCGCTGCGCAACGAGAATGCGCGGCTTGCGGAACAGGTCCTGCAAAACGGGGCGGTGCTGCAGAAGTACCGGGCGCTCGCCGCCGAAAACGCGCACTTGCGCGAGCTGCTTGCGATGCGCCAGCGTTTTCCCGAGAGCACCGTGGTCGCCGAAGTGCTGTACTCCGGACGCGATCCGTTCACGCGCAAAATCGTCGTCGACAAGGGCTCCCAGGATAACATCAGGGCGGGCAGGCCGGTGATCGACCACCGCGGCGTTGTCGGTCAGGTAACGCGCGTTTATCCGTGGCTCGCGGAGGTCACGCTGATCACCGACAAGGGGCAGGCGGTGCCGGTGCAGAATCTGCGCAACGGACTGCGCGCGGTGCTCGGCGGAACCGGCAGCGATGGCCAGCTCGAGCTCAAGTTCATTCCGCTCAATGCCGACTTCCAGAATGGCGACGAACTGGTGACTTCCGGCATCGACGGCATCTACCCGCACGGGCTGCCGGTCGCCGTCGTCTCCAACGTCGAGCGCAACGCCGCCTACCTCTTCGCGCGCATCACCGGCAAGCCGGTCGCCGGCGTCAGCAGTCACGGCCAGGTGCTGATTCTGAACCGGGATGTCAAAGTGCCGGAGCGCCCCGCGGACGAAGAAAAGGCGCCGCGCCCCAAAAAACCGCGAAGGGGCAACTGATGCAGCCGCGCGACGTTGCACCGCATGAAATCCTGCTGCCGGTCAGGCCGGCGTTCATCGCGTTCACGCTGATCGCGGCGCTGATCGTCAATTTTCTGCCCTGGCCGGAACCGTGGGTCGCGGTGAAACCCGATTTCGTCGCGCTGGTCGTGCTCTACTGGTGCATCCAGCAGCCGCGCAAGCTCGGTTTCGCCGCGGCGTGGCTGATGGGGCTGACGATGGACATCGCTGACGGCAGCCTGCTCGGCCAGCATGCGCTGGCCTACTCGGTGCTCGCTTTCGCCGGTATCGTGCTGCATCGCCGCGTGCTGATGTTCACGATGCGAAACCAGATCCTGCACGTGATTCCGATTTTGCTGCTCAACGACCTGATCGTGCTGGTGATCCGCAAGCTCGCGGGCGACGATTTTCCGGGTCCCGGTTATTTCGTCGGCAGCCTCTTCGCCGGCGCACTGTGGCCGGTGATGTGTTCTCTGTTCAAGCTCCCGCAGCGCCCGACGCCCAACCCCAGCGATGCCTGAACTCACCATCAACCCGGGCGTCGAGCTGAGGAACTCGCGGCTCGAGATCTATCGCTTCCGGTTGCGGCTCGCGCTCGCGTCGGGCTTAGTGCTGTGCATGTTCTGCCTGCTGTTCGCGCGCTTCTTCTACCTGCAGGTGATGCAGCACGAACACTACGCGACGCTCGCGGAAGCCAACCGCATTTCGATCGTGCCGATCGCGCCCAACCGCGGCATCATCATCGACCGCAATGGCGTCGTGCTCGCGCACAATTATTCGGCCTATACGCTCGAGATTACGCCCAGCAAGGCCGGGAATGTGGACGCGCTGATCGATGAGCTCGCGACCGTGATCGAGATCACGCCCAAGGACCGGCGCCGGTTCAAGAAGCTCACCGAGGAGAGCAAGAGCTTCGACAGCCTGCCGATCCGCACCCGCTTGTCCGACGAGGAGATCGCGCGCTTTGCCGCCAACCACTACCGCTTCGCCGGCGTCGAGATCAATGCGCGCCTGTTCCGCCAGTATCCGCAGGGCGAGCTGTTCTCGCACGTGGTCGGCCATATCGGACGCATCAACAAGCGCGAGGTCGAACAGCTCGAAGCCGACGAACGCTACGCCAACTACCGCGGCACCGATTACATCGGCAAGACCGGGCTCGAGCAACGCTACGAGACCCATTTGCATGGCAGGACGGGGGTCGAGCAGGTGGAAGTCGATTCAGGCGGCCGTGCGGTGCGCACGCTGTCGCGCTCGGCGCCGGTGTCCGGCAACAACCTGGTGCTCAAGCTCGACGCAAGGCTGCAGGAAGTCATCGACCGCGCGTTCGGCAACCGGCGCGGCGCGCTCGTCGCGATCGATCCTACGACCGGCGGCGTGCTGGCGTTTGTCTCCAAACCCGGGTTCGACCCCAACCTGTTCGTCGAAGGCATCGATCCGCTGAACTGGAAAGAGCTCAACGAATCGCCCGACCGGCCGATGGTCAACCGCGCGCTCGCCGGCACCTATCCGCCGGGTTCGACCATCAAGCCCTACATGGCGCTTACGGCGCTCGCCTACGGCAAGCGCCGGCCCGAGCAGACGATCAGCGATCCGGGATTTTTCAATTTCGGCGGGCACACGTTCCACGACAGCAAAGTCGGCGGCCACGGCGTGGTCGACATGTACAAATCGATCGTGGCATCATGCGACACCTACTACTACATGCTGGCCAATGATCTCGGCATCGACAATATCTCCAGGTTCTTCCGCGGGTTCGGTTTCGGCAGCCGCACCGGCATCGACATCAACGGCGAGTCAGCCGGAATCCTGCCTTCGCAGGAGTGGAAGATGCGGCGATTCAAACAGAAATGGTACGCGGGCGAAACGGTCAGCGTCGCCATCGGGCAGGGCTACAACGCCTACACGCCGCTGCAGCTCGCGCAGGCGATGGCCACGCTCGCCAGCGGCCAGCTCTCCCGCCCGCACATTGTCGATTACATCGAGAATATCACCACGCGCAGCCGCACCGCGGCCGATGCGCCGCCGCCGCGTCCGCTCGAGGTCAGGCCCGAGCACCTGCGGGTGATCAGGCAGGCGCTGGTCGGGGTGAACCAGGAAGGCACCGGCGCACGCGCGTTTGCCGGCGCGCAATATGTGAGCGCCGGTAAAACGGGTACCGCGCAGGTGATCGCGCTCAAGAAGGCCGAAAAATACGTTGAGAGCCGGGTCGCCGAGCGTCACCGCGACCATGCGCTGTTTATCGCCTACGCGCCGGCCGACGATCCGAAGATCGCGCTCGCGGTGGTCGTCGAGAATGCCGGTTTCGGCGCACGCGCCGCGGCGCCGATCGCGCGCCAGGTGCTCGATTATTATCTGCTCGGCAAACAGCCCGCTGCGCCCAAGCCCGTCAAGGACGATGACGATGACACCGCTGCTTAGGCGTGCTGCGCGTTTCCTGACGGCCCACGTCGACGCTCCGCTGCTCGGTGCGATCCTGCTGCTGATGGCGTTCGGGCTGATCGTGATCTTCAGCGGCTCGAATCAGGGCCTGACGCGCGTCATCACGCAGACGATCAGCATGCTGGTCGCGCTCGGCGTGATGTATGCGTTCGCCAATATCCCGCCGCATTACCTGATGCGGGTTGCGTTGCCGCTTTACGTGCTCGGCGTGCTGCTGTTGGTGAGCGTTGCGCTGTTTGGCGACGTCGTCCATGGCGCGCGGCGCTGGCTGCACGTCGGCGTGGCCCGCATCCAGCCGTCCGAGCTCATGAAAATCGCGGTGCCGCTGATGCTGGCGTGGTACTTCGACCGATATGAAGCGACGCTGCGCGCGAAGAATTACTTCGTCGCCGCGGTGCTGCTGGTCGTGCCAGTCGCGCTGATCGCGCGCCAGCCCGATCTTGGCACCGCGCTGCTGGTTCTTGCCGCGGGCTGCTACGCGCTGTTTCTTGCCGGCCTGTCCTGGCGCATCATCATCGGGCTCGCAATCACAGTTCTTGCCGCAATTCCCTTTGCATGGCCCCTGCTGCACGATTACCAGCGCCAGCGCATCCTCACGCTGTTCGACCCGATGCAGGACCCGCTCGGCTCCGGCTATCACATCATCCAGTCGACGATCGCAGTCGGTTCCGGCGGCGTGATGGGCAAGGGCTGGCTGCAGGGCACCCAGACCCATCTCGATTTCATTCCCGAGCGCACCACCGACTTCATTTTCGCGGTCTATTCCGAGGAATTCGGCCTGCTGGGCAACACGCTGCTGCTGTTCCTGTTTCTGATGGTGACCGCGCGCGGCCTGATGATCACCGGCAACGCGCCGACCCTCTTTACGCGACTTCTGGCCGGCGCGATCACGCTCACGTTCTTCACCTATGCGTTCGTCAACATGGGCATGGTGAGCGGCATCCTGCCGGTGGTAGGCGTGCCGCTGCCGCTGATCAGCTATGGCGGAACTTCTCTCGTTACCATTTGTCTCGGGTTAGGGATTCTGATGAGCATCAAGACGCACAAGAAACTGGTGCAATCGTGATTGGTGATTCGCCTCTCCGCGTAATCGCAGTGTTGCTTGCGATTGCGCTCGCGGGCTGCGGCGGCATTGCCAAGCGCGAATCCCCCGCGCCGGACGCGGCCACCGCTCCGTCCCGGCCCGCCACGCCGCGCGGCGGCGGCTATTATCTGAACGACGGGCCGGGCGACAATCCCCCGCCCAATCTCGGGCAGGTACCCGATGCCGTGCCGAGGCTCGAGCCATTGCATCGCGGCACGATGCGGCCCTATACCGTGATGGGAAAAAACTACACCCCGATGACCCGGCTTGCCCCTTACAAGGCACGCGGCATCGCCACCTGGTATGGCCGCCGCTATCACGGGCAGCAGACCTCGTCGGGGGAAATCTACGACATGTACCGGATGACGGCGGCACACACGACGTTGCCGATCCCCAGCTACGCGCGCGTCACCAATCTCGCCACCAACAAATCGATCGTGGTCCGCATCAACGACCGCGGGCCGTTTCACTCCGGCCGGCTGATCGACTTGTCGTATACCGCGGCGTACAAGCTTCGCCTGCTGGGCGGCGGCCAGGCACTGGTTGAGGTGGAAACGATCCTGCCCAACGCCGGCACGCCGGTTATGCCAACCGTTGCTGCGTCGCCCGCAACACCGGAACCGGTTGCGGCCACGCCTGTAGTCGCCGTCACCGCCGAGCGCAAAGGCATGTTCCTGCAGCTCGGCGCCTTCGGCTCGCGGGATAACGCCGACAACTATCTGGCGCGGCTGCGCGCGCAGGTCGACTGGCTGGCGCCGGTGCTGCACGTCTATCGGAAGGATGGTTTGTTCCGCGTGCACGCCGGGCCGTACGCAACTCAGGCCGAAGCGCGCACCGCAGCCGACCGCATCAGCCAGGCGCTTGGCGTCGAGGCCATGGTGCTCGTGAGGTAAGATCAGCGGTCGGTCAGCCTGAAACTGATCGGCACGTCGGCCCACGCGGTAATCGGCTCTCCCGCCACGCGTGCCGGATCGAAGCGCCAGCCTCCGACCGCGCTGATCGCGGCCTGATCGAGCAGTTCGTGCCCGCTCGACTGACGGATATCGATGCGCCCGGTGTTGCCGTCCGGCAGAATTTCCACGTGCAGCACCACGCGCCCCTCAACGCCCATGCGCCGTGCCTGCCATGGATAGGATGGCGGCGGATTGTGCAAATAGCGCGCAACATAATCCGGTTCGCTCGCGCGCGCCTTGGACGCAGTGGCCAATTGAACCGGCGCCTCCGCCACGGGAGCAGCAACGCGCGGCGCTTGATTCTCCGCTGCGCCAGACGCCGCGATGAAAGGCGGGTTCGCAACGGGTTCGGGAACGGGTTCCTCGCGTGGCGCTGCCTGCGGAACCACGCGCGCGGGTCGCGGCGCGGGCCGTAATTTTGACTTCCGGACCGGCTGCTTTTCCGCGACGACCGGTTCATTTTTTGACTTCGGGATCGGCTGTTTTTCCGCGACGACCGGTTCGTTTTGCACGGCGGCCAGCGTGACCTTGACCACAGTTGCGGGTGCCGGCCCGGGCCGCGGCTCGAATTCCATTCCTGGCAGGATCAGGACCGCCGCATGGACGGCCATGGATCCGGCCAGGGCCAACAGGAAGCCATGCCGTGGCAACGCCATCACTAGAGCACGTAGCGCGCCAGATCCTCGCTCTGCGCGAGTTCCTTGAGTTTGGCGTCAACGTAAGCGGCATCGATGGCGATCGTCGTTCCGGAGTGCCGGGCGGCGTTGAACGATACCTCCTCGAGCAGCTTCTCCATCACGGTATAGAGGCGCCGCGCGCCGATGTTTTCAGTCTTTTCGTTGACCTGCCACGCGATTTCGGCAAGCCGCTTGATCGCGCTCGGCCGAAAATCGATCGTCACGCCCTCAGTCTCGAGCAACGACGCATACTGGCGGGTCAGGCAGGCGTCCGTGTTGGTGAGTATCTGCTCGAAATCGCCGACGTTGAGGCTCGACAGCTCAACGCGAATCGGAAAGCGGCCCTGTAATTCCGGAATCAGATCCGACGGCTTGGCGAGATGGAACGCGCCGCTCGCGATGAACAGGATATGGTCGGTCTTGATCATGCCATACTTGGTCGAAACCGTCGTGCCCTCGACCAGCGGCAGCAGGTCGCGCTGCACCCCCTGGCGCGATACGTCGGGGCCCGAACCTTCGCTGCGGCTGGTGATCTTGTCGATCTCGTCGAGGAAAACGATGCCGTTCTGCTCGACGCTGGTCACCGCGCGCGACTTGAGGTCATCGTCGTTGACGAGCTTCGCCGCCTCCTCCTCGGTCAGCAGCTTCATCGCCTCGCGGATCCTGAGCTTGCGCGTCCTGCGCCGCGCGCCGCCGAGGTTCTGGAACATGCCCTGGATCTGGGAAGTCAGATCCTCCATGCCGGGCGGGGCGAAGATTTCCATGTGCGCCTGCGGCGTGGCGACCTCGATTTCGATTTCCTTGTCTTCGAGCTCGCCTTCGCGCAGCTTCTTGCGGAATTTCTGCCGCGTCGTGTTGTCGCTTTCGGCCGCCGGGGCAAGGCCATCGCGGGCCGACGGCAGCAACACGTCGAGAATACGTTCCTCCGCCTGATCCTCGGCCTGGTGCCGCACCTTGCGCGTTGCCTGCTCGCGCGTCTGCTTGATCGCCGTTTCGACCAGGTCGCGGACGATGGTGTCGACATCGCGCCCCACGTAGCCGACTTCGGTGAACTTGGTGGCCTCAACCTTGATGAACGGCGCATCCGCGAGCCGCGCGAGCCGCCGCGCGATTTCAGTCTTGCCCACTCCGGTGGGCCCGATCATCAGGATATTTTTTGGCGTGATTTCCTGGCGCAAAGGCTCCGCCACCTGCTGCCGGCGCCAGCGGTTGCGCAGCGCGATCGCGACCGCGCGTTTCGCCGCATCCTGCCCGATGATGTGCTTGTCCAGTTCGTGGACGATTTCCTGCGGCGTCATTTGGCTCATGGTGGTGAGCTTCACTCGAGAATCTCGATCACGTGCTGCTGATTGGTATAGATGCACAGGTCCCCGGCGATGGTCAACGCATGCTTGACGATCTCCTCCGGCGGCATCGGCGTGTGGTCGAGCAGCGCGCGCGCCGCGGCCTGCGCATACGGACCGCCGCTGCCGATCGCAACCAATCCCTGTTCCGGTTCGAGCACGTCACCGTTGCCGGAGATGATCAGCGAGCTTTGGCTGTCGCACACCACCAGCATCGCTTCGAGCCGGCGCAGGATGCGGTCGGTGCGCCAGTCCTTGGCGAGCTCGACCGCCGAGCGCAGCAGGTTGCCCTGGTGCTTCTCAAGCTTGGCCTCGAAGCGCTCGAACAGCGTGAACGCGTCCGCGGTGCCGCCGGCGAAACCGGCGAGTATCCTGTCTTCATACAAACGCCGCACCTTGCGCGCAGTGGCTTTGAGCACGACATTGCCGAGCGTGACCTGGCCGTCGCCGCCGAGCGCGACACGCTTGCCGCGCCGCGCCGAAATAATGGTGGTGCCGTGAAATTGCTCCATGCGTGGGTCCGATTGGTGAGTCAAGTAATTATACTGGTAGATGCGGGGGCCATCGCGATCCTGTTCAACCCCGGATCGCACTACCTTAAGCCAAGCGTCGGTGCAAGGGCTTACCGTAGGGTGGATGAAGCGCAGCGGAATCCACCAAACGTTTCGGGGATAACGCGCGGGTCGAGCGCGTGGTGGATTCCGGCGCGAAAAGCGCCTTCATCCACCCTACCAGAAGCGCTCGGCACACGTGGTGGCTTTAAGGTCGTGCCATTGAACCCGGGATCGTCATGATCCGGCCGCATCACACCACGTGATCGGGCGCCAACAGGCACGGGTTGGCGGACGTGCCGGTTTCGATCTGTACCGTCGCGTGCCCGATGCGGAACCGGTCCTCGATGTGGCGGACGAGTTGGCTGAAAAACTCGTCTCCTGGATGGCCTGCCGGCATGACCAGATGCACGGTCAATGCGGTCTCCGTGGTGCTCATCGCCCAGATATGCAGGTCGTGCACCTCCGCGACGCCGGGCAATCCCGCCAGGTAGCGGCGCACCTCCTGCGGGTCCACGTTCTCGGGCGCTGCGTGCAGCGCCAGTTTCACCGAGTCGCGCAGCAAGCCCCACATGCCGACGAAGATCACCGTGACGATCAGCAGGCTGGTAACGGGATCGAGCCATGTCCAGCCCGTGAGCAACATGCCGACGCCGGCCACGGCAACGCCCAGCGACACACCTGCATCCGCCGCCATGTGCAAATAGGCGCCGCGGACGTTGAGATCGGTCTTGCTGCCGCGCATGAACAGCAAGGCCGTTCCGGCATTGATCAAAACCCCGAGCACAGCCACCCAGATCATGATGGTCTCGTTGACCGCGGTCGTGCTTTTGAAGCGAAGAATGGCCTCCCACGCGATCCCGCCGGTCGCGACCAGCAGCAGCATCGCATTGCCCAATGCGGCCAGGATAGTCGTGCCGCGCAGCCCGTAAGTGAAACGCATGGACGGCGGCCTGCGCGCAAGCGCCATTGCCCCCCACGCGAGCGCAAGGCCCAGTACGTCGCTGAAATTATGGGTTGCGTCGGCGATCAGCGAAAGCGAGTTCGCCAGCACGCCGCACGTCCACTCCGCCAGCACGAACGCGAGGTTGAGCGCGATGCCGATCGCGAAAGCGCGCCCGGTGCCGGGGTCGTGGGAATGCGGGTGCATGCGGGTATCCGCGGCCTATGACTCCAGTCCACTCTATATCGAAGCGGGGCCTTGCGCTACCCCCGGAAAAGTCATTTGGCAGGGATGGCCTGCTTTAACTGTCTCGGTGTGAACGCGAATACCAGGATCGCGAGCGCGGTCATTACCCACACGATCGCGGGACCCGAAGGCCAATCGGACAACGCCGATACCACGAGGCCGAGCGCGTAGCCAGCCGCGCCGAGAGCATACCCCACGGCCAAACGCGCGCGCGCGAGGCGCCGCGTTGCAAGCGCCGGCACGATCAGCGTCGCGAACACGAGCAGGCCGGCGCTGAACTGACCCCGCCTAGCATCTGGACCAACGCAATGTGGAAATCACAGAGCCCGGACTGCGGTTTCTGCTTGCCGTCATCGTGCTGTTGCGACTGGACCGGCAGATTGTCTTGCAGATGCCGAACCGGGTGCGTGAGCGCGCCGTGCTGCGCCGCGAGCAGCAATGCCGCCAGCACAATCTGCAACAAGCCGCGCTTCAGGATCATTTGGTCATGCCCGCCTATGGCCGACAACCGTTCAATTCGCGCGAATTAGAGCACAATCCAGGAGCGGTTGCAAAAGCTGCCCTCATGAGAATGGCACTTACTTAAGCCAAGCATCGCAGCTCGGCAAGATTCGATATCGTCGATTCAACGGCATACGGTAGGGTGCGCTTGCGCACCAATGTGACGGCGGCGCATGAATCCGGACATCTTTTCTGCATGGTGCACAAGCGCACCCTACGCCGGATCAGGCCCGCTTTCACGATCGCACCCCTTGCGCCCGCTCCAACGCGCCTCTCCCCGCAAGGGCCTTGAAGGGCAGGAGCTCCCGATGCCCACAGCTTATGTAAGTGCCATTCGCCCTAATGACAGTTGGCGAGTGCTATATACTCCTCGGACCCGTCTTGCCGCGCTGACCGCCAGCGACCGCGTCATGAAGCAAGTCCTGTTGGTCCTGATCAAGTGCTACCAGTTGTGCCTGAGCCCGTTTTTCGGCGGGCAGTGCCGGTTCTACCCGAGCTGCTCGGCGTACGCTGCTGAAGCGATCGACACCCACGGCGTAGTGCGCGGCACGTGGCTCGCGCTCCGGCGCCTGCTGCGCTGCCATCCGTGGCATCCGGGCGGAGTCGATCCGGTGCCTCAAGAAAAGCGCGTGAATGAGTGAAGGGTGAATGCGTGATCCCCCTCACCCCAACCCTCTCCCCCAGTAAATGGGGGAGAGGGGGTTTTTCCCTTCATCCTTCACTCTTCACCACAAACGCGGCAGACGAGCCCTTTCAGATACTCGCCTTCCGGAAAATTGAGCGCGACCGGATGATCGGCCCCAGCGCTCAGCTGCTCGACGATCTGCGCGTCGACGCCTGCGTCGAGCGCGCTGCCGGCGACGATTTTCTGGAACAAATCGCGCGACACGCCTCCCGAGCACGAAAACGTGAACAACAATCCGCCGGGGCGCAACAGCTTGAACGCAAGCAGGTTGATATCCTTGTACGCCCGCGCCGCCTTGTCGGCATGCGCCGCGGTCGGCGCGAATTTCGGCGGATCGAGCACGATGAGATCGAAGCTGCGCGCGTGGTCGCGCATCTTGCGCAGCAACTGGAACACGTCGCCCTCGATCGATTCGGCCTGCGGCAACTGGTTGAGCGCCACGTTGCGTGCAAGCAACCCGAGCGCCGGACCCGAGCTGTCGATCGCGGTCACGGTCGCCGCACCACCGATGAGCGCGTTCACCGTAAAGCCGCCGGTATAGGCGAAGCAATCGAGTACCTCGCGCTTCGCGGCAAGCTCGCGCAGCCGCAGCCGGTTGCCGCGCTGGTCGAGATAAAAGCCGGTCTTGTGGCCGTGCGGGACGTCGACTTCGAACGTCGCGCCCGCTTCATCGACGGTGACCTGCGCCGGCGGCGCCGTGCCGCGCAACATTCCGATCCTCGGTTCAATTCCTTCCAGCGCCAGCACATCCGCGTCCGAGCGCTCGAAAATTGTTTTCGGCCGCACCACAGTCTCGAGCGCATCAGCAAGCGCATCGCGCCAGCGCACCGCGCCGGCGCTCGACAATTGCAGCACGACGATCCCGCCGTAGCGGTCGGCCACCACGCCTGGCAGGCCGTCCGACTCGGCGTGCACGAGCCGCGCCGCGCCACTCGTTGGCAGCAAATGCGCGCGCAGCGCCAATGCGCGTTCGATGCGGCCACGAAAAAAATCGGCGTTGATTTCACGCTGCGCCCAATCCCACACGCGCGCAACGATCTGGGACTGGGGGCTGTAGGCGGCGACGGCAAGGAACTCGCCGGTGCCGCTGTGGATCTCGATCGTTTCCCCGCTCCCGGGCTTGCCGGTGACTTTCGCAACTGCGCCCGAAAACACCCACGGGTGACGGCGCTTGAGGGACTTCTCGCGCCCGGGCTTGAGGATCAGTTTATTCATGCCTGAAACCAATGGCTCTACCTTAAGCCAAGCGTTGCGGGTTGGCAAAATTCCATGATCGTCGATTCAACGGCATATCGTAGGGTGGATGGAACGCAGTGGAATCCACCAAACGCTGCGGCGATAATGCGCGGATCGAGCGTCTGGTGGATTCCGGCAAGGGGCCTGCATCCACCCTACCGGAAGCGCTCGGCACACGCAGTGGCTTAACGTAGTGCCATTGATGCATGAGACCACCGATGCCTGTATTAGCGCTTTTTTTTCGCCCTGGGATGCGCGGCGTCGTAAACCTTCGCCAGGTACTGAAAATCGAGATGCGTGTATATCTGCGTCGTCGAAATGCTGGCATGCCCCAGCATTTCCTGCACCGCGCGCAGATCTCCGCTCGACTGCAGCACGTGGGATGCGAACGAATGGCGCAGCACGTGGGGGTGCACGTTGCTGTTCAGCCCGAGCTGCAATGCCCACCGCTTGATGCGGTACTGGACCCCCCGCGGCGTGAGCCGCGCGCCGCTGCGGTTGACAAACAACGCCTCGCCGCCGGCTTTGACCAGCGGCGCGCGCGCCTCGAGCCACGTCTGCACTGCGCGCAACGCGTGGCCGCCGACGGGTATCACGCGCGTCTTGCTGCCTTTGCCCGTCACGCGCACCGTCGCATCGCTGAAGTTGATGTCGGCCGGCGCGAGACTGGTCAACTCCGACAGGCGCAGGCCCGATGAATAAAACAGTTCGAAGATCGCCTTGTCGCGTGCCGCGAGCGCATCCCCGCCCGGTATATCCATCAGCCGTCCCGCCTCGTCGGGCGACAGCACCTGCGGCAGGATTTTCTTCGACTTGGGCGCGCGCAGCCCGATACACGGATTGTGGGTATAGCCATGGTCGCGCGCGAGGTACCGGTAAAATCCGCGCCATGCCGACAGCATGCGCGCGAGGCTCCTGCCATCGAGCCCGCGCGCGTGCGATTGCGAGACAAAGCGGCGGATATGATGGTCTTGCAGCTTGGC
>Ga0326597_10009832_pt1 | contig 12783 bp, 13 predicted proteins | sample RVTome_12_FD_203789 | JGI IMG/M metagenome (GOLD analysis project Ga0326597, IMG submission 203789) | Soil microbial communities from uranium-contaminated site in the Upper Colorado River Basin, Wyoming, United States - RVT100D185 | ecosystem: Environmental > Terrestrial > Soil > Contaminated >... | reverse complement strand
ATGATTCTTGCGAACAGAACGATGTCAGACATGTTGACCATCCTATCGCTGGCTCGGGTTCGAAGGACCCGTCGGTATTCGGTCTCGACTACGCTTTGACGCTGGTCGTTTTACAGGGAGTTAGAAGACTATGCCAACCCCCCACATTTCTGCTGAAAAGGGCGCCTTCGCAGAGGCCGTTCTGTTACCGGGCGATCCGCTTCGCGCTCAGTTCATCGCGGAGAACTTTCTTGAAGATGCCGTGCAGGTCAATGCCGTTCGAAACATGCTCGGTTTCACAGGAACGTACAACGGGGTTCCGGTCTCCGTGATGGGGACCGGCATGGGTATCCCGTCAGCATCGATTTATGCGACCGAGCTTATTGACGAATATGACGTCAAACGTCTGGTTCGGGTAGGGAGCTGCGGGGCCGTTTCGACCAGGGTCAACATCCGTGACATCGTCATCGGTATCGGCGCTTGCACCGATTCGGTCGTGAACCGGGCACGGTATGGAGGCTGGGATTTCGCGGCCACGGCTGATTTTGAGCTCGCCAGGGCCGCGGTCGACGCGGCTGAGGCAGCCGGTAAGACGGTTCATGTCGGCAATCTTCACTCGGCGGACCTGTTCTACAACCCCTCACCGCATGTGTGGGATACGCTTGAGAACATGAACGTGCTGGCGGTCGAGATGGAAGCCGCCGGCCTCTACGGCGTTGCTGCCGAACATGGTGCCAGGGCTCTCACGATCGCAACAGTTTCCGACCACATTCGCACCGGTGAAGCCACAACGAGTGATGAGCGTCAGTCGACTTTCGGTGACATGATCAGCATCGCTCTCGACTCCCTCGCTCGAGATCGAGGCTAGGAACCATACGTGGACAACATTCGGATCGTAGGCAACCACCTCACCACCGTCATCGATCCGACGGCAGTGGGAGCCTGTTGGCTTGCTGTTGGGTCCCGGCGGTTCTGATAGGTGTGGCGGCGGTGCACCAATTGCCACCGCCGAGATCAAATGGCGACGCGACGTAAAGCGGCCGTCCAATCCTCGGAGCCGCATTCCGAGGTGCCTGATTGAGACTGGCGGCGCGTCGCGGGGTGTTCCCGTAGCGTCGAGGCGCCGGCCGGTTTACTCAACCGTCCAGGTTCCCAAGGACCGGATCAGGTCGTCGATGTTTCCCTCACCTTTGGTGGCCTTGGCTTGGGCAAGCTGAGCGCTGACTCCGTCTTCGTACGTGGGACGAGAGTTGTCGCTGCGAAGGATGCCCAGCGGGGTGGGTCCGGTCGGAGAGTGACTGAGGCGGCTCAGGGCGAACGCCATCGTCATATTGGTTTGATCGTGGACGAGGATGGCCGTTTCATCCACAGACGCAGCATCGACGATTGTCGCTTCTCCGTTGTGGAAGATGACTGCCTTTTCCATGTCCTGACCAAACCGAATCGGCTTGCCGTGCTCGAGATAGATACGGTTGCTATCCCGGTCTTCCTTACCGGTCAAGGCGATGAATGCCTTGTCGTTGAAGACGTTGCAGTTCTGGTAGATCTCGATGAACGCCGATCCCGGGTGAGCGTAGGCCGCCTCCAGGATTTCAACGGTGTGCTTGGTGTCCATGTCCAGGGTGCGGGCTGCAAACGTCGCTTCGGCCCCCAACGCCATTGACATCGGATTGAACGGGTAGTCGATCGAGCCCATCGGTGATGACTTGGTCCTCTTCCCCACCTCAGACGTCGGCGAGTATTGGCCCTTGGTGAGACCATAGATCTGGTTATTGAACATGAGGATTTTGATGTTCACGTTGCGACGCAGCGCATGAATCAAATGGTTGCCGCCGATGGACATCATGTCGCCATCGCCACCGACCACCCACACCGACAGATCGGGGCGGGCGGTGGCCAGACCGGTGGCCACCGCGGGGGCCCGTCCGTGGATTGAATGCATGCCATACGTCGACATGTAATACGGGAACCGGGCGGCGCACCCGATTCCCGAGATGAACACGGCGTTCTCTTTGACGATACCGGACGCTGCCATGAATTTCTGGACCGAGGCGAGGATCGTGTAGTCGCCGCAGCCAGGGCACCAGCGAACCTCTTGGTCCGACTGGAAGTCGCCCCGGGTGTATTCGATCGTCGTCATTTAGATCATCTCCCGGATTTTGGTTTCGATCTCGGTAACCTTGAACGGTAAGGCGGATACTTTGTTCAATCCGACTGCATCGACGAGATACTCAGCTCGAAGTAATCGAATCAACTGACCGTTGTTCAGTTCAGGTACCAGCACCCGGTCATAGGATCTGAGCACTCCGCCCAGGTTCGCCGGGAAGGGGTTGAGGTGGCGCAAGTGGACGTGAGCGATGGGCTTGCCGTCGTTTCGGACCCGCCGCACCGCGGCCTTGATGACCGGGAGGGTTGAGCCCCAGCCGATCACCAGGGTCCTGGCACCGTCGGGATCGTCAACTGCGACCGTCGGGATGTCGTTGGCGATATTCGCAACCTTCCAGGCCCGGGTGTCAGTCATGAGCTGGTGGTTCGCCGGGTTGTATGACACGTTGCCGGAGACCTCTTCCTTCTCGAGGCCACCGATACGGTGTTCGAGACCGGGAGTTCCCGGTACCGCCCACTGGCGGGCGAAGGTCAGCGGATCACGTACATATGGCAGGAATTCTCCCGCTGGACCGTTGGGTTTCGTGGCGAACCTGACCGTGAAGTCGGGCAGCGAGTCCCGTTCGGGAAGGCGCCAGGGTTCCGACCCGGTTGCCACACTGTTGTCCGAAAGCAACAGGACAGGCGTCATGTATTTCAAAGCGATTCGGATGGCCTCAACGGCCGCGTCAAAGGCATCTGACGGGGAGCTGGCGGCCACGATTGGCAGGGGAGACTCGCCGTGGCGGCCATACATGGCGAACAGGAGATCGGACTGTTCGGGTTTGGTTGGCAGACCAGTTGATGGTCCGCCTCGTTGTACATTGATAACAATGAGCGGCAGTTCGGTCATCATGGCCAGTGACAACGCCTCCGACTTGAGAGCGAGACCCGGGCCGCTTGTCCCGGTCACGGCCAAATGGCCGCCAAACGCGGCGCCGATACTGGCTGAGATAGCGGCAATCTCATCCTCGGCCTGGAAGGTACGCACGCCGAAATTCTTGTGGCGGGACAATTCGTGAAGGATGTCGGATGCCGGGGTGATCGGGTATGAACCGTAGAAGAGCGGAAGTCCGGCGGCCCTGGCCCCGGCGATCAATCCCCATGCGAGCGACAGGTTGCCAGAAATTGTCGTGTACTCACCGGGTGGCAGTTTCGCCGGCTTGACGGAGACCGCCGAGTTCTTGGTTGCCTCGGTGGTAAGCCCGAAGTTGTAGCCCGCTTTGAGAGTGGCGATATTGGCTGCTGCCACTTCGGGCTTCTTGCCAAATTTGGCTTCCACCCACTGGATGGTTGGTTCGAGAGGACGGCTGTACAGCCAGGCCATGAGACCGAGAGCGAACATGTTCTTCGAGCGAAGTACGTCGCGTCCCGAAACACCGGTGTCCTTGACGGCTTCTTTGGTCAGGGATTCCATCGGGGCTTCAATCACCTTGTACCCGTTCAGCGAACCGTCCGTCAGCGGGTTGGTTTTGTAGCCTGCCTTGGCCAGGTTGCGTTCTTCAAACGCCTCCGTATTGATAACAATCGTGCCCATCGGCCGAAGGTCTGCCAGGTTCGACTTGAGGGCAGCCGGGTTCATGGCCACCAGCACATCTGGTTCGTCCCCGGCGGTCAGGATGTCGAAGTCGGCGATCTGAACCTGGAAAGAAGAAACACCAGGCAGCGTTCCGGCCGGGGCGCGGATTTCGGCAGGAAAACTGGGAAAGGTCGCCAGGTCATTGCCAAAAGCGGCTGAGGCATCCGTGAAGCGGTTCCCCGCCAACTGCATGCCATCTCCAGAGTCACCGGCGAACCGAATGATCACTTTGTCGAGGAACTCTGGCTCTACGTCTTCGATCGTGGTAGACACGATTCCATCCTTTTTTGTCTTGCTGGTTTTGACGCGGTAGGAGGAAGGTGGACCTGGCTCCTACCCGAGATGCACCCCGCCAGGTTACCCACTCTGGCAGGTTGTCTAGTCGTTATCGGAAAGCCTCCAGCAAACCTATTTGATATTCGTTGTGGTGCAGAAACCCATCTACCGGCGTTCAGGAACGCCTGGCTCCTTCAACTTGAATACTTCAGGGGACCGACCGGACCCTTTTCGGCACTAGATGTCGTGTCGGAGCCGCTCGTAGTCACCATCGGGGGGCGATATCTCTCGACCTTTACGAGCCCTGGGCCCTGGAGCGGTCCGTCCTGGCTGAATCCCCATGCAAGGTTTCCACCTACGGTAAGGTTCAGGGTGCCCATTTCACCACTCGAAGTTCTCAAAAGCGGTGCGTTATACACCGATCGCCGGAAGAGTCTCGGCCCATGGATCGGCGAGTCGAAGCGTCGGGGGGCGTTGATACTGACGCTCCTGGTCGCCTGCGGCGGGTCGGCCGAACTCACCTCAACCACCTCGCAGTCCGTACCCACCTCCGATTCCACGGTGACGTCTTCTACCACCACGAGTACGACCGCGGTCACACCCCTATTGGTGGTGAACGCCGAGGTGGTTTGTTATTCATTCGGGAGCGGACCCGACCAACACGACATTACCGTCACTGTCTCGGGCGAGCCGGGAAGTACCGTCAACGGTGTGCTGGCCTGGGGAAGCTCGGGGGCTGATCTTTTTGATGCCACGCTCGGACCGGAGCCAGTCGAACTCTCCTTCTCGAAGGAAGTCCCCGGTCCCGGGCGAGTTGTGATCTCCGATGACTTGGGGGAGAGAGTTGAAATCCCGGTCAGAGCCGGCGTCTGCGAAACAGTGGTCCCGGACACGATTCTGGAAATCGACGCAGTCGCCTTTTGTTTCGAAGGTGGCGCACCCGTCGTCGAATACACGGTCCTGGCTTCGCCAGGGATCGGTACAGGTGGCGATGTGACGGTCTTCGTTACCGACATCGGCGGTGAGCTGATCTACGCCGAAACATTTGCTGGCCCGGTCGCCGAGGGATCGGGCAGCATCGGCCTTGGTGATCGCACGGGCCGGGTCACCGTCAATGCAGTCGCTTCCTCCGGCGAGTCCTCGCCGATCAGCTTCCTCGAGATACCCATCTGCGCCCAGGCGCCGCTCACCATCGTGACAGCCGAGGCCGCTTGTGTCAGGGCCGACGATTGGGAGCTAACCCTCGGTGTGGAAGGCGAACCGGGTGTGGCGGGTAACTACTTCTATTCGTGGGTCGGGGCCATCGATGGCGAGGTCGGTGAGTTCCGGATCGACAGTGATGGCTTCTGGGCGGAGACGTTGCCCTGGCCGGGTGACATCGAGGGCCAGGTGTCGGTGGTTTCCTTCGAGGATGATGGGTTCGGTCCTATCGACGTTGACGTGCTCCCGTGCAGCCCGTAGCGGCTAGCTAGCCGGAGCGCGGAAGCCGACAATGTTGTGGTCTTCGAGTCGCTGACCGATCTCAAGGAGGCGGTCTTCGGACCAGGGAGGTCCAATGATCTGGATCGAAGGCGGTGGCGAGCCCGGGCCGACCAGCGGGGCAGCCAGAGCCGGCAGGCCCGCATGATTCACGAGGGCTGAAAACCACGAAAAGACCATTCGGTAGAAGTGTTCCTGCCCGTCGAACCGCATCATGTCCTCCCCGATGTATTTGGTTCGGGCAGGGACGGTCGGGGTGACTAGGACATCGACCTGATCGAACGTGGCAAGGAAGGTGTTCGTAAGAGCTGATCTCCAACGGTTGGCAGCGACGATGTCTTCCAGGGGAGTTTGCATGGCGGCGTTAATCCGTTCCACGACGTCCTCGCCATAGGCCTTGTCAGGATCTCGCATCCAGGCGCCGTGGAGCACGCTGACCTCGGCTGCCAACGTGGGGCCAATCATCCCTGGCATCGAGAAGAAGGGATTCCGGACCTCTATGACCGTGGCGCCCATGTTTTCGAGGGATTCGAGGGCGTGTTCGAAGCTGCGTCGCACCTCTTGCTCCATGGGGGCGGTTTCGACCCATGGTTGGGGAACCCCGACTCGCAACCCACCGAGCCGCGAGATCGGCCTGGTGAGAGCCGCAGAGTCGGGTACCGACCACGCATCTCGTGGGTCGTAGCCTGCCAGGACACGGTAAACGGTGGCCAGGTCCCCGATATTTGTTGCGAGAGAGCCGACGGTGTCGAGGGACTCGATGAGCGGAAACACCCCGGTGATCGGGATGCGACCGTGGGTCGACTTAAGTCCGTATATGCCGCACAAAGCGGCAGGTACCCGAACCGAGCCGCCCGTGTCGGTTCCAAGGGAGATCGGGACAATACCGCCGGCCACCGCCGCGGCGCTGCCGCCTGAAGATCCCCCCGGGGACGTCCTGGTATTCCATGGATTGAGCACCGGGCCGTACCAGGGGTTTTCCGACGAAAAGCCAAACGCGAACTCGTGCAGGCCGGTCCGGCCGATGATGACCGCCCCGGCCGCTTCCAGACGGCTGACGACGGTTGCCGACTCGGTGGCTTCATACCGATAGAACGATGAACCACAGGTGGTTGTGTGGCCGGCCTGGTGGATGATGTCTTTGATGGCTATCGGGACCCCGGCCAGCGGTCCGGTAGCCGGGGTCGTCTCCACCACCGAATCATCGACCGAAATAAAGGCGTTGAGTTGGTCGATGTGAGCTTTGCCCAGGGCTGACTCGATGGCGGGACGTGCCGGCGACCCGGAGAGTACGTCGGCGGCTATCGATCTGGCGGTCACCAGGTGACAGTTCGGTTGTCGGGGAAGATGTTGATCCATGGCCGGCCAGGCGGGACCTCAAGGATGCTGCCATCCTCGGTGGTCAAAACGAAGAGTTCGTCGGCAGAGGCGCGGGTCCAGGTGCCTTCAACGACTCTTCCACCCGCGAAAACCTGAGCCAGGCCGGTTCCGACGGTCTCGAGGGCCGGGACGGCCGAACCAGTTGACCCGGAAGCCGTGTATTGGCGAGCGTACAGCACGATCAGCGTGTCCATTTCGATCGGTTCCTGGGTTTCCCCGTCCTGGGAAATCCAGTCCTGGGTGGTTCCGCCGGTACTGCGCTCGTAGCCAGATCCGTTCCAGGTCCACGTAACTTTAGTGCTCGAGGACCAGTCGAAGAGTATCTCCGTGGCCTCTTCGGCGTCAGCCGGGAACTCGCCCCACGTGAACATGTCTGGCGGCGGTACGTCATCAAATTCGCGTCGGTCCGCCTCGGCTCTGACCAGCTCAGTGTTGACATAGAGGTTGTGCGGCGCTCGCCGCGTCGAAACCCGGAATGACGGGCCGCGGATCTCGCCGAACCAACTGACGTCGTACTTGTTGAGGACCCCCTGTACCCAGGGCTGGGCACCGGAGATCACGAACGTGGCTCCGATCGGGGCCACCAGGGTCGGGTCGGTTGGGCGGCCGGAGCGGTTAGGACCAACGTATTGGCCGTCCTGGTCGTGGAAAAGAGCGATGAACCTGGTCAAACTCGCCTCGACCGGGAGCTCGTACACGGCTGCGGCGGTTTCGAGGCCCGACTGGGGTCGAGCATCGGGGTGGTTGTCGATCTTGATCGCCACCACGCGCCGGTCAAGGAGATCCGGGTTGGCGCTTTCAAGACCTGTGACTGGTGAAGTTGGGCCAGGGTCCCGTGTGGTGGTTGTCGTGATCGAAGTACTTGTCGTAGTAATGGTCGTAGCCACAACCGGTGTGGTCGTCGACGTGGTGGTGGTTTCTTCAGCGTCCGACCCGCAGGCCACGAGGAGCAAGGTGAGTGCAAGAGAGAGGGGGATGAGGCGCTTCATCGGGTAGAAACCCTTGATCGGGCAGCGGTTTGGGAGCTTGGCGCCGGGCAGACTGCCGCGGTCTCTCCGTCGCAGCATTCGGCCTGGTTGAGGCCGAACATCGGGCAGGATCCATCCAGACAGGCGGCGTGTCCGTGCACATAGCCCATCTGGCTTTGGCACCAGGCGCAGTTCATAGGGGTTTGTCTCATCTGCTGTCCTCCACGGATAACTTGGTTGCCATCGGCAGCCTCTATACACTCGGCGTGCCCGCCAACGGACACACACCATCCCACATGAAAAACCAAAAAGGGGTGCTTTCGAGACTGTTCAACCGCCGACGCGCGGTGGAGACCAAAGTCCCCGACCTCGACGATCTTACCGTTCATCTTGCTATCGACCTTCACGCTATATCAAGTCGAGCCGGGGAGCCGGCCTTTCACTCGACGCGGCGCCGGCCAATCTGGCAAGTGCCCAACCCGCCCTTGAGGATCGGTGGCGCAGGCGGCACGAAGCCCGATCTCAGGGCAAGTTCGACTGACTTCCTACCCGAGCCACGCCACGCGTGAGATCGGGTGATAGCGGAACGCGGCCCTCCACCACGTCGCCACCGGGATAGGGCCCAGGGTGCGGCTGTCTTCAGTTGACAATTCGCGACGGTCGCCCAAGACCCATACGTGCCCGTCAGGTACGACGGTTGCTTCAAAGGGGGAGGTGAGGCCGACCGCCCACCGGTCGAGGGACGCGCCGTTGATCGAGACGACCCCACCGGAAGCGCTGATGGTTTCCCCGTCGAGAGCCAGGACCCGCTTCACAACGAATAGTCCGTCTTCTGCTTCGAACACGATGATGGCGCCTCGGCTGGGCGGCCTAGCCGTCCGACAAGCCATGATGGCGTCACCCGGAAGCAGCGATGGCGTCATCGACGGGTGGGCGATGGTGAACCGTTTCAGCATGCTGATCACGCTAGTTCGTCAGGGGTGTAGGGTCGGAGTCGACAACCCAAAAGACGGAGGACTTATGAGAATCTTCAAACCTGCTGCTATGGCGCACGCCCATTGCGATCTGTTCTGCGGCGTCTACGATCCGGCCCAGGCCAAGATCGAAGCCCTGTCGGTCCTCAAATCGGCTCAGAAATATCAGGACAGTACGGATGAGGTGTTCCGGGCCAGGGCGCTCGCCATCAAAGAAGAGCGCGCCGAGGTTTGTAAACACGACCTGATGGTTCTGTGGGCTGACTTCTTCGGTCCTGAGCACGTTGAGCAGTTTCCGCAGCTTCATGACCTGTTCTGGCGGGCCATCCGGGCCGCTGGAGCAGCCAAGAAGTCAGTCGACCCGGCCGACGGCGAAAAGCTCGTGGCGCTCATCGACGAAATCTCCGCCATTTTCTGGCAGACCGACAAGGCGAAGGGAATGGGCGTCTACCCACCCGCGTGAGATCGGCCGAGTTCGCGATAGGGGACCCCGGTGCCTGGCGCTGGGGTCCCTCAAGTGTCATGTCTGACATCTGACCCGACGCTCCAGATGTGGTTCCTGGTTCAGGGCTCTAGGGCGAAGGATGTCGGTCGAGGAGTCGCTGACGCATCGGTTCGAACTCGGATTCAGCGAGTGACAGCGGAGCCAGCGAACCGCCCGTCGTGTTTCCTGGAACCCAGACGACCACTAACTCGCCCAACACTCGTGGCGGTTCCCCGGCGCTCCAAGCGCATAGGCGCACGATGTGATTGCCCTTGTCCATCCCGATGGTGGAGATTGGCGTGACGCTGTCGACCCCCGGGAATGTGGTCCATAGCTGTTGGCCGGTGGCGGGTGTGTCACAGAGATCGCTGTCGAACGTGAACCAGACCCACCCATCTGCGTAGTCAACGAACGTTGGTGAGATGAACGAAACCGGTCCAGCTGCCTGGAATCGCGCCATTACCCGGGACCTTGATGTTGATCGTTGCGAGAGTGACTGTCGAGTCGTGGGGGATGGCGTCGTTACCCGCGTAGGTCCGATAAATCGTCGGGGCAGCCATTCCATTGGCTACGGCGGCGGCGAGGGCCTCAAAGGTATAGCCCTCAAGAGTTGCGGCGTCGACGACCGTACCGGTCGCGAGCCTGTGCAGGAACGCAGCCATTTGAGCACGAGTCACCGAGCTCTCAGGACAAAACCTGTCGTTCGCGGGAGGGTTACAGCCGCGAGTGATGCCGCCATCAGCTAACCACCGAATGTCTTCGTGGAAGACACTCTGCGATGGAACGTCCCTAAAACGATCTATCCCGGCTGCCGCTATGGGTACGAGTAGCAGAACCAAAAGAACGCCAACGATGAGGGTGATGATTCGGCGGGACATGCATGACTTCCTTTACGCAAGATTCCGCCACCTGACGGATTGGTCGAAATCATAGTTCGGATGGCGGCCCTTAGGCCATGTCACGCTTTCGAAGGAGCCACGTCGTGACACCAATCGACAGGGCGGCCAGACTCAGAGCCTTCGTGATCGCTCCGCCGGTACCCGGGGTCAGCGTGGCGAGCAGGTCATCGACGTCTCGAGGCAAACCTCCGCCCAGATCGGCGTAGGCGGTCAGGCCGATTCTCCAGATCGATGAAGCTGCCACGCCGTCCACGACTCGTGCGATGATCCCTTCCCAAATCAGGATGTACGCCAGGCCGATCAGCGTCGAACGGCGAGCAATGAGGCCAATCGGTACGAAGACCGCCGAGTACCCGACGGCGATGATGACCGTGGCTACCAGCATTGGCCAACCGGTGCCGTTGTCGCCGGTCGCCCTGGCTCCCAACCACCATGCCAGCAAGATTCCGAGTGTCGAGACGGCCATGACCGTGACAACCGAGGCGAGTAGGGAGGAGACCGCGACCAACCAACGCGGGATCGGCTTCACAAGTAGGTACGGCATCGTGTTTTCGGTTCGTTCGTCCCCGAGAGTCGCCCCGGCGGTGATGAGGCTGGTCACCGGGAGGGCCACGGCCAGGAATAACCCCACTGTTACTTCAGAGAAGTTGCGTTCCGTCAGGTCGAACGTCAGCATCAACAGGGCATGGGCGGCAGTGGCGAGTACGAGGAGGATGGCGATGCGCCTTTGCGTGAGCCGCCTGAGGATGTTGATGAAGATGGCCGCTCCGGGCTTGACGATCCTGGTCATCGACGATGCACGAGGTAGCTGAATACACTCTCAAGGGACTCATCCTCCGGTTGTATCCGGCGCACGATCACGCCGTGTTGTCTGGCCAGGTGAGCGATGGCTCTGGCGAGGCCGGCCGGGTCCGCCGCCTCAACATGAATGGTGTCATTCTCCAGTTTGACCCCTGATGCGTATGGCGTGCTGATGAGGGCTGCCGCCAATATCCGCGGTTTGTCGGCGTCGATCCGAATCGTTTGAGGGATGTCCGTCATCAGGGCGCGCAGCGAGCGCACATCGCCCGAGGCGGCGAGTCGACCATCGGTGATGGCAATGATCCGATCTGCCATGCGCTCAACCTCGTGAAGAACATGCGAAGAGACGATCACGGTGTAGCCGCGGGCGCCAAGGGTTTTGAACAGGTCGATGAGGTGGGAGCGCTGCACCGGGTCAGCGCCATTCAGCGGCTCGTCGAGCAACAGCACTCGGGGTCGATGGACCAACGCAGCCGCAACTTTTGTACGTTGCCGCATACCTTTGGAGAACCCTCCGACCGGACGGTCGGCGGCACCTTGCAGGTCGACCAGTTCGATCACTCGTTCGGTGTCACTTTCGGGATCGGCGACACCGGCGAGAACTGCGTTGAAACGGACAAATTTGCGGGCGGTGAGGTGCTTGTAGACCGCTTCGTCCTCGGCCACGAACCCCACAGCGTTCAAGGCCCGGTAGTCATCGTGAGGGTCTATGCCTTCGATGGTGATGCGACCCTCAGAAGGGCGGACCAGGCCAGTCATCATACGGAGCAGGGTTGTCTTTCCCGCTCCATTCGGTCCAAGAAGGCCGGTAACTCCTGGCCCGAAGACACTCGTGACCTCTGAGACGGCCACTTTTTGACCGAACCACTTCGATACGTTTTCAACGGAAACGGTGGTCGTGTCGGGGATGGTCATGGCAGTTTCCGATACTGGCGCCATACGACGAGCGATGACAAGGCGACGATCGCCACGATGCAAGCCAGGGAAACCCAGGCGTCAAATCCGGCTTCTTCCATGATGAGGAATCCGGCGTTGGTGTCGAATACCCAGTCCCGGAAATAGCGTGGGTGTTGTTCGAGGGCGAATAGAGCGGTGTACTTGGCTCCCGGGAAGGTGGCCACCCCGACGATGAGTCCGGCCACGTTGGTGGTAATGATGATGAATCCGAGGTAGAGCCCCGATGCGAGGCCTGATCGTCCCAAAAAGGCCGATACCGCAAAGGCGATGGATCCGTGCGTAGCGATGTACGCCAGAGCCACCACGGGCACTTTCCACAGCACATCGAGGTTGGCACCGAGATAGGTGAAGAAGCCATCGTCTGAAAGGGCTGCCAAACCAAGGTGCAAAATGGTCTGGGGAACCAGATAGAAGGTGAGCATCAAGCTCACCAGGGCGGCTGCCTTGGCCAGCAGGTAGTCGGACATTCGTAGCGGCCTTGACATATAGACCGCCAGGACACCGTTCACCCGGTCGGGTACGAGCAGCAGCGGACCGGTCAGGGCCACGAACAGCAGCCCAAGTTGGCTCGTTAGGTCGAAGTATTCGGCGTAACTCGGGAGGTCGGGAATGAGATCACCTGCGAACCAGGCGACGGCGATCACGACCATGGTGATCATCAACATGAGAGCGATCAAGCCCCACGGCATGACCTTGGACCAGGCCCGACGCCTCAGGCCAAGTGCCCGGCGGTAGCCGTCCTTGACGATGGCCCACATCGACGAGCGGAGCGTGCCTCTCGGTCCTTCGTACGGGCGGTAACCCCGATCGACAATGATCGCTTCTTCGCTCACGTGTGCACCGGTGGCGGGAGGGCTGGTCC
>Ga0326597_10009831_pt1 | contig 12783 bp, 14 predicted proteins | sample RVTome_12_FD_203789 | JGI IMG/M metagenome (GOLD analysis project Ga0326597, IMG submission 203789) | Soil microbial communities from uranium-contaminated site in the Upper Colorado River Basin, Wyoming, United States - RVT100D185 | ecosystem: Environmental > Terrestrial > Soil > Contaminated >... | reverse complement strand
CTCACGATCAACTCCGATCTTACGTTCTCAGTCGTGATCGTCCTGAGCGTCTTCGGCGTGGTTTTGAGCGGACTTGTAAAGGTCGCCACACGGCGATATCTCCACTGGTGGCCGAGTTCACGATGATCCGCGCCTCAGCCGTCCCGAGCCGGCGGGGCTGGGGCGGCCAGCCGACGGCGTTCAGCAAGACCTGACAGAAGGATGGCCGATGCCCCTTACACAATTCGACGACGTGGCGGCGCTACTCGTGATCGATCTGCACGAGCGTTTCCGCGACGCGAAGACCATTCATCCTGTGAAGGACGTGGTGTCGAGCGCCGCGACTCTGCTCGAAGCGTTCCGGGAGTCCGGACGCCCGGTCGTGCTGGTCCGTGTGAATGGACACAGCCCCGGGCGGACCGACCGACCCCCGTCCACTGCGGCTCCGGCCTCTGACCAGCCACTGATGCCGGAGCTCGACCCTCAGCAGTCGGACCTCATCGTCACCAAAACGTCCTGGGGAGCGTTCACCGGGACAGGACTAGCTGAGTGGCTGACCGCGCGCAGCGTTACCCAGGTCGTACTGGTCGGGATCGCGACCAGCATCGGCGTCGAATCGACTGCCAGACAGGCCCACGAGGCAGGATTCAACGTTGTGGTGGTCACTGACGCGGTTACGGACGTGAACCAGACCGCTCATGACAACAGCCTCTCGTGGGTCTTCCCGCGACTGGCCGAGACTTGCTCGACCGAGGATGTGCTGGTCCACCTGCACGGCGCTACGTAGTCGACGTGATGTGGAGCAGACAAACCTCCAAGGACCAATCATGAAGTCGTATTCGGCCATCGCGGCAACGATCGCAGCGATCACCGAGTCACCCATGTTCGGAGTCATGGGGGACGGGAACATGTTCCTCATCGACGCCTTTGTCCATGACTGCCATGGGCGGTACGTCGCCGCGGCCACCGAGGCCGGAGCCGTTCTCATGGCCACTGGCTTTGCTCGTGGGTCGGGGAACGTAGGCCTTGCCACCGTCACCCACGGCCCTGGCCTAACAAATGCTTTCACGCCATTGATGGCGGCTGCCCGGCAGCGACTTCCCCTCGTACTCGTAGCAGGCGACACGGCTCGGGCCCAGTGGTGGAATGCGCAGAACATTGATCACCGGACCGTTGTCGGCGCCACAGGAGCGGGCTTCGAGGAGCCAGCTACACCTGACGACGGACCGGCTGTTCTGCTAAGGGCCTTCAGGCGGGCCAGCATCGAACGACGTCCGATCGTCGTGAATCACCCGGTGGACTTTGAGTTCATCGAGATCAACTCAACCGATACTCCCATTACCGGGTCGTACCCCGTACCCGTGCCACTGCAACCCACCGAATCGGACATGAACGCAGCAGTCGGGGCGATGGCGACGGCCAAGCGCCCGATCGTTCTCGCTGGAGCGGGGGTCGCACACCTTGACGCGGTCGCGGCCGTGACGGCGCTGGCCGACTCTCTGGGCGCTCCCTTGGCCACGACGTTGCCAGCCAAGGGGATCTTTCGAGGGAGTCCCGCCGACATCGGCGTCTTCGGCACGCTCTCCTCCGAACTTGCCCTCGAGACAATTCAGGCAGCGGATTGCATCGTCGCTCTCGGCGCGAGCTTGAATCCATACACGGGTGGCGGTGCCGCGTGGCCGCTCCTTTCGGGCAAGGCGGTTGTGCACTGTGACATCGACCCTCTCGCTTTCGGTACGGGGTTCCGGACGGATCTGGGAGTTCACGCGGATGCCGAGGCTTTCGCTCGCACCGCAGTCGAGTGGCTATCCATGGCCGAGATCGAACCGACGGGTTTCCGGAGTTCCATCACCCAAGCGGTCGAGCCGGCGTTCCATCCGACCGCGCCGGGCACAGTCGACCTGAACCGCGCCATTATTCAATTGAATGAACTCCTCCCTGATGACCGCGCGGTCGTCATGGATGGTGGACGCTTCGCATTCGAGGTCATCAAGCGGTTCGACGCGCGCGGTTTGGGTCGGTGGGCCTGTTCGATCGAGGGCCTAGGCGTCGTGGGGAGTGGGCTTCCTACTGCGCTGGGACTGGCCCTCGCGCAAGACGACGTGCCCACGATCGCCATCGTCGGCGACGGAGGCTTCATGTTGGGGGGGCTTGCAGAGTTCCACACCGCCGTCCGCGAGGGACTCGACATCATTGTTGTTGTGCTAAACGACGGGTCGTACGGGGCCGAGCATGGAAAGCTCAAGGCTCGCGCGTTTCGGACAGCAACCAGCCTCTTCGACTGGCCAGACTTCGCACCCGTGGCAGAGAGCCTCGGCGCGATCGGCCTCACCATCAAAGATGAGGCCGACTTCCAGGCGCTTCCCGATCTCATCGGCCGAAGGGACCGGGCGGTCCTCATCGACGTCAAGATTGATCCCGACGCAGCTCCCCACCGGTACTGACCAGGGGCGGCGGGCAGTTAGTGGAATCTATCGCAGGAGCATGGAAACTCGCGATAAATCCATATTATGCGAAATCTTCATTCGCCGATGCGCTATATGGCGTCGATTCTATTGCGCCGATACCGGTGCCTGGATTGACTCTTGTTGCGAGTTGGCTGGCGCGGTTGAGTGTTGAGTTGGTTGGCAGGGTGTACGCGGACAAGGAGCAGGAACATGCAGGTCGTGATCGCCCCGGAGGCTGAGGTTCAGGTTCAGTCGAAGGGAAACGACCCGCGCCCAGGGGCCACCAGGCGCCAGATCCTCGTTAATGAGCTGGCACCCGACGGCCTCAACTTCGTCTTCTACCGGAGCACGTACCAGGCAGGCGACGATGCGTTCGTTACACCCCGTCACCACCATGGCTTTCAGCAAATCCGGTGGACCGAGCAGGGTGAGGTCAATTACGCACCTGGCCAGTCCATTCGCGAAGGCGACATCGCATACTTCCCTCGCGGGGCCTATTACGGGCCGCAGGAGAAAGAACAAGGCGTCGCCTGGCTCATCCAGTTCGGCTTCCACGGCGAGCACATGTACGGGCCCGCTTGGTGGGACAGCCGGAAGGAGGCCATGGATCGACTCAAGGCCGAGGGTGAGTTCAGGGACGGCTACTACGTCTACACCGACTCCGAGACCGGCCAAGAGGTCCGCCGTGATGCCGCGGACGCGCTGCACTCAACCCAGTTCGAGATCCACAGTGGACGGCCGTTCTCGATACCGCCGGAAGGCTACGACGCCCCCATCCTCATGCACGCGAAGAACTTCGGCGCCTATGAGGCCAGTCCCGGCGTCAACATTCAGCCGCTGGGGAACTTCTTCGACCATCCTGCGCCCAGCGGCGATGTTCGCTTTTCCGTGGTGACGGTCACGTCCAACGGGCGTTACGTGCTTGATCCCGAGCGCGCGCAACTGGGTTGGAGTCTGGACGCCGGCCTTGTCATCGATGGCGAGACCTATCCCGAGTTGACCGCGTTCTACAGCCCACGCGACGAGAAGGTCGAACTGTCCGGGTCCGACTTGGGGGTGCGCTTTCACCTCGTGGAGTTGCCCCGTCTCGACTGAAAGCCCGGACTCTGCAGATAGCCCCGACAGCCATTTCAACACCCACCTAGAAGTGAAGGAAGGATCCTCCAATGAAGGTCGTGCAGTTCGAGGAGGTGGAGACCGTCCGACGATCACCTCGCGGTCGCGAAGGTTCGCTGGAAGTCAAGATGCTCCTCACGGGCGATGAGGACCGCGCCGACAACTTCTCGTTCCGTTGGACCGATACGGACGACAACATCTACTCGCCGCGGCACCACCACAACTTCGAGCAGTTCACCTATCTCCTCGACGGCGAAACGGACTTTGGCAACGGCATGGTTCTGAAGGCGGGTCAACTGATCTACATACCCGAAGGCACCTACTATGGCCCGTTGTCCATGCCCGCTCACCGTCGACTTGCCGTTCAATTCGGGGGACCGAGCGGTTCGGGGTACCTGAGTCAGGAGGGGACCACCCGGGCCCACAGAGAGCTTCAAGAAACCGGTGAGTTCAAGAAGGGCGTCTATCACCCGAACGATGATGCAGGTGGCAAGGGCTCGCAAGACAGCTATGAGGCGATCTGGGAGCACGTCCGGCAACGGACGATCGTGTATCCGGAACCGCAATACGGTGGCCCAATCATTATCGCTCCCGAGAACTTCCCGTGGGAACCCGTTGGGGGGATGGACGGAGTCCATGAGAAGGCACTGGGCACCTTTTCGAGCGCGCGTACTCGCGCGGCCAAGTATCGCTTGGAGTCAGGAACCAAGTTCGTCGCGGCCGGGCGGGGCCTGTTTGTGGTTTTGTCGGGCGAAGGGCGCGTCGAGGATCAGGGTTACGCGGAGTTGACGACGGTCTACCTCGATGACGGCGAGGAAGCCACGTTCCTCGCGGGGGACGAGACGGAAATCGTGCTACTTGGACTCCCGAGCCTCGCCCGCATCGCCGACGAGCCTCCACAGCTCCGTGTGTCGGTTTGAGCATGGGGGACATCGGTCCGACCGCAGAGATGGATGAGCAGATGCAAGTGCAACCGCCAGCTTCCTTCAAGTACGTGCGGAAGGTCGATCCGGAGATGGCAGCGGAAGCGATGGCTCGCGAGGAGGTTGTCCTTCACAGCGTGTTGGATGGACTAAGTGGCGCCGAACACCTGGCGGTCAACTATGCCTGTGTTCCGCCTGAGAAGGGATCACCCGGGGGACGGCACATTCACGAGGTCGAACAGGTCTTTTACATCATCGAAGGCGCGATGCGAGTCGAGGTCGAGGGGAGGGAGTTCTTGGCCGAGGCCGGCAATGTTGTCGTATTCCCGAAGGGCGTGCCGCACATGAACTGGAACGATGGCCCGGACATGCTCCGCGTATTGTCCTTCAACTCGCCGTTGCCTGACCCCGCTCGCCCGATCGCTATCCCCGTCAAGTAGCCCTCGGCAGCAGGTCCAGGCCAGGCCCTCGTTCCATCCGAGGGTCTTCGCCGGCGCCCGAGGACGCTCCCATCGCTCCCACGCGTCCTCGGGCGCCGAGCTGTCACAGTCAGAGAGACCATGCACGGCGGCCCCGGTAGAGAACTTGTGACGGGTGGTCAGCAGCGAGACCAACTAGTGCCCGGCTCAGTCAGCGGGAAGTTCGTACGAGGGCACGTACCGATCGGCAGCCTTGATTGTGTCGCAGACCTCCAGCACTGCGCCGTCCTCACCGCGTGCCTGCCTCACGACTCGCATGAGTAGTCGCGGACCTCCAGCTCGGTAAACCGGTCGAGAAGCCGTTCGATGAGCCGTGAGACCCAACGGTCGACCACACGGTTGCCACCGATGACCCACAGGGCAGCGACCCCACCCACGAGTACAACCGGAACGGCCCCGGCAGCGCCCTACTCGATACGGGACAACGACAGCACCAACGTCGCCAGCGACGTGACCAGCCCGGCACCGCCCAGCAGGATCAGCAGCATCACGATCCGACGTCGCACGGGATGGTTGACCACCCACTCGGCCTCGTCGGTCGTGAAGCCCGCCCCAGAGAACGCCGACCGGGCCTGAAACCGCGCTGCCTCCCGGGACAGCGCCGTCATCGTCAACGCGACCGTCGCGGTTGGGGTAACGACCATCGACAGCGCCACTGCCGTGAGGAAATACAAGACCGCACTCATCGCCGCACCTCTCGTCGATCCAGGGATCGAACGGTAGGCCAGTCCAGCCCGCCCGGATTGCCGGCTCGAGTCGGTCACTATGCGCGGATCCTCACCAAGGATGACGACGCCCAGAACCCGGGCTATGAGCGGGGCGGAGAGCCAGCCGATTTACACAGGATTTACACGACCCAGGCGGTGTTGTCTTCCGCTGGATGCCGCAATCCGCTACTACTTGCCGGACACCGGACAGGAGCAGGATGGCGATGTCGGGGACGATTCCAGCGAATTGCGAGCTTTCGGGGTCTCCTGGCACGGGGGCGCGGCGAGGCGACCTCTTTCTTGCCAAGGTGGAGGTCGCGAGTTCGAATCTCGTCTACCGCTCTCTCGAAATCCCGGTTTGACGCCGGGATTTTGCCGTTTCGGAGGTCGCGGGGGAGTGGTCGGGAGCGCCTCGGAGGACCATTTACGCGGGATTTACACAATTCGGCGCCCTCGTCGCGCCCTTTGTGGCCGCCTCGCTGGTCGAAGGTTGGCACGCACGACTTCCGTTCCCTCGCGTGTAGATGAGGTTCGCGGGCAATTCCGGCGGTGCCGCAGGCGATCCCGATGATCGGGGCCTGCGCCCATGGGATGGGATACCACCTCGCAACCGTGGGGGTCGCGAGAGCGATTGCGACAGGCGATGCTGGGCACACGCCCGTGAGCGGTCGCGTCCCCGCCGACGGCTTGTCAGCGGGGACGGCTGTCGTGTAGACCACAAGCGGGCGTGTGAAGGGGGTGCTCGCGAGCGTCAGCGCTGCTCGGCGAGTTCCTTGAGGCCCTCGATGGCGTCCTTCACGGCCGGGTCGAACGTCTCGGCGAGCTCGTCGGGCTTGATGTCGACCGAGTAGACGGCCAGCGCGCCCTCGCCGTCCTCGAGCACGTCGACCGTGCCCAGGTGGTACTCGACCGGGACGTCACCCGCGACGATCGAGTACTGGAAGCGGCGCTTGTCGTGGTCGCGGGTGACGAGCTGCTCCTCGAGCGCTGCGCCGTTGCCGAGGCGGCAGAAGCGTGTGCCGTCGTCCTGGATGCGGCTCTCGGTGATCATCGGGAACCAGTCGGAGACCGAGCCCCAGTTCGCCACCTCCTTCCAGACCTCGTCGGCGGGCCGGTCGATGCGGGCGTGGTGTCGGATGGTTCCCATGTCGTGCGTCCTCTCGTCAGCGTGGTTGCTGCGAGGACACCGTGCGTGAGGCCGGTCACGAACCGGTAACGGCGTGACCACCGGCCTGCGCCCCGGTCGTAGGCTGCCCGGGACGGTGACCATCGGATCCGCTGTGATTACGATCGGCGTCCTCGGGCCCCTGACCCTCTCGGTGGGAGGCACGCCCGTGGACCTGGCGGGGCGGCGCGAACGCGCGGTCCTGGCGGTGCTGGCGGCCAACGCCGGCACGGCCGTGTCGGTGGGGAGGCTGGCCGACCACCTCTGGGACGGGGAGCCACCCCGGACCGCCCGCAAGGCACTGCAGACGGCCGTGTCCAACATCCGTTCGACGGTGGCCGCCGCGCGCAACGACACGGACGACGCGGACGACGGCGGCTGGATGGTGACCACCGAGTCGGGCTACCGACTGGCGCTCGGGACCGACCAGGTCGATCTCGCCCGGTTCGAGCAGCTGGCTGCTGCCGGTCGCGAGCAGCTGCGCGACGGCGAGGTCGAGGCCGCACGGGACTTACTGGGGGCAGCGTTGGCGTTGTGGCGCGGCGACGTGCCCGCGGTGCTGGGCGACGGCGTGGCCGCGGCCGCCGAGGACGCGCGACTGCGCGAGCTGCGGCTACGCACCCTGGCCGACCGGGCCGACGCCGACCTCGCCGCCGGCCACCACACCGCGGTCATCGCCGAGCTGACCGCGTGCTGCGAGCAGCACCCGGACCGAGAGCGATGCCACCGCCAGCTCATGCTGGCGCTGCATCGCGACGGACGGCAGGCCGACGCGCTCGCTGTCTTCGAGCGGTTCCGCACCGGATTGGTCGAGCGCCACGGCCTCGACCCCAGCGGCGAGGCCCGGGACCTGGCACAGCGGATCCTCGCCGACGACCAGACCCTGCTGGCGTGGGGAGCGCCCCCGGGCGGCGCCGCTGGGCAGGTCGCAACCGCAACGCGCCCCGCGGCGGCCATCCCGTTGCCGCGACGCGACCGCCTGGTCGGACGCGATCAGGACCTGGCCGGGATCCAGGAGCTGCTGGAAGAAGGACGGCTGGTCACGCTGGTCGGACCGGGCGGGGTGGGCAAGACGTCACTGGCCGCCGAGGTCGCCCACCGCCGGGCCGCGACCGGCATGGAGGTGTCGTGGTGCTCGCTCGGCGACGTGCTGCAACCCGACAACCTGGTGCCGGCGCTGGCCACTGCCCTGGCCGTCCGCCAGCGCCAGGGCGTGGCGATGCGCGAGGCGATCGTCCAGCGTCTGCGCACCGGCCCGACCCTGCTGGTCGTCGACAACTGCGAGCACCTACTGGACCGCGCCGCCGACCTGCTCGCCGAGCTCGTGGCGCGCTGTCCCGAACTGCACGTGGTGGCCACCAGCCGCGAGCACCTGGGCCTGGACCGTGAGCGGGTCTGGTCGGTGGAAGGCCTGGCGCTGCCGGTAGACGACCAGGACCCACGGACGGCCCCGGCCGTGGAGCTGTTCCTCGACCGGGCTGCGCGTAGCGATCCGCACCTGCATGTCGATGATGCGGTCGTGGCCAGTGTCGTGGACATCTGTCGGGCTCTGGACGGCCTCCCCCTGGCACTCGAGCTGGCCGCGGCCCGGGTGCGGGCCCTGCCACCGGCCGAGATCGCCCAGCGGCTGGACGCCCGCTTCGACCTCCTGGTGGGCCGGCGCGGTGGCGCCGACCGCCACCGGAGCCTGCGAGCCGCGGTGGCGTGGTCCCACGACCTGCTCGGCGAGCGGCAGCGCCAGCTGCTGCGACGGCTGGGGGCCTTCGCCGGGCCGTTCACCACGACGGCCGCAGTGCGGGTCGCCGCACTGGATGATCTGGACACCGGCGAGGTCCCGGCCCTGCTGGCCGACCTGGTTGACCAGTCGATGGTCGTGGTGACCGGCGGGCCCGGACCTGCGCGCTACCGCCTGCTGGAGACGATCCGGGTGTTCGCCCGCGAGCAGTGTGTGGCTGCGGGGGAGGTGGAAGCGACGGACGCGGCGTTTCTCGCACACGTCCGTGACGATCTGGCCGAGCTCGACCAGCGGCTGACCGGCCCCGAGGAGGTCGCGGCCGCCGAGCACGTCGTGCAGACGTTCGACAACGTGCGCCACGCGGTGGCGCTTAGCCAGCTTCGCGGCGACGTCGACCTGCTGGCCAGCATCCTGACCGGGCTGTCGGTCTATCTGCGCTTCCGGGTCAGCTGGGAGGCCAGCACCTGGTTCCTCGACGCGGCTGCGCGCCTGGACGGTGCGACGACCACCGATCGTGCGGTGGCAGCCGAGGTGCTCGGCATGGCCGCGTGGGGCGCGTGGCTGGGTGGTGACCTCGACACCGCCTCCGAGCTGGCCCAGCGCGTGTGCGGCTCGGCCGGTCCGGCGGACGCCAGCACGGTCGAGGCGCTGGCGGCGCAGGGCGTGGTCGAGATGTACCGCGGTGACGAGCGCTGCATCGCCACGACGACCGAGGCGCTCGAGCTGGCCGAGGGCGCCGGCAGGACGTGGCTTGTGGCCTACCTGTTGGGCGCCGGCGCGCTGGCCCACGCCTATCAGGGCGCGCCGGATATGGCGGGGGCGCTGCTTGACCGCCAGGCGCTGGTGGTGTCCCGGCTGGACAACGACACGGCGCGGGCGTGGTGGCTGTACTGCAGTGCGGAGGTCAGTGGCGACCGGGACCCGCAGCACACCATCGAGCTCGCGCGCAGGGCCGAGCGGCTCGCCCGGAGGACCGGCGCCAGCGTGATCGGCAACGTCGCTCGCATCACCATCGTCAGTGTGTCGTCACGTCACGGCCTCCAGGCCGAGGCGATCGAGGACTTCACCGATCTCATCCGACGATGCTGGCAGCAGGGCGCGTGGACGCACCTGTACGTCGCCGTGCACAACCTCATCGAACTGCTCTGCGAGAAGGGCGCGGACGAGTACGCCGTGACGCTGCTCCACGCCACCCCGGAGGGCGCCGCCGAGGCCTACGGGACTCAGCGGCAGCGCCTCGATGAGGTGGCGGCCACACTCGCCGAACGCATGTCCGCCGAGCTCCACGACCATGGCGCCGCCACGGGCCGGGCATTGACCCGCGGTGGCCTCGCACAGACTGCGCTGGAGGCACTGGAGTCCCTCACCTGATCTACGGTCGCGTCGAGCCGCGATCCATCCGCTGAGCTTGGCCACCCGCCGGTAGTGACCGATCTGCTCACCTTGTCGAACGTGCTGCAACTGCCCAGCTTCGCCTTCACGGGCCGCAACGTGCATCAGCGTTATGTGCGGTTCCAGCCGTTGGCCCGCACGCGCGAAGCCACGGTTGCCGAGCGCGGGATTTCGCCGCATGGATTGGGCTTCGGCGTCTCGCGCTGTGCGCGGTGAGCCGCGTTGTGCGGCCGCTTGCCCGGTCGCCGATCTCGATGTCGGTATCGCAGAGCGCTGAGCGCCCCCAGCCGACCCAGCTCACTCGTCGTCGTGGACGACCAGCTCTCCGGATCGAAGCTCGACCAGCGACGCCTCACCGAAGGCGGCCACGACTGCAGTGAGGTGCTGATTGAACAGCGCGAGCAGATCGTCGTTGCTGATATTCCCGGTCGACACGACCAGCAACCGACGAGGCGCTCCCCGCAGCAGGTGGGAGTCCCGGAAGTCGCGGTCCTTGCTGACCACCACCCGATCCTGCTCGTCCGCGAGGCGGACGATCTCCTGGTCGGTCGGTTCCCGTCCGCCAGCTGGGACGTGTGCAACACGTCGTGCCCGGCGTCAACCAGCTGGCGGCTGAGTCGTTCGGGGAGCTGCGCGTCTACGAGAAACTTCACGCCGCCCCAAGTGGCGTCACCCGATAGCCCGACGTGAGCGCGCCGAACTCGAGGGCAGCGAGCAGATCGTCAGGCTCCAGGTCGGGGCAGTCCTCGAGGATCTCCTCGATCGTCATGCCCGACGCCAACAGTTCGAGGAGCGTCTCGACCGGATAGCGAAGCCCGCGAACCGTTGGCCTGCCGTGGCAGATGGCCGGGTCCGTCGTGATCCGATCGAGGCGCGTCATAGGGTGGCAGGGTACTGGCGCGTGGTCCTTCGGACATGATGGACGGTCGTTCGATCTCGCTTCCCGCGCACCTTCGATGCCTCCTCAGCCGTCGAGCGAGGGCATCACGACGATCAGGAACGTCGCGATGGGGCCAAGAAGCAACGAGAGCGCCCACCATCCCAACGCGCTGCGGTTCTTCCCCTGTGCAAGGCCGGCGTTGATCAGCGACAGGGTGCCCCATCCGACCACGAAGTCGGGGCTGCTTGCCGTTTCCATCCGAGCCTCCCCGTGATCACATCACGTGGGAGCCGACGACTGTGCGGACCGCCCGACTGCCGATCTGGCCATGTGCGTTGTCGGCGGCCAAGACAGGGGCGCTGGTGTCGTTCGCCACGCTGATGGGACCACCTGGTGGCGACTCTCGGCACTGATCCATGCCGAGGCTCGCGACGCACCGCCCTGGGTCCGGGGGCGCGGGACTGCGCCTCGGCTTGGGCGCGTGCGAGATGCCACGCAACTTGCACAGGATGTTCACAACCGAAGGGGTGTTGTCTACCGCTGGATGCCAAGCCAGGCACTGGGTGCGGATCGAGCCAAGAACGATGAGGCACGTAACAGAATGTGTTCGGTACCCGTGGACAGTTCGCTTGGTGGCGGAGTCCAGATAGTCGCCATACTCGATCCCGCCTGATGTCCTGGCTACGGTCACTCAAGATGCTGGCCCAGATGGAATGGGAAGAGATAATGCAATACGATAAATCATGCCACTGACCTGGCCCAGACCGAGCGAGTGGTCCGAGGAACACATTGCCGAGCACAACGTCACGATGGAGGAGGTCGCCGAAGTTCTGTCGGGGTCCCACGTCGAGAGCGCAGGCCGCGACGACACCGTCCTGGTGAGCGGCCAGACCGAGGCGGGTCGATACCTGCTCGTGGTGGCCGTGGATGAGGGCGGGGGACAAGCGTTCGTGGTAACCGCCCGCGAGATGTCGGACAGCGAAAAGAAGGCCTACCGAAGGCGAGTCAAACGATGACAGACGAGAAGCTGCCACGAAGCCGGGAGGAGCTCGAGGATCTTGCGGCCTACTACGGCGATCACGACGTGACCGTAGAAATCGAAGAGGGGCAACTCGTCTCGACTCCGATGGTCACGACGTCCCTGAGACTCCCCAGGCCCGTCGTTGAGGTGTTGAAGGCGGACGCAGCTCGGCAGGGGGTGCCTTATACCAAGCTTCTTCGGGACATTGTGGTCGAGCGCACACGAGTGGGGGAGGCCTGGAAACGGACGCGGGCCGCCGGGCACGTGAGGGGAACGAAGGGGGCGATTCACGTCGTTCCCGAGGAAGGCGGCCGCGGGTGGCGCGTTGTTCGGGAGGGTCAGAAGCGTGCCATCGCACGAACCGACACGCAGGCCGAGGCGGCAGAGAAGGGCCGCGCGGTTGCCCGTAAGGACGAGGTGGAGTTCAACCTGCACCGCAAGGACGGGACGTTGCGCGAGCACGACTCCTACGAAGTTGGCCGCCACAAGATCACCGGCTGAGGTGACGACGCCTCTCGCACGCCCGTCCGTGGCTGCGGCGGCTCCACACGGCGCGCCGGACAAGGCGCCAGTCCAGCCGGCGGTCCTTTACACAGGATTTACACAACCCAGAAGGTGTTGTCTTCCGCTGGATGTCGCAATCGGCTACTACTTGCCGGACACGGACAGGAGCAGGATGGCGATGTTAGGGACGATTCCGGCGAATTCTGAGGTTTCCGGGCGTGGGGGCGCGGCGAGGCGACCGTTTTCTTGCCAAGGTGGAGGTCGCGAGTTCGAATCTCGTCTACCGCTCTCTTGAAATCCCGGTCTAACAGGCTGTCGCAAAACCCCTTGAGGCGGGTCCGCGGCCGAGTTTTCGGGTCGGTTGCCGGACACGAGATCAACGTCGGGATTGCCAGCCTTCGGCGTCGTCGACGGTGCGCAGCGAGAGGTCTTCGA
>Ga0326597_10009830_pt1 | contig 12783 bp, 13 predicted proteins | sample RVTome_12_FD_203789 | JGI IMG/M metagenome (GOLD analysis project Ga0326597, IMG submission 203789) | Soil microbial communities from uranium-contaminated site in the Upper Colorado River Basin, Wyoming, United States - RVT100D185 | ecosystem: Environmental > Terrestrial > Soil > Contaminated >... | reverse complement strand
GCTCTTCGCCCTATACCTCGCGGGTGCAGTCGCGGGGTGGCGTAATCAACCAGGGCTCGGTCCCTTTTCGGCAGCCCTGTTGGCCATCGGGATGGTCATTGCGTCCGGAGCGCTAGTGTTGTTCCTCGTATCGATGCCGTCCTTTTCTGGTCCCCTCGCCATGCCGCCAGCCATTGCGGCAGCCGTGCGCATTGGCGGAGGACTAGCGCTCGTTGGCTTTGCTATGGGCATCGTCGCGACTACATGGGATCGCATTCAGGGGCGCAAGTAGTCACCTCCATCAGGGCCGGTCCCGGTGGTACCGTGACCGGCCGATGATCCGGACCACGCCGTTCCACGAGCGGACCAGCGCCCTGAACGAGACAGGGCTGTGGAGCCACTGGGCGGGGCACCTGGCCGCCAACCGCTACCAGGTGTCGGACAAGTTCGAGTATTTCGCGGTCCGCAACTCGGCCGGCATCTTCGACACCTCGCCGCTGTACAAGTACCGGTTCGCCGGGCGCGACGCGGAGCGATTCCTGGCCGGCATCCTGGCCCGAGACATTCGATCCTGCCCGCCGTTGCACGCTCACTACACGACCTGGCTCGACGACCGCGGTTTCGTGTTCGAGGACGGCGTGATCCAGCGCCTGGGCCTCGACGAGTTCCTGCTGACCTCGGCCGAGCCGAACTTCGCCTACTTCTCGGACCGCGTGGGGCGGCTGCAGGTCACCGTCGAAGACGCCAGCCTGGACATCGGGGCTCTCGCCGTCCAGGGACCGCGGTCGCGCGAGCTCCTGAGCCGCCTCGTGCCGAGTGTCGCGGAAGTTCCGTTCTTCGGCATCACCACTGGCGAGATCGACGGACGACCGGTCACCATTACTCGGACCGGTTACACCGGCGACCTGGGCTTCGAAATCTGGGCCCAGGCTCCCGACGCGCTGGCGGTGTGGGACACCCTGTCCGAGGCCTTCCGCGGGCATGGCGTCCTCCCGTACGGACTGGCCGCCCTGTACATGCTCCGCATCGAGGCCGGGCTGCTCCTGCTGGGCAAGGACTTCGACTCCAGCCGATTCGCGTTCAACGACGCCCATCGGTCCACCCCGCTGGAGCTCGGCTGGGCGTGGATGTTCAAGGGACTGACCGATGACGACCGCGCCTTCATCGGCCGTCGCGCGCTCGAGCGCGAGATCGCCCAGAAGTCATCGCGCTGGAAGATGAGCGGGCTGGTGGTGGACTGGGAGGACTACGACCGCGTGTATGGCGCGGCGGGGCTCATCCCGCCCAAGAACCACGCGCCGGTCCACGAGGACTGGATGGTCTATGACGCTGAGGGGAAGCGGGTCGGTTACGCGACCAGCTTCATGTACTCGCCCATCCTCCAGCGCCACATTGCCCTGGCCCGCGTCCGGCCCGACTTGGCCAAGGTGGGCAGCCGCGTGTTCCTGGAATTCACCGTCGACCATCATTACCAGAAGGTCGCCGCGCACGTCGCGCGTCTGCCCCTGTACAACCCGGAGCGAAAGACGGCGATGGCCAACGGCACCAGCCCATGACGGACCGATACGACGCCATCGTGGTGGGTGGGGGTCACAACGGCCTGGTGAACGGCGCGTACCTCGCGCGCGGCGGGCTGAAGACGCTCATCCTCGAGCAGCGGGACCTGGTGGGCGGCGCGGCAATCACCGAGGAGCTGCGCCCCGGCTTCTGGTTCACGACCTTTTCCTACGCCCTGTCCCTGTTGCGACCCCAGATCGTGCACGAGCTCGAGCTGCCCAAGCACGGGTTTCTCCCGCTCCTCATGTCGTCACGATTCGCACCCACCCCCGACGGGGAATACCTGTGGTTCACCCAGGACCACGACGCCAACCTGCGCGAGATTGCCCGCATCTCGCCCCACGACGCGGATGCATATGAGCAGTACAGCCACGACATGGACCGCGTCTGCCAGGCCATCAAGCCCCTGCTGGACATGGTCCCGCCAGATCCGTTCAGCGACGATCCGGAGGAGCTGCTGGCTCTGGCGTCCCTGGGCTCGCGCTTCCGGCGACTGGACAAGCGGACGTTGCACAACGTCATTCGCCTCCTCACCGGGAGTGCGGCGGACTTCCTGGACGACTACTTCGAGTCCGAGCTGCTCAAGGGCTGGTTGGCCTCGTCGGGGATCATCGGCTCCAAGGTTGGACCCCGATCCCAGGGCTCAGGCCTGGTTCTCCTGTTCCATTCGCTGGGCGAGCACGACGGTGATTTCGGGACGTGGGCGTTCCACAAGGGGGGCAACGGCGGGTTCACCCAGGTCTTGGCTCGCGCCGCGGAGGGGTTCGGGGCCGAGATTCGGGTGGGCTCCCCGGTTGAACGGGTGCTGACCGATGACGGCCGGGCCACCGGGGTGGCCCTCACCGATGGCACCGAGCTGGCGGCCGATGTCGTCGTCAGCGCCCTCGACCCGCGGCGGACGTTCCTCGAGCTCGTCGACCCCCGCGAGCTTCCCGACGAGCTGGTGGACGACATCCGTCGGCTGAAGTTCCAGGGCACGTCCTCGAAGGTGAATTTCGCACTGGATGGGATCCCCTCCTATCCGCCGCTGGCGGACCGCGGAGCCGATCCGTTCCGTGGCTTCCTCAACATCGGTCCATCCATGGACTACCTGGAGCGCGCCTTCGACGACGCAAAGTACGGCCGATTCAGCCGCGAGCCGTACATCGACGGCGCGATCCAGTCGACCATCGACCCGGACATGGCCCCGCCCGGCAAGCACGTCATGTCGTGCTTCATCCAGTACACCCCGTATCACCTGCGCGAAGGCGACTGGGATGCGGAGCGGGAGCACCTGGGGGATACCGTGCAGGCCGTCCTCGAGCGCCACTTTCCCGGATTTGGCAGCCTGGTCCTGCAGCGGGAGGTCGTGACGCCCTTGGACATCGAGCGGGTTACCGGTCTGAGCGAGGGCAACATCTTTGCCGGCGAGCTGCTGGCGCCCCAGATGTTCTTCCTGCGCCCGGCACCGGGATGGGCGCAGTACCGGACCCCCATCTCCGGCTACTACCAGTGTGGCTCCGGGACGCACCCGGGCGGATGCGTGATGGGCGCTCCGGGGCGCCTGGCGGCGGGGCAAATCCTCAAGGACCGGGCCCCTGCCTGAGGCGCGATGCGCGTCCACTTGAGCGTCGGCTTCCTTGACGCTGCCAAAACGCGGCCCGTAGACTCGCGCGGATGACCGGCGCCCAGGCCTCGGCGACCCAGCGCGCAGTGCCGCCGGCACCGCGCCCGTTCCGCGTCCCTCGTATCCGGCGACGGACACTGATCACCCTCATCGTCGTGGCGGCGGTCGGCCTGGTCGCGTTCAACGTCGGCCGTCAGGCGTTCGTGGGCTGGTCCATCGGCCAGGAGGCTGCGTCCCTCGAGGCCCAGGCGGCGGCCGCCGAGGCGGAGAATTCCGCCCTCCAGCGCCAGCTCGAGTACCTCCAGAGCGACGCGTACGTGACGGCCGAGGCGCGCCGCCTCCGGAACCTCGGTTACCCGGGTGAGCAGATCCTCATCATTCCTCCCGGAGCCAGCGTTCCGTCACCGGCCACGGTCGACGTGCCCGCGGTCGACGAGCGACCGATGCTGGAGCGTTGGATCGAGCTCTTGTTCGGCCGCTAGGAAAACCGCTTTCGGGCATCGATGGAGGGAAAGGCCAATGCGCATCTCAGCCAGTGCTCTTCTCGCGCTCATCGCGGTTGTCCTGTTTCTGCTTGCCGCGTTTGCAGTCCAGGTCGGATCGCTCGACCTTGTGACGCTTGGCCTGGCCGCGTTTGCGGCGGCATTCCTGGCCGAGCGCTGGAAGCGCTAGCCGGGGGCCGGATCCCGTTCGAGGCGCGGATCGTGCGAGTCGCCGACACGTACGACGCGCTGCGCGCTGACCGTCCCTACAAGCCGGCGTGGACGGAGGAGCAGGCGTCGACCGAGCTGAGGCGCGTCCGCGGCCTCCACCTTGACCCCGAGCTGACCGACCTGTTCCTCAGTCTCCGCGGCTGGTAGCCGGGAGGCGGTTCCTCAGGTGGTGCGCCCGCTCAGTCGATGCGGATGAGAGCGCCGGCCGGAAAGACTGGGGTCGGCTCGACGCCAAGCCCGGCGAACACGGAGGCCGGGATCCCGATGTCGGCCAAGTAGCGCGTCCCGGAGAAGCGCCGGCCCTCTCCCATCTCCGTCCCGCGCTTTGGGAGTCCGAGGCAGAGCGTGAGGCGCGCAAGCACCGCGGCCCCAGGCCGGGCGCCGGTGGTGGCATCGATGCCGGACGGGATATCGAGGCTGATTACTGGCCCCTTACCAAGCGCCGCCACTTCGATCAGCGGCTGGTAGGCTTCGTCGGGAGCTTCGCGCAGGCCGTAGCCGATCAGCGCGTCGATTACGGCATCGGCATGGAGGACGTCACCACTGATTTCGGGATACGAGCGGTCGTGCCCCGCCACTGCAGTCCGAGCTCCCGACGCCAGCAGCGTCTCGATCTGGGCGCGTGGCCCTGGGCGCAGTCGACCGATGGGTCGTGCGAAGGCGACGCACACGTCGGCGCCCCAGCCGGCGAGCCGTCGCGCGGCCACCAGCCCTCCGCCGGCGTTGTTGCCGGTGCCGGCCAAGACGACCAGATTCCGCTGCGCCACGGACCCGCCGAGTGCGAGGCGGGTCAGGTCGGCCAGCTCCCGGCCGGCATTCTCCATCAGCTGGAGCAGTCCGAGGCCCAGCCGGTCGGTCGCGATGCGATCTGCCTCGCGCATCGTGTCACCGTCCACCGCGGGGATGGGCGTCATCGGCGTCGGCAGGTCGGGGAGCTGCCAGCGGGCCGGCGCGGCGTAGGTCGGAACCGCCATGGCGCCGATCATGCGGAATACTCCGATCCGGCGGATGTAATCCGGCCAACATGCCGGCCGGCGATGGGTTCGTCCTAAGGGCCGGCCAGCTCGCGCAGCTGCTCCGGGTCTCGGATCACCACCCGCTGGTCGTGCATTTCGACCAGCCCACGCTCGCGGAGGGAGGAGACCGTCGTCGCCAGCGTCTCCCGCGAGGTGCCGATCATGTCGGCCAGCTCCTGCTGAGTCAGGCGCGCGTCGATGGCCACGCCGCCGTCGCTCGGCTGGCCGAAGCGCTCGGCGAGCTCCAGCAATCGCGCGACGAGACGCTGCTCGACGGAGCGAAAGGCCATCACCTCGCGCTCCCGCTCCGAGGCCGCGAGCCGTTCCGAGAGGTAGCGGACCATGTTCAGTCCGATTCCCGGGAAGCGCTCGATCAGGCGTCGCAGCTCCTCGGGACTGAAGCTGCACACCACCGCGTCCTCGATCGCTTCGGCATACACCTGGTTGAGCTCCTGCCCGAGCCAGGACATGCGACCCACGATGCGCCCCTTGTCGAGGATGTCGAGCGTCAATTGCCTGCCATCCGGCGTGAGTCGGAAGAGACGAACCCGCCCCCGCTTGACGATGTAGAGCCGCTCGTCGTCGTCTTCGGGCGAGGTGACCAGGCCGCCGGTGCGGCAGGTCGTCATCGGCAGCGTGCGGCTGATCTCCCTGAGCTCCTCCAGGCCCAACCCGGCGAACAGGTCAACCTCGCGCAGGAGTCCGGCCTTGAGGTCGGCGCTGGTCAGCGGTCCGCCGGTGGGGATTTCGACCTCCGGACCGAGGTCGCGTTCAAAGAGGTGTCTCAGCACCCTGGCATGATGAACCAAAAGCCCGATCAGGAAGCGGAGCCCAGTCAGCGAGGCCACAGACCCCCGATGCGGTCGGGAGAAGACTGAAGGCATGCCCCGACCGGCGGCGGCCCTGATCGGGCTCGCGCTGATGACCATGGCCTGCACGGGACCTTCCCCGCGGCCTGGGCAGGCCCTGCCCTCCGACTCGGCCGATGCTCCCGCCCTCGATCCGGCGCCTGAGGTCCTTCGCGTGTCCACCGTCGGCTGGTCGACCGACTTCTCGCGGCACGAGGTGCCCCTGAGCGAGATCATCAGTGGCGGGCCCGGCAAGGACGGCATCCCGGCCATCGACCGGCCGCAGTTCCTGCCCATCGACCGCGTCGCCGACTGGCTCATCGACCGCGAGCCGGTGATCGCGTTCGGGATTGGCGACGAGTGGCGCGCCTACCCCGTCCAGATCCTGATCTGGCATGAGATCGTGAACGACGTCGTGGCTGGTACGCCGGTGGCCATCACCTTCTGTCCCCTGTGCCACACCGCCATCGCCTTCGATCGGAGGATTGACGGCCGAGTGCTCGACTTCGGCACCACCGGCAACCTGCGGCATTCCGACCTCGTCATGTACGACCGCCAGACCGAGACCTGGTGGCAGCAGGCCACCGGGCGGGGCATCGTCGGCGATCTGGCCGGCATGCAGCTCACGTTCCTGCGCAGCCAATTGATCAGCTGGGGCCAGTTCGTGCAGGCGCATCCGGACGGGATGGTCCTGTCTCGCGAGACCGGCCACCCCCGTGATTACGATCGCAACCCATACCCGGGCTACGACCGGGTCGACTCAATCCCCTTCCTGCTCGAGGATCAGACTCTCCTCGACGGTCGGCTCTCGCCGAAGGTGCGCATCCTGGGCATCATGATCAACGGTGAGGCCGTCGCCTATCCATTCCCCTTGCTGGCCCAGGACCGGGTGGTGAACGACGAGGTCGGAGGCGAGCCGATCGTCGTCATGTGGGCTGATGGAGCGGCGTCGGGCCTCGGCGGACCGACCGTCGCGGGTGGCGGGATCGTCGGGGCGGCCAACGCCTTCAGCCGGGCGGTCGAGGGCCGGATCCTGACCTTTGCGGCCATGGAGAACGGGGCGATGCGCGATGTCGAGACCGGCTCGAGCTGGTCGTTCGACGGCCGCTCCACGGCGGGGGAGCTGAGAGGGAGCCAGCTGGAGCTGCTGGTCGCCGATTCGCCCTTCTGGTTCGCGTGGGCCGTCTTTCGGCCCGACACCCGGATCTGGCAGCCCGTCGGGGAATAGCCGTGCAGGGCCTGGGGCGGCTGGCCATGGTCGCGGTTCTGCTGCTGACCGCATGCACCGGCCCGGGGGGAGCAGCGCCGAGGACCGCACCGGCCTCGCCCGCGGCCTCCGCGACGGCGGTCGTGTCTCCGTGGCAAACGGACTTCGACCGCCTCGCCGAAAACGTGTCGCTCGATGACTTCACGCGGGCCCTCCCGTGGCGAGACGCGATCCCCGCGCTGTATCGGCCGGCGGTTGTCGCCGCTTCAAACGCCGAGTGGATCGGAGACGAGGAACCGGTCATCGCGGTGGAGCGTGACGGTCAATGGCGGGCCTATCCACTCCAGATCCTGCTGTGGCACGAGATCGTGAACGACCTCCTCGGGGACGAGCGCATCGTCGTCACGTTCTGCCCGCTGTGCCACACCGCCGTCGTCTTCGACCCCTACCTCGATGGGGAGTTGCTCGAGTTCGGGGTGAGTGGATACCTGCGCCGCAGCGACCTGGTGATGTATGACCGCCAGACGGAGACGTGGTGGCAGCAGGCGACGGGCGTCGGTCTGGTCGGCACTCATGCCGGGCGACACCTCGAGATCCTGCCGTCCAGCCTCGTCGCATGGTCCGATTTCCGGGCGGCCCATCCAGATGCCGGCGTGCTGGACCGAGCGACCGGTTACGACCGTCCGTACGGACAAAGCCCCTACCCGGGCTGGGATCGCATCGAGCGCAACCCGTTCTTCGAGCTGGTCGAGCTCCTGGACTGCGAGGGAGATGAAAGCTGCGTGGACCCCAAAGAGCGCGTCGCGGTGGTGACTGCCAACGGTGAGACGGTGGTCTTTCCATTCCGGCGCTTGGCGGCTGCCGGCGGGCTCGTCGAGACCGACATCGGCGGCGTTCCGATCGTCGTCTGGTGGCAGCCTGGGGTCCGCAGCGTGTTGGGCAACCAGCTCATCGAGCGCAGCGACCAGGTTGGCACCGTCGTCGCCTTCGACCGAAGGAAGGACGCCGCCGTGCTGTCGTTCGAGGTGCGGGGAACGACGCTCGTCGACGGTCGGTCAGCAACGTCCTGGAACGCGCTCGGGGAGGCGACCGTCGGAGCGTACGCAGGGGAGCGATTGCAGCGGCTCCAGATCGACACACCCTACTGGTTCGGCTTTGCCGCCTTCGGCGAGGGCTACCGGGTCTGGTCATCGGAGGACTAGCCGCCGTGGGCCTGCTTACTGCTCCGCTCCGCCGTCTGCTCGAGAATCTCCGCATGAATCGCCCGATGTGGCCGATCCTCTCTGCTCTGGTGCTGCTTCTCGCCGCGTGCTCGGGCGGCTCGCCGCAGCCCAACCCGAGCGCCGCGCCGATGCTTCCCGACGCGTCCGCCCGCGCGATCCTTGAGTACGAGCTGATCGACGTTCGAACCGGCGAGCCCTTCACCTTCGGTGAGCTGGCCGCGGACCGCCCGGTGCTGGTCGAGACGATGGCCGTCTGGTGCACCACCTGTCTGTCGCAACAACGGGAGGTGGTTCGGGCCCATCAGGTGCTGGACTTCCACTCCGTGGGCATCGACGTCGACCCCAATGAGCGAGCGAGCGAACTGGCCTCGTATGCTGAGCGTCAAGGGTTCGACTGGCGCTTCGCCATGGCCGACACGGCCCTCGTCCAGCTCCTGACCGATGCCTACGGCTTCGCCGTCATCAATCCGCCGTCGACGCCGACCTTGGTGATCACCACCGATGGACAGATCCGGGCCCTCGAGTTCGGCCGGGTTCGGAGCGCCGAGGAGCTGCTGGCAGAGCTGGACGCCGGTTAGCGAGCGGACCCGCGAGTGGCTGGCCCCCGCGCCTGCCGGAAGTCGGCGGCCGTTAAGCACCCGGTCACTTGGATCGCTCGCCCGAGGCCGGTGTCGCCGGTGGCACGGTGGGCCGCCCGCCGCCGATGAACGCGCTGAGCAGGTCCATCGGCAGGGGAAAGATGATGATCCGGCTCTGATCCGAGCTGATGTCGGTGAGCGTCTGCAGGTAGCGCAGCTGGAGAGCGCTGGGCGCGGCGTTGATGATGTTCGCCGCGTTGGCGAGCTGCTCGGCGGCGAGGAATTCGCCCTCCGCGTTGATGATCTTCGCCCGCTTATCGCGCTCGGCCTCCGCCTGGCGCGCCATCGCGCGCTTCATCTCCTGCGGCAGCTCGACGTCCTTGACCTCGACGATACTGACCTTGATGCCCCATGGCGCCGTCTGCTCGTCGATGATCTGCTGAAGGCGCGTGTTGATCTCCTCGCGCTTGCTGAGCAGCTCGTCGAGCTCCGACTGGCCGAGCACGGAGCGCATGGTGGTCTGCGCGATCTGCAGCGTGGCGATCAGGAACTTTTCGACCCGTACCACCGCCGCCTCGGGATCGACGACGCGGAAATAGCAGACGGCGTTGACGCGCACCGTGACGTTGTCGCGGGTGATGGCCTCCTGGCTCGGGATGTCGAGTGTCACGACCCGGAGGTCGATCTTCACCATCCGGTCGATGAACGGGATGATGAAGAACAGCCCCGGCCCCTTCGCGCCGACCAGCCGGCCGAGCCGGAAGATCACGCCGCGCTCATACTCCTGCACCACCTTCACCGCGGCGCCGACGAGGCTCAGGATGATGGCGGCCGCGACGGCCAGGACTGGCAGCAGACCGATGAGGTCTTCCATCTAACTCTCCTTCTGGTTGGCTGCCTCCGGCAGCCGTTCCACGATGAGGTCGAGGCCCTCTCGACCGATGATTCGGACACGGTCTCCCGGGATTAACGTGGCGTCCGCGCGGGCGGGACGCGCCCGCCACAGCTCGCCCTCGACGAAGACCGATGACATCCCGCGAACGCGGCCCTCGCGCCCGACCATGTCGCCGCCGCCGATGAACGCGGGGCGCCGTCGGGTGCGCATGACGGCCTGGAGCGCAAACAGGACGAATGCGACGAGGGCCAGGGTGATGCCGAAGATCAGGGGGCGACTGATCTCCAGGAAGGGCGCCCGGCTGTCGTCGACCAGGATCAGGGCTCCGAGCGCGAACGCGATCCCACCGCCAATGCCCAGCACCCCTCCGGACGCCACCCAGATCTCGGCGCCCAATAGCGCGAGGCCAAACAGGAGCAGCGCCAGCCCGGCGTAGTTGATCGGCAGCGTACCCAGACTGAAGAGCGCCAGGATGAGGGCGATGGCGCCGAAGATCCCCGGGAAGAAGGCGCCCGGGTTGCTGAGCTCGAAGTAAATGCCGAGCGTCCCGAGGCTGAGCAGGATCAGCGCGATGTTCGGATCGGAGAGAACGATCAGGAACTCCTCGAAGGGCGACATCGGCTCCTCGACCACGCGCGCGCCAGCGGTGCCCAGGGTGACTTCACCGCTTGGCAGGCGGACCGTCATGCCGTTGATGGCAGCGAGGAGCTCCGCGCGATCGGCGGCGACGATGTCCACGACGTCGAGCTCCACGGCCTCGTTCGCTCCCACCGAGACTCCGTCGCGAACCGCATCCTCTGCCCAGTCGGCGTTCCGACCGCGCGCCTCGGCGATGCTGCGCGCATAGACGGCCGTGTCGTTGAGGATCTTGGTGCGCAGATCCTCTGGGATCTCCTGGCCTTCGCCGCTGACGGGCGTGGCTGCCCCGATCCGCGTGCTGGGCGCCATGGCTGCCACATGCGCCGCCATGGTGATGAACGTGCCCGCTGACGCCGCGTGTGTTCCGACCGGGGTGACGTACACGATCACTGGGAGGCGCGCGTTGAGCATCGCCCCGGTGATCTCCTGGGTAGCGTCGAGCAGGCCGCCTGGCGTGTCCAACTCAATGAGCACCGCGGCGTCACCCTCTTCGGTGGCCTCCTCGATGCCGCGGACCACGTAGCGGGCGGAGACGGGATTGATGATGCCGTCAATGGTGAGCACGCGCACCTCACCCGCGGCCGCATTCACACCACGGGGGGCCCCGAGGCCGAGCAGCAGGACGCCGAGCCAGAGTGCCGTCAGCGAGAGCCCCCGGTTCAGCGTGCGCGCGAGAGGCGTTGGTCCACCTACTGTCATGACGGTCAACGAAGAGACACTCGCGCCGCATCGGCGACCGCAAGTCGTCAAGCCCAGCATGAACATGCTACTAGTCGTGGCGTCTGGCTGCCGGCGGCTGTCCAGGAAGTTGCCGCGGTCATCGCCTGTCGGTATCCTCGGAGGGTGTTCATTCGATAGGCCTCCTGTTGATCCGAGCACGAATCGCGCGGCGGAGTAGCTCAGTGGTAGAGCAGGGGACTCATAAGCCCTTGGTCGGTGGTTCGAATCCGCCCTCCGCTACCAGATCCCAACTCGCCTCCTGGCTCAATGAGGGCGCCGCGCGGACCGAGATCCCCGACCGCGTACCGCTCGTTCTCGCCGTGTCCGGAGGCCCTGACTCGACGGCCCTCCTGCACGCCGCAGCTGCGCTGGCGCGCGCCCGTGATTGGCAGCTGGTGGTCGCCCATCTGGATCACGGCCTGCGCCCGGAATCGGGGGATGACGCCAGGTTCGTGACCGATGCCGCCGATGGCCTTGGGCTGCCCTGGCGGCTGCGCCGGACCGATGTCGCCGCCCAGGCGCGGCAGGAAGGATCCGGGGTGGAGGAAGCCGGCCGGTCGGCCCGCTACGCATTCCTGGACGAAGTCGCCGACAGCCTGGGGCACGATGCGTTGGCGGTCACCGCCCACACTGCCGATGACCAGGCCGAAACGGTGCTCCTGAACCTGGCGCGGGGCACTGGCCAGCGTGGGCTGCGTGGCATGCCCGACCGCCGCGGCCGGGTCGTGCGGCCGCTGCTCCACGTCCGCCGGTCGGCGCTGCGTGCCGCACTGGACGCCGCCGGGATCGAGTACCGGCTGGATCCGACGAATGCGGACACCGAACGGTCCCGGGCACGGGTGCGGGCCGAACTCATGCCGGCCCTCGAGCGCCTGAACCCGGCCGCGGTCGAGGCGCTGCTCCGCTTCGCCGACCTGGCCGCCGCCGACGACGCCCTGCTGGACGCGCTGGCGGCCGAGGAGTTGACACGTCGTCGGGACGCCGACGGTGCCATCGACTGGCGCCGACCCCCGCCCCACGCGCTGGGGAGTCGCGTCCTGCGCCTCGCGATCGGGGACCCGGCGCCGGCCGCGGATCGGATCGAGGCCCTACTGGCGGCCGCCGGCGGAACCCGCGGCGGGCTTATGATCGAGCTCGGAAGGGGCCGAAAAGCGACGATCCGCGGCCGGCGCATTCGCATCGGTCCGTGAACCTATCGGGGTAGTCCCTTCGAGCCCATTTGTTGCGATGGGGGGGCGTCCCTATACTCAGGGCCGGTCGTACCCCCTTTGCACTGGAGTTCGCCTCCGCCTCGTGAACAGCCGACTCGTCCGTAGCAGCATCCTGATCGTTGGCGCCCTGTTCGCCATGGCCCTGCTGTGGACCTACCTCATGGACTCCGAGGCCGGGCCGACCTACACCTACAGCATGTTGCTCGCGGATGCCCAGGCGGGCAAAGTCGAGACCATCACCCAGGACGGCATCACCCTGACGGTCAAGCTGGATGGCGTCGCCGAGCCGAAGACGACGGTCGTCCCGTCCGAGAACATCAACGTCTATACCGAGGTGTGCGCGGCCACAGGCAGCGAGCCGGGCCCGTCGTGCCCAATCGCGTATGAGGCCGTGATCCCAAGCGCCACGGGCGGGATCATCTTCTCCCTGATCTCGATCCTGCTGCCGGTCCTGATCATCGGCGCGTTCTTCCTGTTCATGATGCGCCAGGCCCAGGGCACCAACAATCAGGCCATGAGCTTTGGCAAGAGCCGGGCTCGGATGTTCCTGGGCAGCAAGACGGTCGTCACCTTCGCTGACGTGGCGGGGGT
>Ga0326597_10009828_pt1 | contig 12784 bp, 10 predicted proteins | sample RVTome_12_FD_203789 | JGI IMG/M metagenome (GOLD analysis project Ga0326597, IMG submission 203789) | Soil microbial communities from uranium-contaminated site in the Upper Colorado River Basin, Wyoming, United States - RVT100D185 | ecosystem: Environmental > Terrestrial > Soil > Contaminated >... | reverse complement strand
GTCTGAGGGAGCGACCATGCTCGCCGAGTACCCCGTCGCCCTCCCGACCGCCCGCTACTTCCTCGATCTGATCAGTTGCCGGAGCGGCTGTCCCGTGCGGACCAACGCCGGGGCCTACGTTCGGGCAGTGGCCCAGGGCGAGTATCGGAGGGGATACGAGATCGCCCACGCGCCGAATCCCTGGACATCGGTCTGCGGCCGCATCTGTGCCCACCCGTGCGAGGCCCGCTGTCGCCGGGGAAAGCTCGACGAGCCCATCTCCATTCGTGCGCTCAAGCGCACCCTGACGGAGCGCCACGGCGTGGAGAACACCGTCTCCGGAGCGGCTCCGGAGGAGCCGCTCCCGCTCGACATCGCCGTGCGGGTGGCCGGCCGGCCGGCCCGCATCGCCGTGGTGGGGGCCGGGCCCGCCGGCCTCGCTTGCGCCCACGACCTCGCCTTCCTCGGATACTCGGTGACAGTGTTCGACGGCGCCGCGGCGGCGGGGGGCATGCTCTACCAGGGAGTGCCGGAGTATCGCCTCCCGCGGGACATCATCCGGGCCGAGGTCGACCGCGTCCTCCGCATGGGGGTCGAGCTGCAGCTCGAGTGGCGCCTGGGCCGGGACTTCACGATCGCGGACCTCCGCCGCAACGGCTTCCGCGCGGTATTCCTCGCCCTGGGGGCCTCGCGCGGCCGCGACCTCAACATCCCCGGGAAGGACCTCGACGGCGTGATCAACGGCGTCGAGTTCCTGTTGAACGCAAACCTCGGCTACCACGTGAAGCTGGGCGCGCGCGTGGTCGTGGTGGGAGGGGGGAACGTCGCCGTGGACGTCGCCCGGACCGCCCTTCGCTACGCGGCCTCGGAGGCCGCCCTGGCGATGCCGGAGCAGGCCGAAGCCCTGCTCACGTCCTGGGGCTATGACAACACGCTCATCGACGCGGCCCGGACGGCGCTCCGCCTGGGGGCGCGTCAAGTGAGCATGGTTTCCCTGGAGCGCCGCCACGAGATGCCCGCCTCCCCCGAGGAGATCGAGGGGGCCGACGAGGAGGGGATCCGGCTCCTTCCCGGCCGCGGGCCCAAGGCCGTCCTGGGGAGAGACGGGAAGGTCGTGGGCCTGGAGACCGTCGACGTGACCTCGGTCTTCGACGCGGACGGCCGGTTCAACCCGACCTTCGCGCCGGACAGCGAGCGCAGGCTGGACTGCGACACGGTCATCCTGTCCATCGGGCAGACCCCCGACCTTCAGAGCCTGGCCGGCGATCCCGAGATCGAGACCACGCCGCGGGGCCTCGTCAAGATCGACGCGAAGACGCTCGCCACCACGTCTCCTGGCGTCTTCTGCGGCGGCGACCTGGCCTTCGGCCCGCGGATCGTCATCGAGGCGGCGGCGGACGGCAAGCGGGGCGCCCTCAACATCCACCGCTGGCTGGGCGGCCAACGTCTCGACCGCTCGCCCCTGCGCTTCCGCCGGCTGCCGCTCCGGCGCTGGGCCGAGCGCTACGACCGGATCCCCCGGCAGCCCGTCCCTTGCGTTCCGGTCCAGCGGCGCTCCGGCTTCCGCGAGATCGAGGAGGGCTATTCCGAGGCCCAGGCGAGACGGGAGGGCGAGCGCTGTCTCTGGTGCAACGTGAGCCCGATCTTCGACTCCGAGAAGTGCATCCTCTGCGGAGGGTGCGTGGACATCTGCCCGGAGAACTGCCTGAAGATCGTGTCGCTGGCCCGGCTCTCCGGCGATCCGTCGCGGCTCCAGGCTTTGCGCGACGCGTTGGGCGTCAGCGGGAACGCCGGGGCCATCCTGAAGGACGAGGAGCGCTGCATCCGTTGCGGGCTGTGCGCCGATCGGTGCCCGACCGGGGCCGTCACCATGGAGCTGCTCGAGGTGGACGATTCCCCCGCCGCCTCGCTTCAGCTTTTCGCGGAGGAGATGGAGGAACGGCCGTGACCGAACGCGCTGCGCCCAGGAAGGAGACCGACCCCGAGCGGCGGCGATTCCTCTTCGCCACGGGGACGGCGAGCGTGGTCGCCGGTGTGCTCGGGTTCCTGGGCGCGACCGTGCGCTTCCTGTTTCCGAACGTGCTCTATGAGCCGCCGAGCCGCTTCCCCGTGGGTCTGCCCCAGGACTTCCCTCCTGGCTCCGCGACTTTTCTCCCCGAGCGTCGGCTCTTCGTCTTCAACAGCGCCCAGGGTTTCTATGCGATCTCGTCGGTCTGCACGCACCTGGGCTGCAACGTGGCCTCCGACGCGAGCCGGGGCTTCACGTGTCCCTGCCACGGCAGCACGTTCGATGGCCTGGGACGCGTCCTGAGCGGCCCCGCTCCCCGCTCCCTCGCCTGGTTCGGCCTGAGCCTGTCCGCGCGGGGCGAGTTGGTCGTGGACGAGCAACGGCTCGTGGACCCGGAGTATCGCTTCAAGGCCTGAGCCATGGACTGGACGAGGATCGCATACGGGGCGCGGGCGCTGCGGAGGTCGGCGTTCCGCGTCGGGTGGCCGCGCACCGACAAGGACCGCGCGGCGGCCATGATCTCGAGCCTCTTCCTCCACGTGCACCCCGCGAAGGTGCGCCGCGAGGGCCTGCGTTTCTCCTACAGCCTTGGCCTCGGGCTCGTCAGCCTGTTCCTGCTTCTGGCCCTGACCGTGACCGGCATCCTGCTGATGCTCTACTACACGCCCCACCCCCCACAGGCCTACCGCAACATGAAGGACCTGGAGTTCGTGGTCACCTTCGGGACCGTCCTTCGGAACATGCACCGCTGGGCGGCCCACGCCATGGTCTTCGTGGTCTTCCTCCATATGTGTCGCGTCTTCTTCACCGGCGCCTACAAACCGCCGCGGCAGTTCAACTGGGTCCTGGGCGTTGGGCTCCTGGTCCTGACCCTGGCGCTCTCGTTCACCGGCTACCTGCTTCCCTGGGACCAGCTCGCATACTGGGCCATCACGGTGGGCACCAACATCGCCGCCTACGCGCCCCTCGTCGGCGAGCAACTCAAGTACCTGCTCCTGGGGGGCCACGTGATCGGGCCCGGCGCGCTCCTGCGCTTCTACGTCCTGCACTGCGTCATCCTCCCGGCGGCCATCTTCCTGGTGGTGGCGGTCCACGTCTGGCGCGTGCGTCGGGACGGTGGCCTGGCCGTCCCGACGCAGCCGCGCCCAGTCCCCGTGGAGGAGGGCCTCGCCGGAGCCTTCCCGCCCTCGATGCGGAGCTACGGCCTCATGGCCCTCACCGATCGGCCAGCGGTCCCGGTCCAGGAGGTCGAGCCCGACGAGGAGGTGATGTCCTGGCCGCACCTGCTCTTCCGTGAGCTGATCCTGCTGCTCGTGGTCCTGGTGGCGCTCCACGTGGTCGCGCTCAGCTTTGACGCCCCGCTCGAGGAGATCGCCAACCCGACCCGCACGCCCAACCCGGCAAAGGCCCCCTGGTACTTCCTCGGCCTGCAGGAGCTCGTCCACTACAGCGCGCTCGTGGGCGGGGTGCTCGTGCCGGGCTTCCTGCTCCTGGCGCTGCTGCTCGTCCCCTACCTGGACCCGAAGCCGCGGGGCGTCGGGCTGTGGTTTCCGCCGGAGCGGCGCCTGGCCAACTCCGTCTTCGCGGCGGTCGCGGTGGCGATGGTGGCGCTGACGCTCGTCGGCATGTTCTTCCGCGGTCCGAACTGGCGCTGGATCTGGCCCTGGACGGGCTAGGTCCGAGAGAAAGAAGACCCGTGCGAGAACGCCAGATCACGCCCCTGCCGCTGCTGCGATGGTTCACGATCCTCGGTGTCGCCTTCCTGGGGATCTTCACCTGGGTCTTCCTCAAGGAGTACCTGGCCGATTGGCGGAAGTACCAGGCGGCCTTCCGCATCCTCCAGCCTCGACTGAAGGACCCCCACGCCTTGAGCCTCGCGCCTCCGGCCGAGGGCATCCGGCAGATCTGGCTCGCGGACATCGACCGCGTCGACCGCTGCACGAGCTGTCACCTGGGCGCGGACGATCCTGACTTCGCGAAAGCGCCCCAGCCCTTCCGGACGCACAGCGGCACCTGGCTCAATTCCCACCAACCCGAGCGGTTCGGATGCACGGTCTGCCACGCCGGACAGGGCGAGGCCACCGGCTTCCGGAGTGCGGCCCACAGCCCGCTGCCCAACTGGCCTGCACCCATGCGGTCTCCTGAGCTGATGGAGGCCGACTGCGGAGCCTGCCATCGCGAGCGCGTGCCGCGCCAGGCGCCCTGGCTCGCCGAGGGACGGCGGTTGATCGCGGAGGCGAACTGCGTCGCGTGCCACGACCTCCCGGGCTTCAGGACGGATGAGGTCCGGGCCCCGCGCCTGGAGAGCGTGGGGTACAAGGCCCGGCCCGATTGGTTCGCCCGCTGGCTCAAGGACCCCAAGGCTTATCTCCCCCGCTCGCGGATGCCGAACTTCCGCCTGCAGGCCGACGAGATCGAGGCCCTGAGCGCGTTCCTGCTCTCCCAGCGCGCCGTCGCGCCGCTGGACGCATCGGGCATCGACTGGAAGAAGGCCGACCCGGACCGCGGGCGCGGGCTGTTCGGCGAGGCGCGCTGCGTGTCGTGCCACATGGTCGAAGGGCGCGGCGGAACGCTCGGGCCCGAGCTGTCACGCGTGGGCAGCAAGGTCCGCCGGGAATGGCTCTTCAGCTTCCTGAAGGACCCCTTCCGCGAACAGCCCGAGACCCTCATGGTCCACTACCGCCTCTCCGACGACCAGATCCGCGACCTCGTGGCCTACCTGTCGACGGAGCTCGTGGATCCCGAAGCTCCCGCCGCCCCGCCCGAGATCGGCTACCTGGATCCGAAGGGTGTCGAGGCGGGCCGCGCCGTCTTCGTCAAGCACGGCTGCTACAGTTGCCACCGCTTCTCCGGCATGGAGGGCCTCGGCAAGATCGGGCCTTCGCTGGCCAGCGTGGGCGATCGGGCGGTCGACGAGGGTGCAGGCGGGGGCTCCGGGACGCTTCCCACGCTGCCGAACTGGATCTCCCTCAAGCTCCTGAAGCCGGAGGCCCTCGCCGAGCCCTCCCGAATGCCGACCTACAACCTGACCGAGACCGAAGGCGCCGCCGTGACCGTAGCTCTCCTCAGCCTGCGCGCCGCCGACCTGCCCGCCTCGCGCGTCACGAGCGAGCCCCTGGCCGCGCCCTACCAGCCGCAGGGCGAGTTCGGGGCCCTCGTGCGGCGTTACCGGTGCCTCTCCTGCCATCGGATCCGGGGTTGGGGTGGCGACCTCTCGACCGTACCCCTCGATCGGATCGGGAGCCAGATCCAGAGGGGCTACCTTCAGTCGTACCTCGAGAACCCCGGCGCCGTGCGCGTGAGCCTCGAGGAGCGCATGCCCCAATTCCACATGACCCCGGCGGAGGCTCGCGCGCTGGCCGACTACTTCTCGACCGTTTTCGTGGACGACAGCCTCGAGACGCCCGTGGCCACGGGCCCCGAGCGGGCGCGTCAGGGCCGGCAGCTCTTCGAGCGGCTCGGTTGCCGCGGCTGTCACATCGTGGCGGGCCAGGGGGGATATGTGGGCCCGGACCTGAGCGAGAGCGGACGGAGGCTGAAGCCGGGCTGGACCGCGGCCTGGCTGATGAAGCCCGAGAAGTGGAAGCCCGGCACGCTCCAGCCCGACTACGGCCTCACGCAGGAGGAAGCCGAGGCCCTGACGGCGTACCTCATGAGCCTGACCGCCGCGAAGCCAGGGGGTCCCTCATGAAGCTCGCGATCCTTTCCCTGGTCACGCTCGGGCTCGGGCTCGCCGGGTGCCGGCGCGCGAGCCCGCCCGCCCCTCCCGATCCCCTCGCCGACGTCTTCCACAAGCAGGCCCAGGAGGAGGGCTTGAACCGGACCGAGACCGAGGGCAAGCGGCTGTTTGGCCAGTACTGCGCGACGTGCCACGGCGAGCGCGGCCAGGGGGACGGGCAGAACGCCTACAACCTCGACCCCAAGCCGCCGGACTTCCGGCAGAGCCTGCGCTCTCACCCTCCGTCCTACTGGCGCCAGATCATCGGGGGGGGAAGCGCGGCGGTGGGCCGCTCGCCTCTGTGCCCTCCCTGGGGACGCGCGCTGTCCACGAGAGAGATCGACACCCTCATGGCTTACCTGGAGGCCCTCGGCCGCGCGGGCGCGCCCGCACCCCCAGCCGGGCAGGCGTCGGCCGGTGGCGTCTCCCCGTAATCGGCCACGAGGATCTACGGAGCGGAACGAGGCGCCCGGCACTCTGCGCGTGGCGGCCGTAACAAGCCCCGCCCCGCACGGTAGCGGAACTTGTCGATCATCCCCGCCAGGGCGAAGTATATTTCGAGCCCGGCAACCCGAGCCGGGGCCGCGACCTCTTCGCGGCGAAGCGCTGCGACGCCTGCCACTCGGTGGGCGGGACGGGCGGGCGCGGCGGTCCCGACCTCGGGACGCAACGCCGGGAGTTGCTCGGTTCGGTATCGGCCATCGCCGGCGTGATGTGGAACCACGGCCGGGGAATGGTCGCGGAGTTCGCCCGCCGTGGGATCCGCCACACCAAGTTCTCGGGCGAGGAGATGGCGGACATCATCGCCTACCTCTACTTCGTGAACTACGCCGACGTTCGCGGCACGCCCGCTCGTGGCGCCCGCATCTTCGAGGAGCGCTGCTCGCTGTGCCACACCGTCGGCGCCGGAAACCGGCTGGGACCGGACCTGGCTGGAGTGCCGCAACTCAACGACCCCATCGCCATCGTCGCGGCGATGTGGAACCACGCGCCGAGGATGGAAGACGAATCGCGCAAGCTGGGCGTGCTCTGGCCGCGCTTCCAGCCCGGCGACATGGCCGACCTCGCGGCGTTCCTGATCGCGAAGCGGTCCGAGCAGCCGCGGCCGGAGGGACGGTGACGACACCGGCGCACAAGCTGCTGACGAGGAGAGCGGGGGACGATTAGGGCTAAGATCCGCGCATATGCGCCCCCGTTTGCAGGTGCTCGAGCAAACGCTCGTGGAGCGCATCGTGGACGAAGCGCTGGCGACGCTCGAACACCAGGGCACGCTCGTCGAGGATCCGCACGCGCGCGAGCGCCTGGCCAGGCTCGGCCTGGCCGCGGATCCGGAGACGCACCGGGTGATGTTCCCGCGCGCGACGGTGGAGAAGGCGCTGGCCACGGCGCCGTCCTCGATCACGCTCCATGATCGCGACGGCAACCCGTACGCGACGCTGGAGGGCGACAACGTCCACTTCGTCCCCGCGTCCTCCGCCCTGCGCATCCTGGACCGGCACACGGAGGAGCCACGTGAGCCGAAGACGGCCGACTTCGTCGAGTACGTCAAGCTGGCGAACGGGCTGAAGAACATCTCCTACCTGTCGACCGCCTTCATCCCCAAGGACATCCCCCCGGACATCGCCGACGTGTGGCGGCTCTACCTCGTGCTCGCGCACTCGCGGCGGCCCATCGTCTCCGGCGCCTTCACGGCCTGGGGCGTGCCGCGCATGGGCGAGGTGATGAGCTTCTTCCGGCAGGGCCGCCAGGACCTGGCGCGGAAGCCGATGGCCATCTTCACCTGCTGCCCCAACACGCCGCTGCGCTGGGGCGAGGACCCCATCTGCAACATCATCGACTGCGCGGAGTGGGGCATCCCCATCGAGGTGGTCCCGGTGCTGCTGCTGGGGATGATCGCGCCGGTGACCACGGTCGGCGCGTTGGTGCTGCACACGGCGGAGGTGCTGTCGGGCCTGACCATCGCGCAGCTCGTGCGGCCGGGCGCGCCCGTGCTCTTCGGTGGCGCGCCGGCGTCGTTCCACATGCAGCTCATGACCAACCCCATGACCGCCGTCGAAGCGCTGCAGGTCTACTGCGGCTACGCGCAGGTGGCCAAGCACCTGAAGCTGCCCTGCCAGGCGTACATGGCCCTCTCGGACTCGAAGTTCAACGACCCCCAGGCGGGGATGGAGACGGGGGTGGGCGCATTCCTGGCCGCGCTGGCCGGGATCAACTCGGTGTCGGGGCCCGGCATGCTCGAGTACGTGAACTGCTTCAGCCTGGAGAAGCTGGTCTTCGACGACGAGGTGGTGGCCCACGCCCAGCGCTTCATCCGCCCGGTGGAGGTGCGCGGCGACCTTCCGGCCGGCGAGCTGATGGCGGAGCTGGTCCGCGACAAGCACCTCCTCACCTCCGAGCACACGCTCGAGCGCTGGCCGGAGGAGCTGTACCTGCCCGGTCCCATGATGGACCGCACGAACTGGGACCAGTGGGCCAGCCAGGGCTCGCGCAACTGGCGGCAGCGCGCGCTGGAGGTCATCGACGAGACGCTCGCCGCCTACGAGGAAGAGCCCCTCCCGGCGAGCCTGCACGCCGAGATCCAGGGTCTGCTCCGCCGGACCTGCAAGGAAGAGGTCGCGGCCCTCCCCGCGCTCGAGGGCGCGCGATGACCGACTGGGCGCTCTTGAACCAGCTCCTGTTCGAGGGCAAACACGAGCCGGTCAGGAAGATGACCGAAGAGGCCCTGGCCGCGGGCCATCCGGCCATGGAGGTGCTCGAAGAAGGCCTGATCGCCGGCATGCGCGTGGTGGGGGAGGACTTCAAGCACAACCGCATCTTCGTCCCCGAGGTGCTCCTGGCCGCGCGGGCGATGAAGGCCGGCATGGCCATCCTGAAGCCGCTGCTCACGGAGCGCGAGGGCGAGGTGAGCCGCTCCCCCGTGATCGTGATGGGCACGGTCAAGGGTGACCTGCACGACATCGGCAAGGGCCTGGTCGGCATGATGGCGGAAGGCGCCGGCTTCACCATCGTGGACCTGGGGACCGACACGTCCGCCGAGCGCTACATCGAGGCGGTGAGGCAGCACGGCGCCGCCATCCTGGGCATGAGCGCGCTGCTGACCACCACCATGATCTACATGCGGACGGTGGTGCAGAAGATGAAGGAGGCCGGCCTCGGGCACGTGAAGATCTGCGTGGGCGGCGCGCCGATATCGGCCGAGTACGCGCGCGAGATCGGCGCGGACGGCTACGCGGCCGACGCGGCCAGCGCCGTCGAGCTGTTCAAGCGGGTCCTCGGCATGGAAGACTCGACGGCGGCCGCCTCCGCGGCGGCCGTCCGCGCCCGCCCGGCGTGACCGTCTCCGGGACGGCAGCCACGCCGCGCTCCGCGCTCGCCGTGACCATCGATGGGGTCGCCGTCCACGCGGAGGAGGGCGCGAGCCTCTTCGAGTGCGCGGAAGCGGCCGGCGTGCGCGTTCCGACGTCCTGCATCAAGCAGGGCAAGTGCCGCGAGTGCCTGGTGGAGGTCGAGGAGGGCGCCGCGCTGCTCACTCCGCTCGCGCCGCAGGAAGCCCACCTGGCCGGCCGGTTCCGACTGTCCTGCCGGGCGCGGATCGCCGCGCCGGGCGTCATCCGCTGCCACACCCTCCGCCGCGGCGCGCTGCGCATCGAGACCGAGGTCGCAGGCATCGAGGCCGGCGCGCTGGCCCTCGACCCGGCCGTGACGCGGGCGGGACGCCGGGTCCTGCTCGAGGGGCGGGTCATCGCGGAAGCGGACGGGCCGCTGCACGGCCTGGCCGTCGACGTGGGCACGACGACGGTGGCGGTCCGCCTCTACGACCTCGAGACGGGCGCGCTGGTGGCCACGAACGCGTTCGAGAACCCCCAGCGGTTCGGCGGCACCGACATCATGGCGCGCATCCGCTACGACGGCGAGCACAAGGGCAAGCTGCTGCAGCGGACGCTGCTCGGGTACCTCGGCCACGCCATCGAAGCGTTGCCCTGCGATCCGCTCACCATCTACGAGCTCGTGGTGGCCGGCAACCCGACCATGCGCGACCTGTTCTTCGGCCTGGACGTGGGGCCGATCGGCCAGATGCCGTACCAGTCGGTGACGGAGGAGGCGTTCCGCGCCGGCCGCGCGTCGACGACCAGCGTGTCCACGACGGGGCGGCGCCTGCGCCTGCCCGTCCATCCGGCGGCGCGGGTCTACGGCCTGCCCCTCATCGGCTCGCACGTGGGGGCCGACGCCGCGGCTTGTCTGCTGGCCACCGCGCTCTTCGAGTCGGAGGACGTGACGGCGCTGCTCGACATCGGCACCAACACCGAAGTGATCGTGGGCAACCGCCACCGCATCCTCGCCGCGTCGTGCCCGGCCGGCCCCGCGTTCGAAGGCGGCGGCGTGACCTGCGGGATGCCGGCGCTGGAAGGCGCGGTGGAGCGGGTCAGGATCCGAGACGACGGCGCGGTGGAGACGCGAGTCGTCGGGGGAGCCGAGCCCGCCGGCATCTGTGGCTCGGGCCTCGTCGATCTGCTTTCGGAGCTGCGGCGGACCGGGGGCATGAACGAGCAGGGCCGGCTGGCCGACGAGCAGGACAGGTTCGTGGTGGACGCCGCCCACCGCTTGTTCCTCTCCGAAAGCGACATCAACGAGCTGGCGCAAGCCAAGGGGGCCAACGCGGCCGGCCTGCGCATCGCGGCCGAGGCCTACGGCGTCACGCTGTCCGACCTCACCCGCGTCGACCTCGCGGGCGGTTTCGCGCGGTACCTGGACGTGGCGGCGGCCCGGCGCATCGGCCTCATCCCCGACCTTCCCGACGACCGTCTGCGCCAGGTGGGCAACGCCGCGCTCGAAGGCGCGGCCATCGCGCTCCGCTCCCTGTCGCGCCGGCGGGCGCTGGAAGACGTCGTCCGCCGCATCGAGCACGTGCGTCTCGAGACCCACCCGCGCTTCTTCGACATCTTCGTCGAGGGCTGCCAGTTCGTGCCCTTCGGCCAGGAGTCCGCGTGAGCACGCTGGCCTCCATCGCGCCCGCGGCCGCCATGCTGGCCGCGCAGGTCACGCCCGAAGAGTACGCGCGCCTCCTGATGGTGCCGCGGAGGAAGCTGCTGGAGGACGCGCTGGCCGACCGCGCGCGCGCGGCCACGGAGTGGTACGCCGCGCACGGGCGCCCGTGGATCGGGGCGCGCCGGGTGGAGATCGCGCGCCTCGATGCCGCCGGCGTGACCCTCGCCACCGGGCAGTCGTTCGCCGCGCGGGCCCTGGCCGAGCGCCTGCAGGCGGCGGACTCCCACGCGGTGGTGGCGGTGGCGGTCACGGCGGGCGCCGAGGCGGAAGCGGAATACCGCCGGCACTGGACCGAGGGCCGGCCGGACGAGGGCTTCTTCGTCGAGCGCTTCGCGGTCGGTGTCACGGAGCAGCTCGTGCGCTACGCGTCGGCATGGACGTGCCGCACCGCGGAGGCGCAGGGCGAGACCGCGCTCTTTCACGCCAGCCCGGGCTGCGGGAGCTGGCCGCTCGAGGAGCAGGGCAAGCTCATGGGCGTGCTGGCGGGCGACTCGGCCCCTGCGGTGGGACCGGTAACGATGATGCCGTCGGGCGCCCTCACGCCGGCGCACTCCGTTCTCGCCCTCGTGGGCCTCACGCGCCGCCAGGTGGCGCCGACGCCCGCCGACGCCTGCCGCGACTGCGACCTCGCGCCGTGCGCGTTCCGGCGAGCACCCTGCCGGAGGCCCGCATGAACGCGTCGGCGCGAGGAAGGACGATCCCCCGATCTCACAAGAGGAGCAAGGCCATGGACATTCCGATCCCGACGATGCGCCCTCTCGTCATCGTCTGCATGTTTTTCGCCGTTGCGCCGGCGCCTGTCCGAGCCGAGCTGACCCGCGTCGAGATCGCGTCGCGCGCCGACGTGCTCGACGGAAAGGCGTTCGGCGAGGCGGGATCGTACGAGAAGATCCGGGGAAGGGCCTACTTTGCCGTCGACCCGGCGAATCCGCGCAATCAGGTCATCGCCGACATCGCCCTGGCGCCGCGCAACAAGGAAGGGAAGGTAGAGTTCTCCGCCGACCTCTTCATCCTCAAACCGAAAGACGCTTCGCGCGGCAACGGTGTGGTCTTCTTCGACGTCGTGAACCGTGGGCGATTCCGTTTGCTGAGCGTGTTCAGCGACGCCGAGCCCGCGGACGACCCCACGACACAAGCCCACTTCGGGGACGCCTCCCTGTTGCTTCAGGGCTACACGCTGGTGGCGGTCGGGTGGCAGTTCGACGTCGCAGACGAACTGATCGGCCTCCGGGCTCCAAACGCCACCCAGGCCGGTCAGCCCATCAAGGGGTGGGTGCGGGAATGGTTCATTCCCACCAAGCCCAGTGACTCGTACGAGTGGACGAGCGGCAGCGCCACGCGGGGGTATCTCCCGGTCGATCCCGACGCGCCCCACCATCGCTTGACCGCGAGGGAGGGTCTGTTCGCCGCCAGGCGTTTGATCGCGCGGACCGACTGGCGGTTCGGGAAGATGGTGGACGAAAAGTTCGTGCCCGACCCCAACTTCGTCACCCTCGAGGGGGGCTTCCGACCCGGCCTCACGTACGAGGTCGCGTTCGAGTCGCAGAATCCGCCCGTGGCGGGGCTGGGCCTCGCCGCGGTCCGCGACGTGGGCTCGGCGATGAAGTACGACCCCGGGAGCGTCGCTTCGGGGCGGTACGCCTACATGTACGGCTCGTCGCAGACCGGACGGACGCTGCGACAGATCCTCTACGAGGGCTTCACCATCGACGAACGGGGCCGGAAGGTGTTCGACGCCGCATTCGTGAGGACCGGTGGAGCCAGCATGGGCCGCTTCAACGAGCGTTTCGCGCGTTCGAACTCCCTGGGGGTCTTCGTGGAGACGCAGTTCCCCTTCCAGTACCAGACCACGACCGACCCGGTGACCGGAAAGCCGGACGGGCTCGGCGCCCGGATCCCCCAGGGCCTGGAGCCGAAGGTCCTCCTGTTCGACAGCGCTTCGGAGTATTGGGACAAGGGCCGTCTCGGTGCGCTGCGCCACGCCTCGATCGACGGAACCGAGGATCTCCCCGACGCGCCCAACGTGAGGGTCT
>Ga0326597_10009827_pt1 | contig 12785 bp, 11 predicted proteins | sample RVTome_12_FD_203789 | JGI IMG/M metagenome (GOLD analysis project Ga0326597, IMG submission 203789) | Soil microbial communities from uranium-contaminated site in the Upper Colorado River Basin, Wyoming, United States - RVT100D185 | ecosystem: Environmental > Terrestrial > Soil > Contaminated >... | reverse complement strand
CCGCAGATCGACGTGCGGGCCAAGAAGGCCGGCCTCGACGCCGTCTTCGCCGAGGCCGACGGCGTCTTTCGCAACTTCCTCCGCGTCCTCGCCGACAAGGGCCGCCTCCCCGAGGTCGACGAGATCCAGCGCGAGTTCGAGCGCATCTGCGCCGACGAGGAGCGGATCCTCGAGGTCGAGCTGACCACCGCCCACGAGCTGTCCGACAGCGATGCGACCGAGATCGTCGACCAGATCGCGAGAGCGTCCGGGCGCCGCGTGGAGGCGACGCGCTCCGTCGACCCAGCGCTGATCGGCGGCATCGTCCTCCAGGTCGGGTCGTTCCGCGCGGACGCGAGCGTTCGCGGCCGCCTCGACTCCCTCCGTCAAGAGCTGGTAGCAAGGAGCTGATTTCACGCGATGAAGCTACGTCCCGAAGAGATCACCTCGATCCTCAAGCAGCGGATCGAGCAGTACGACGTCGAGACCGACCTCGCCGAGGTTGGCACCGTCCTCCAGGTCGGCGACGGCATCGCGCGGGTCTACGGCCTCGAGAACTGCTTCGCCATGGAGATGCTCGAGCTCGGGCATGGCGTCATCGGGCTCGCGCTCAACCTCGAGTCCGACAACGTCGGCACGGCCCTGTTCGGCCCCTGGGAGGAGATCTCGGAGGGGAGCCCGGTCAAGCGCACGGGGCAGGTCGCGAGCGTCCCCGTCGGCGAGGCGCTCGTCGGCCGGATCGTCGACCCGCTCGGCCAGCCCCTCGACGGCCGAGGGCCGATCGCCACGTCCGAGCGCCGCCCGCTTGAGTTCAAGGCGCCCGGCGTCGTCGACCGCCAGCCCGTGAAGGAGCCCCTCCAGACCGGGCTGAAGGCCATCGACTCGATGATCCCGATCGGCCGGGGGCAGCGTGAGCTGCTCATCGGCGACCGCTCCACCGGCAAGACGGCGATCATGATCGACACGATCCTGAACCAGAAGGGCGGCGACGTGATCTGCATCTACGTCGCCATCGGTCAGAAGGCCTCGAGCGTCGCCCAGGTCTACCAGCGCCTGAAGGACGAGGGCGCGATGGACTACACGATCATCGTCAGCGCCTCGGCCTCCGAGGCGGCGCCGATCAAGTGGATGGCGCCGTACGCCGGTTGCGCCATGGGCGAGTACTTCCTCTACTCCGGCCGGCATGCCCTGTGCATGTACGACGACCTCTCGAAGCACGCGGACGCCTACCGGCAGATGTCGCTCCTCCTTCGCCGCCCGCCGGGCCGAGAGGCGTTTCCCGGCGACGTCTTCTACCTCCACTCACGGCTGCTCGAGCGCGCCTGCAAGCTCTCCGACGACCTCGGCGGCGGCTCGCTGACCGCCCTGCCGGTGATCGAGACGCAGGCCGGCGACGTCTCGGCCTACATCCCGACGAACGTGATCTCGATCACCGACGGCCAGATCTTCCTCGAGTCCGACCTCTTCTACTCGGGCGTCCGCCCGGCCATCAACGTCGGCATCTCGGTCTCCCGCGTCGGCGGCAACGCTCAGACGAAGGCGATGAAGAAGGTCGCGGGCCGCCTGCGCCTCGACCTCGCCCAGTACCGCAACCTGGAGGCGTTCGCGCAGTTCGGCTCCGAGCTCGACGCCGTCACCCAGCGCACGCTGGCGCTCGGCGAGCGGATGGTCGCGACGCTGAACCAGCCGCAGTACGAGCCCTGGCCGATGGAGGAGCAGGTGGCGGCGATCTTTGCCGGCGTCCACGCCTACCTCATGGACGTCCCGGCGTCGCAGGTCCCGCGGTTCCAGGACGAGCTGCGCGAGCATCTGCGCGCCGAGGGGACGATCTACGCGGAGATCCGCGAGACGAATGACCTCTCGGACGCGCTGCAGGAGCGTCTGCACGCCGAGCTCACCAAGTTCAAGGAGCGGTTCTCCGTCGCCGAGGAGACCGGCCTCGTGGGGGCCGCATCGTGACCCAGACCCGTGTAGGGGCCGGATGTGTCCGGCCCGCGACGTAGATGGCCTCCCAGCAGGACCTCAAGCGCCGCATCCGCTCCGTCCGGAACACGCGCAAGATCACGAAGGCGATGGAGCTCGTCGCGGGCGCCCGCCTGCGGCGGGCGGAGGCGCGGATCCAGGCGATGCGGCCGTACGCGGACCGCATGCGCGAGCTGATGATCGGGACGGCGCGCGCGGCCGGCCCGCTGACGTCGCGGCTTCCCCTCCTCGAGGAGCGGGAGGAGACGCGCTCGGTCGCGATCCTCCCCGTCACGGGCGATCGGGGCCTCGCCGGGCCGTTCAACACGCAGATCCTGCGGCGCGCGTTCGCGCTCGAGCGGGAGCTCGAGGCGGCCGGGCAGGGGGCGACCTGGCTCGTCGTCGGGAAGAAGGGCCGCTCGACGCTCACCTTCCGCCGCTACGAGCTGGCCGGCGCGTGGGTCGGCTTCACTGACCGGCCCATGTACGGTGACGCCGGAGCGATCACCCACCGCGTGATCGACCTGTTCGTCCAGCGGGAGGTCGACCGCGTCGTCCTCGTCTACAACCGCTACATCTCGCCGCTCACCCAGCGGGTCGAGACGCTGGAGCTCCTGCCGGTGCCGCGCAGGGCGCTCGAGGAGGAGGACAAGACCCCCTACGAGATCGCCCTCGAGGGGGACTTCATCTACGAGCCGGAGCCCGAGGAGATCCTAGCCCGGCTCCTGCCGGCCTACGTCGAGACTGCCGTCTACCGGGCGCTGCTCGAGTCGGCCGCCTCGGAGCTTGGCGCGCGCATGACCGCGATGCGCAACGCGTCGAAGAACGCGAACGAGCTGATCGACCGGCTCACGCTCGACATGAACCGGGCGCGGCAGGCTGACATCACCCGGGAGATCCTCGAGGTGGTCGCGGGCGCCGACGCGCTCGAGTTCGGCTAGGCCCCCGCGGGGACCTGCTCCGGCTCGGCCGGCGCCTGCTCGGGTTCGCCGCCAGGCTCCCCCGGCGGCGCCTCTCGGGGAACCGGATCCTCGAGGGGCTCGACGATGATCACGCGTCTCGGCTCGCCGATCTCCACCGCTCGACTCAGCATTGCACGTTTCGCTCGCGTCTGTCACGCCGCGCGATACAGTTCTCCGGTCTTGACCGGAGTGAACGCGGCATGACCTCGCTCGCCGAGCCCCTCGACACCACCCAGATCCATGGCGCCGTCGCGGGCAAGTCGCCCCGCCAGCTCTTCTGGGAGCGGTTCAAGAAGGACAAGGCCGCGATCGCGAGCCTCGCTGTCATCGTCCTCCTCGTCCTCGTCGCCATCTTCGCGGGGGTCATCTCGAAGTACCTCGTCGGGCACGGCCCGAACGAGCTCTTCCAGACGCAGATGCTCGACGAGTTCGGCCTTCCGTACGGGCCGAACGCCGACTTCGTCTTCGGTGCCGACCAGTCGGGCCGCGACGTCTTCGTCCGCGTCCTCTACGGCGCCCGCACGTCGCTGCTCGTCGCGCTCGTCGCGACCGGCTTCGCCGTCTTCATCGGCGTCGTCATGGGACTCGTCGCCGGCTATTTCCGCGGCTTCACCGACACGATCATCTCGCGGTCGGTCGACATCATCCTCTCGATGCCGCTGCTGCTGTTCGCGATCGGGGTCGTCGCGGCCTGCGGCTCGTCGAAGGAGGGGTGTCTCGGCGGGCTCGTCGAGCCGGGCCTCGGGCTCGTCATCTTCATCATCGCCGTCTTCAGCTGGCCCTACATCGCGCGCATCATCCGCGGCAGCGTGCTCTCGATCCGGGAGAAGGAGTTCGTCGAGGCCGCGCGCTCGCTCGGGGCGGGCAACCTCCGGATCATGTTCCGGGAGGTGCTTCCGAACCTCCTCGCGCCGATCATCATCTACACGACGCTCCTGATCCCGAGCAACATCCTGTTCGAGGCGGCGCTCTCCTTCCTCGGGCTCGGGGTGCCGGCGAGCACTCCCTCATGGGGGCAGATGCTCTCCGACGCGTCAGCCATCTTCGACGTCGCCTGGTGGCTCATGCTCTTCCCGGGCCTGTTCCTCGTCTCGACGACGCTCGCGTTCAACCTGCTCGGCGACGGTCTGCGCGACGCGCTGGACCCGAGGACGGGGCGCTGAGTGGACAGCGTGCCTCGCGCTAACTTTGCGGCGCTTTCGACGCCCGATGCGATTGGAGTAGAGTCCCGCGGGCCTGCCGATTCAGGGGTAGCAGGCCGGCTGGCACGACAGAGGGGGTGCACGTGAAACGCTGGAGACTCGTAGGAATCGCGGCCCTGGTCGCGGCGCTCGCCTTCGCCGTCGCCGCGTGCGGCGGCGAGGAGGCGGCTCCACCCGCCGAGCCGCCACCGGCCGAGCAAGCGCCGCCGGCCGAGGAGGCGCCGCCGGCCGAGGAGCCGCCGGCCGAGGAAGCCCAGCCGGGCGGCACGTACCGTGTCGACGTCGAGACGTCGTTCGACTTCACGGCCGGGTTCGACCCTACCGCCGAGTACACGGCGATCGGCTGGGGCTTCTACAACACCCTGATCCGCAAGCTAATGACGTACCGGCAGACCGTCGGGCCGCCCGGGAACGAGCCGCTGCCCGACCTGGCAGCCGACTTCCCCGAGATCTCCGAGGACGGCCTCACGTACACGTTCACGCTCAAGGACGGGATCAAGTTCGGCCCGCCGCTCTCGCGGGAGATCACGTCGCAGGACTTCGCGTACGCCTTCAACCGGCTCGCGAACCCGAACGTCGGCGCCTTCGGCTACCCGCTCTACTACGAGGTGATCGAGGGCTTCAACGAGGTCGCGGACGGGAAGGCCGACACGATCTCGGGCATCGAGACGCCGGATGACAAGACGATCGTCTTCCACCTGACGAAGCCGACCGGCGACTTCCTCTTCCGCGTCGCCATGCCCGCGGCGGGGCCGGTCCCCGAGGAGGTCGCCTCGTGCTTCAGCGACGAGGCGGGCCCCTACGGGCGCTACCTCATCTCGTCCGGCCCGTACATGCTCGAGGGATCGGAGCAACTCGACGTCACGAGCTGTGACACGATGAAGGCGATCTCCGGCTTCGACCCGGAGGCGCACCTCCTGCTCGTCCGCAACCCGGACTACGATCCGGCGACGGACTCGCCCGAGCTGCGGGAGAACTTCGTCGACCGGTTCGAGTTCCGCATCAACACGAACGCGGACGACTGCTTCGCACGCGTCAAGGCGAACGTCATCGACGACACGATCTGCGGCGAGACCGGCAAGCAGATCAAGGAGTACACGGAGGATCCCGAGCTCCAGGACAACCTGAAGCTCGACCAGGACGACTCCATCTTCTACCTCTCGATGAACCTGACACAGCCCCCGTTCGACGACGTCCACGTGCGGAAGGCCATGAACCTGGTCATGAACAAGACCGGTCTCATCCGGGCCTGGGGCGGCCCGGCGATCGGCGACGCCGCGACGCACGTCATTCCGCCGAGCATGGCGCCGCCGGACCTTCAGGGCTACGACCCCTACCCGTCCGCGAACTTCGAGGGCGACGCCACGGCTGCGATGGAGGAGATGAAGCAGTCGAAGTACGACACCGACCAGGACGGCCTCTGCGACGCGCCAGAGTGCAAGAACGTCTTGAACATCATGGGGAACCTTGCTCGAGACAAGGGCATGATCCCGGTGATCGAGGAGTCCGCCGGGAAGATCGGGATCACGTTCAAGACGCGCCAGCTCGACAATCCCTACGAGTTCATCTTCACGCCGACCGAGAAGGTGCCCTTCACCGGGACGGCGGGCTGGGGGAAGGACTACGCGGACGCGTTCACGTACTTCCTGTACCTGTTCGACGGGCGGACGATCACGCCGGAGTTCACCTACAACGAGCCCCTCGTCGGCCTGACGGCTGAGCAGGCGAAGGAGATCGGGATCGACTACCCGGCGGAGGGCGTCCCGAGCGTCGACGCCGACATCGACGCGTGCATCGCCATCGCCGACCTGACGGAGCGCACGGCCTGCTGGGGCGACCTCGTCAAGAAGGTGATGGAGGAGATCGTTCCCTGGGTCCCGTGGATCTGGCGGAACAGCTCGATCATCGTCGCCGACACGGTGACGAAGTGGGACTTCGACCAGCACTCCGGACACACGGCGTACACGCACGTCGCGGTCGACCAGTCGAAGCAACAGCAGGGCTAGACGGCCAGAGTGTGGGCCGCCCCGCCCGGGGCGGCCCACCGCCTTCCATCTGGGGGAAGCGGCGCGAAGAGGATGAGCTAGCGTGGCGGCCTACATCGTGAGGCGGCTCTTCTGGGCGGCGTTCGTCGTGCTCGTGGTCACCATGCTCACGTTCCTCATCTTCTACGTCATGCCGCCCGGCAATCCAGCGATCCGCTTCGCCGGCAAGGCACCGACGGCGGAGACGATCGCCGCCGTCGAGGAGCGGTTCGGCCTCGACAAGCCCTGGTACGAGCAGTACGGCATCTTCGTGAAAAAGCTCGTCACCGGCGACGAGTGGGGCTGGCCGGGCTTCGGCTTCTCCTACGACACCCGCGTCGCGGTTCGCGACGAGCTGATCGAGCGCATGCCGCGCACGATCTTCCTGGCCGTCGGCGCCGCGGTCGCCTGGGTGATCGTGGGGGTGACGATCGGCGTCATCTCGGCGATCAAGCGAGGCTCCCTGCTCGACCGTCTCTCCATGGGCTTCGCCCTCTTCGGCGTCTCGGCGCCTGTCTTCTGGCTCGGCCTCGTCGCCCTCTTCCTCTTCGCCGACACCGGCGGCGGGCCGGAGTGGCTCCAGTTCCTCCCGGGTACCGGCTACGTGCCGTTCTCGGACAGCCCGAAGGCGTGGTTCCTGCATCTGATCCTGCCCTGTCTCGTCCTCGCGCTCCTCTACGCCGCGTTCTACGCGCGCATGACGAGGGGCAACCTGATCGAGACGATGGGTGAGGACTACATCCGCACGGCGCGGGCGAAGGGCCTCTCGGAGCGCAAGGTGATCGCCAAGCATGGCCTGCGGGCAAGCCTGACGCCGGTCGTGACGATGTTCGGGATGGACGTCGCGCTCCTCATCGGCGGCGCAGTGATCACGGAGACCGTGTTCAACTGGCAGGGCGTCGGCTCCTGGGTGATTCGCGCGACCTTTGACTCGAACCTGCCCGTCGTCGTGGCGGTCGTGCTCGTCGGGGCCGTCGCGGTCGCCGTGTTCAGCCTGATCGTCGACATCGTCTACGCCTACCTCGACCCGAGAGTCCGGTACCAGTGACGCCCGAGCTCGGCGACGTCCTACTCGAGGTCAGGGACCTGAGCGTCGAGTTCCCGACGCCGGACGGCGTCGTCCACGCTGTCGACGGGCTCTCCTTCTCCGTCCGCCGGGGCGAGACGCTCGGCATCGTGGGCGAGTCCGGCTCGGGCAAGAGCGTCACGAACCTCGCCCTGCTCGGCCTGATCCGGGGCGCCCGGATCTCCGGCGAGGCGATCTTCAAGGGCCGCGACCTCCTGTCGCTCTCGGGCGACGAGCTCCGCCGGATCAGGGGCAAGGAGATCGCCATGATCTTCCAGGACCCGTTTGCCTCCCTGCATCCCATGTACCGCGTCGGCGACCAGCTCGTCGAGGCGATCCGGGTGCACGAGAAGCTGCCGGCGAAGCAGGCCGAGGAGCGCGTCGTCGAGCTGCTCGCCGCCGTCGGCATCCCGAGGCCGCGGGAGCGCTTCCGCGACTACCCGCACCAGTTCTCGGGCGGTATGCGCCAGCGGGCCATGATCGCGATGGCGCTCCTCAACAACCCCGACATCCTGATCGCGGACGAGCCCTCGACCGCGCTCGACGTGACCGTGCAGGCCCAGATCCTCGAGCTGATCGACCGCGTGAAGCGAGAGTTCGACATCGGCGTCATCCTGATCACGCACGACCTCGGCGTCGTCGCCGAGGTCGCGCAGACCGTGATGGTGATGTACGCGGGCCGGTCGATGGAGCTCGGCTCGCGCCGGGAGGTCTTCGGGACGCCGCTCCACCCCTACACCTGGGGGCTGCTCGAGTCGATCCCGCACGTCGATCAGAAGGTCTCGCGCCTCGTCCCCATCGAGGGGTCGCCGCCGTCGCTGATCCACGTGCCGCCGGGCTGCCCGTTCCACCCGCGCTGCCCGCACCGCTTCACGCCCTGCGACAAGGAGCGGCCCGAGTTCCGCGACCGGGGCGGAGGCCACCCAGAGGCCTGCCACCTCTCCGCGGACGACCGGGTGCGGCTCCGGGCCGAGCGGCGGGCGAGGCTCATGAAGGTGGCGGTGTGAGCGAGACGGTCATGCCTGCGCCGGCCGCTCCAAGGCCAAGGGGCGCGGGCGAGCAGCTCGTCGAGGTCGAGGGCCTGACGAAGCGGTTCCCGGTGCACCGGGGCATCCTGCAGCGGACCGTCGGGCACGTCCACGCGGTCGAGGACGTGACCTTCACGATCCACAAGGGCGAGACGCTCGGCCTCGTTGGCGAGTCAGGCTGCGGCAAGTCCACGACGGCGAGGCTGATCCTGAAGCTGATCGAGCCGACGAGCGGCACGATCCGCTTCGAGGGGGAGGACGTCACGCGCTACAGCTGGCGGCAGATGCGGCCGCTGCGGCGCGAGATGCAGATGGTCTTCCAGGACCCCTACTCGTCGCTGAACCCCCGGCACACAGTCGGCGAGATCATCGGCGCCCCGTTCGCGATCCACAAGACGGAGGGGAGCAGGAAGCGGAAGGTGCAGGACCTGATGGAGCGGGTGGGCCTGAACCCCGAGCACTACAACCGCTACCCGCACGAGTTCTCGGGAGGTCAGCGCCAGAGGATCGGCGTCGCCAGGGCGCTCGCGCTCTCTCCGAAGCTCATCGTCTGCGACGAGCCCGTCTCGGCGCTCGACGTCTCGATCCAGGCCCAGATCCTCAACCTGCTGCTCGGCCTCCAGCGCGACTTCGACCTCACGTACCTGTTCATCTCGCACGATCTCGGCGTCGTCCGCCACATCTCGGACCGCATCGCCGTCATGTATCTCGGCCGGATCGTCGAGTTGGGGGCGTCGGACGAGGTCTACGGCAACCCCCGGCACCCCTACACGGCGGCGCTGCTCTCGGCCGTGCCGAAGGGGGAGGGGGAGGGCGGGGGAGCAAGGCGCGACCGGATCATCCTCACCGGCGACGTCCCCTCACCCGTCGACCCCCCGCCCGGCTGCGCGTTCCATCCGCGCTGCCCGAAGGCCCGTCTCGTGTCGGGGAGCCGGGAGGACGTGCCGGAGTTCTGCCGGAACGACATCCCGCAGCTGACGCCCCTCGACCGCAGACACGACGTCGCCTGCTGGTACCCGCTCCAGCCCGGCGACCACCTCCAGCGCGTCGCCGAGGCGTAAGCACCGCTGCCCCCGGGCGCGCGTCTCTGGACGGCCGCTATCCTCGCACCGTGCCCGTTCAGCCGACGCTCGTCTCGCACCACGTCTGAGCCCTCGATCACGCCGCCCGGGTGGCGGCGGCGGAAGAGCGCGCGGCGCGCGAGCTCCTTCGCCACGGCGAGGGCGTCCGCCGCCCGAGCGAAGGTCGGGCGAGCCTCAGGACGGGCTTCGCAGCCGTCGCGGCTCGGCTCAGGCCCCTCACGGGACGGTGGAGCCCCTCCTAACCTCCGCGGTCAGCTATCGTCGCAAGAGGAAGAGCAGGAGATGGCCGGCGAACCCCTCGATCTGCACCGGAGCTGCGCCCGTGCGCGGGAATGGGCCTCGCTTCGCACCGACGGAGAGCTCTCCGAGCTCGAGCGGCTGCTCCTGCGCCGCCACCTCTCCCGCTGCGAGGGCTGCCGGGTCTTCGTGGACGTGGTCGCGGTCACGACGGAGGTCTTGCGAGCCACGCCGTTCGAGCGCCCGTCCCGAGCGCTCGAGCCCGTGCCGCCGCGGCCGCCGCGAGCGCGGCGGCTCCGCTACGGCCTGGTCGCCGCGGCTGCCGCAGCCATGGTCGCCGCGGGGGTGAGCACGGCCGTCCTCGTCAGCGGCGACGGTCGCTCCCCGGGACAGACGCCGCCGGTCACGGACATCGCGCAGCTGCCGCCGGGTTCGCCGGGCACCACGCTCGTCGAGCCGCCGCGCACGAACGTCTAGCGTTTCCCTCCGGGAAACGCTCCGGAGGGGGAACTGCGGCGTCTCCTTGTGATGCTCGATTAGAGTTTCTCGGTCTGAGAACCGAGAAACTCTAGGAGTCCAATGTCCGAGCCCGTCGCGCCCCCCAACATCGGCCAGATCGTCGCGATCAAGGGCGTCGTCATCGACGCCGTCTTCCCTGACAGGTTACCGAGCATCTACACGGCCCTGCGAGTCTCGGTGCCGGGCGGCGACGGCCGGCCGCCCATCGACGTCATCGCGGAGGTCCAGCAGCACCTCGGCGACGACACCGTTCGCGCGGTGGCCATGGACTCGACGGACGGCATCCCGCGCGGTGCCGACGTGATCGACACCGGCGCGCCGATCACGGTGCCCGTGGGGCGGGGGACGCTCGGCCGCCTGTTCAACGTCCTCGGCGACGTGATCGACAAGCGCGAGGAGGAGGTCGAGGCGGACGACCGCTGGCCGATTCATCGCGACCCGCCGACCTTCGAGAGCCTGAAGCCGACCGCCGAGATCTTCGAGACCGGGATCAAGGTCATCGACCTCCTCGCGCCCTACGTGAAGGGCGGGAAGGTCGGCCTCTTCGGCGGGGCGGGCGTGGGCAAGACTGTGCTGATCCAGGAGCTCATCAACAACATCGCCACACAGCACGGCGGGCTCTCGGTCTTCTGCGGTGTGGGCGAGCGGACGCGCGAGGGCAACGACCTCTGGATCGAGATGACCGAGTCGGGCGTGATCGAGAAGACCGCGCTCGTCTACGGGCAGATGAACGAGCCGCCGGGCGCGCGCCTGCGCGTCGGGCTCTCCGGCCTGACGATGGCGGAGTACTTCCGCGAGCAGGGCCAGGACGTCCTCCTCTTCATCGACAACATCTTCCGCTTCGTCCAGGCGGGCTCCGAGGTGTCCGCCCTGCTCGGGCGCATGCCGTCCGCCGTCGGCTACCAGCCGACGCTCGCCACCGAGATGGGCCAGCTCCAGGAGCGGATCACCTCGACGCAGCGCGGCTCGGTCACCTCGGTGCAGGCGATCTACGTGCCGGCCGACGACCTCACCGATCCGGCGCCGGCGAACACCTTCGCCCACCTCGATGCAACGACGGTGCTCTCGCGCGCGATCTCCGAGATGGGCATCTACCCGGCGGTCGACCCGCTCGACTCGGTGTCGCGCATCCTCCAGCCGGGCGTCGTCTCGGACGAGCACTACCGGACGGCGGTCCGTGTCCAGGAGGTCCTCCAGCGCTACAAGGACCTCCAGGACATCATCGCCATCCTCGGCATCGACGAGCTCTCCGACGAGGACAAGCTCGTCGTGGCGCGCGCACGCAAGATCCAGCGCTTCCTGTCTCAGCCCTTCTTCGTGGCTGAGGTGTTCACCGGCTCGCCCGGCAAGTACGTCCGCCTCGACGACACGATCAAGGGCTTCGCGGAGATCGTCGAAGGAAGGCACGACGACCTCCCCGAGAGCGCCTTCTACATGGTCGGGACGATCGAGGAGGCGGTCGAGCGCGGGCGCGAGCTCGCGGCGGCGGCGTAAGCGGCGTTGGCCGAGGTCTCCGACAAGACGTTCGACCTCTCGCTCGTCACCCCCGAGGGCGCGGCCTTCGAGGGCGAGGCGACCATGGTGGTCGTCCCCGGCGCGGCCGGCGAGATCGGCGTCCTGCCGCGGCATGCGCCACTCGTCGCGATGCTGAAGGCGGGGGAGACCCGCATCAGGGTCGGCGACGAGTGGACGGCGTTCGCCACCGGCCCCGGGTACTTCAAGGTGCAGAAGGACCGCGCGATCGTGCTCGTAGACGACGCCGTTCGGGCGGAGGACATCGACGTCGAGCAGGCACGCCGCCAGGCCGAGGAGGCCCGCGCCCTGCTCGAGCGAGCCGAGGCAGGCGAGGAGGGCATCGACCGCTGGCTCGCGAGCGAGCGGCTCCGCCACGCCGAGAACAAGATCGCGGTCGCCGGCCGCGATTGAGCGCGGGGGAAACCATGTTTCCCCCGCGAGCCCCCTTCTCGGCCGCCTCGCTCCGCTCGCGGGGTTAGCGCGACACCCCGGCCGGCAGAGCCGGCCAGGGTGTCCTCTCCGGGTTCGGGGCCACCGGTTCGGGGCCAGGCCCCGGGACATGAGACCCCGGGACATGGCCAGCTGGGGCACGGCCAGCTGGGGCACGGCCAGGCGGGTCAGACCCCTTTGCGCCTGCACGGGTTGCGGGCCGCGCCGCGCCTGACCGGATGCCGTCCTGATCCTCCCGGTTCGCCCGGTCGAACGACTCCCGCCCGCCCCGGAGGAGGTCCGAGACGACGCCCACCACGCGCGAGGCGTCGAGGACGTGAACCGTCGGTCCCGAGTAGGCCGGCGCGATCTTCACCGCCGTGTGCTGCCTCGACGTCGTCGCCCCGCCGATCAGGAGCGGGAGGTCGAGGCCCCGGCGCTCCATCTCCTCGGCGACGTGCACCATCTCGTCGAGGGATGGGGTGATCAGCCCCGAGAGCCCGAGCGCGCTTGCGCCCACGTTGAGGGCCGTGTCGAGGATGTCGTTGCACGCCACCATCACGCCGAGGTCGACGACCTCGTAGCTGTTGCAGCCGAGCACGACCCCGACGATGTTCTTGCCGATGTCGTGGACGTCGCCCTTGACGGTCGCGGTGACGATCGTGCCGGATCGCCGACCGGTACCGGCGCGCTCCGCCTCCAGGTACGGCACGAGGTGCGCGACCGCCTTCTTCATCACCCGGGCGCTCTTGACCACCTGGGGCAGGAACATCCGACCCG
>Ga0326597_10009826_pt1 | contig 12785 bp, 10 predicted proteins | sample RVTome_12_FD_203789 | JGI IMG/M metagenome (GOLD analysis project Ga0326597, IMG submission 203789) | Soil microbial communities from uranium-contaminated site in the Upper Colorado River Basin, Wyoming, United States - RVT100D185 | ecosystem: Environmental > Terrestrial > Soil > Contaminated >... | reverse complement strand
CCTCGGCGCCGAGCGCGCGCTCGAGGTCGTCCAGCGTGGGGATGAGCGCCTTGAGGAGCGCGGCCGTGGCCTCGACGCCGGCCTGGGCGCGGTCGCGCTCCACCCGCTTGCGGTAGTTGTCGAACTCGGCCGCCCTGCGCAGCAGGCGGTCCTTCATCTCGTCGCGCTCCGCGCGCAGGGCGTCGAGTTCCGAGCGGGCAGCCTCACCCGCGGGCGGCTCCACCGGGGTCAGCCCGGCTTCTTCCGGCGGCACGTCCACCACGGGCGCTCCGGGACGGTCCGCAGCCTCGTCGTCTCCGCCGTCGTGCCGCTTCATCCTCGAAGCTCCTCGAGCGTGCGGGACACGGCCCGGGCGATGTGGTCCACGAGCGCGACCACCCGGCCGTACTCCATGCGGGTCGCGCCCATCACGCCCACGCCGCACCCCGTCTCGCCGTCCATCGGGTAGGTGGCCGTGACCAGGGCGAGGTCCTGCAGCTCGGGGTCGGTGTTCTCGTGCCCGATGATGATGCGCAGGCCGTCGCCGGCCAGGCAGGCGTTGAGGATCCTGACCAGGCGGCTCTTCTCCTCGAAGGTCTTGAACAGCGCGCGCATGCGGCGCACGTTGGCCTCGAACTCCGGCTGGTCCAGGATGTTCGACGTCCCCCCCAGGTAGACGTTGGCCGTGTCGCTCTCCACCGCGAACGCGCGCTGGCCGACCGAAACGACCTTCTGGAGCAGCGAGTCGTAGAGGGCCTTCTCCTGCGTCATCAGCTCGACGAGCTGCGCGTGGATCGCGGCCAGGGTCTGGCCGGCGAAGTGAGCGTTGAGGTAGTTCGCGCACTCCTGGAGCCCGTCCTGCTCGATCCGCTCCTCCACGTCGATCACCTTGCTCGTGACCAGGCCGCTGCGCGCGACCATCACGACCAGGATGCGGGGATGGGGCAGGCGCACCAGGTCCAGATGGCGGAAGGTGGCGCGGCCCATCTCGGGGGCGAGCACGAAACCCACGTTATGGGTGAGGCGGGAGAGCAGCTGCGACGCGTTCTCCATCACCTGGGCGGGAGAGCCGTCGCGCGGGCGCAGCTCGGACTCGATCGCCGCGGCCTCCCCGGCCGGCAGCGGCCGGCGCTGGCCCATGAGGCCGTCCACGTAAAGCCGGTACGCCTCGTCGGTCGGCAGGCGGCCGGCGCTGGTGTGGGGCTGGTCGAGGTACCCCATCCTCTCCAGCTCGGCCATCACGTTGCGGAGCGTGGCCGAGGAGAGCGGCCGGGCCAGGGAGCGGGCGAGCGTCACGGAGCCGACCGGCTCTCCGGTGGCGATGTGAAGCTGCACCAGGAGCCGGAGGATGTCGCGGCTGCGGTCGTCGAGGGCGGTGGCGGCCATGGTTTCTGCGGACGCAAGCAGCGCGCCCGACCATATGAAGTTACATCAGCGCCGCGTCGGGGGCAAATCCGGTCCGCCCGCCAACCCCTTCATGGCAAACGTGTTCAGGCCGGGAGGAGGGTGCGGATGTCGGTGGAAGGCAAACCCAGCGCCTCGCCCACGGGACCGATCGTGAGCTTGCCCTGGTAGGTGTTGATGCCCGGCAGGAGCGAGGCGTCGGTGCGCAGGGCCTGGACGAGGCCGCGGTTGGCGATGAGCCGCAGGTAGGGCAGGGTGACGTTCGTCAACGCGAACGTGGACGTCCGGGGAACGGCGCCCGGCATGTTGGCCACGCAGTAGTGTACGACGCCGTCCACCTCGTAGGTGGGCTGGCTGTGGGTGGTCGGCCGCGTGGTCTCGATGCAGCCGCCCTGGTCCACCGCGACGTCCACGATCACGGCGCCCTTCTTCATCGTGGAAACCATCTGCCGCGTCACCAGCTTGGGCGCGGCGGCGCCGGGGATGAGCACCGCGCCGACGAGGAGGTCCGCGCGGGCGGCCGCGTTCGCGATGTTGACGGGGTTGGACATCAGCGTCGCCACGCGCCCGCCCCACACGTCGTCGATGTACTGCATCTTGGTCACGCTCTTGTCGAGGATGGTCACGCGCGCGCCCAGACCGGCGGCCATCTTGGCCGCGTTCATGCCCACGACACCGCCACCGATGATGATGACCTCGGCCGGCGGCACCCCGGGCACGCCGCCGAGCAGGACACCCCGGCCGCCCTCCGGCTTCTCGAGGAAGTGGGCGCCGACCTGGATGGCCATGCGGCCCGCGACCTCGCTCATGGGCGTGAGGAGGGGAAGTGACCCGTCGGGCTTCGCGATGGTCTCATAGGCGACGCCCGTGACCTTCCGGTCGAGGAGCACGCGGGTGAGCTCGGGCAGCGGCGCGAGGTGGAGGTACGTAAAGAGGATCTGGCCCTCGCGCAGGTGCTTGAACTCGGCCGCGATCGGCTCCTTCACCTTGACGACGATGTCGGCCCGGGCCCACACCTCGTCGGCCGTGGGCAGGACCTCGGCGCCCGCGGCCCGGTACTCCTCGTCGGTGATGCCCGAGCCGATGCCGGCGCCCTTCTCCACGAGCACTTCGTGGTCGTCGCCGACGAGCGCCTTCGCCCCGCCGGGTACGAGCCCCACGCGGGACTCGTTGTCCTTGATCTCGCGAACGGTGCCTATGATGGCCATGGCGTCTCGCTAAACGGATTCAACGCAGAGAACAGGACGGACGCTGAGACCGCGGAGAACGTCAGGTGTCATGCTCCACTCCTCTGCGCTCCTCTGCGTTCTCTGCGTTGTTCCGTAGGCCTGGCGGCCTACTCGCCGAGGGCGGTATCGATCTGCGCCCGCTGCAGCTGGCCGCTGTAATCAATGTATATCGACTTCCACTCCGAGAAGACCTCCAGCGCCTGAACGCAGGCTTCGCGGTGGCCGTTGCCGGTGTTCTTGGTGCCGCCGAAGGGGAGGTGGGTCTCGGCGCCGATGGTGGGGGCGTTGACGTAGAAGATGCCGGTGTACATGTCGCGCATGGCGCGGAACGCGTTGTTGATGTCCTGGGTGTAGATGGAAGCGGACAGGCCGTACTCCACCCCGTTGCCGACCTCGATGGCCTCCTCGAGCGAGCGGATCGGGATCACGGACACCACGGGGCCGAAGATCTCCTCCTGGCAGATCCGCATCTTCGGATCGCAGTCGCCGAAGATCGTGGGCTCGTGGAAGTGCCCGCGCGCCAGGGGCCCCTGGTCGAGCCGCCGGCCGCCGGCCAGGAGCGTGGCGCCCTCGTCACGGCCGATCTGCGCGTACTTCTCCACCGTGCGGAGCTGGCTCTCGTTCACGCATGGGCCCATGTCCACCGAGGGGTCCGCATGACCGTTGCCGACCCTCAGAGCCTTCACGCGCGCGGCGAACTGCCCCACGAACTTCTCGTAGACCTTCTCGTGCACGGCGACGCGGCTGGCCGCGGTGCAGCGCTGGCCCGTGGTGCCGAACCCGCCCCAGACCGCGCCGTCCACCGCGAGGTCCAGGTTCGCGTCGTCCATCACCAGGATGATGTTCTTGCCGCCCATCTCCAGGTGGCAGTGCTTGAAGGCCGGCGCGCAGGCTTCCGAGACCTTCCGTCCGACGCCGGTGGAGCCGGTGAACGACACGATCCCCACCTCGGGATGGCCCATCAGGGGCGCGCCCACCTCGCCCCCGCCTCCGGTGACCATGTTGACGACGCCGGCGGGCAGTCCCGCCTCCTCGAGCACGCGGATCAGGTTGGCCACGGAGAGCGGCGTGTCCGTGGCGGGCTTGATCACCACGGTGTTGCCGAGGATCAGCGCCGGCATCATCTTCCAGGAGGGGATGGCCATGGGGAAGTTCCAGGGCGTGATGAGGCCCGCCACTCCCACGGGCATCCGCACCGACATCTGGAACTTGTTCTGCAGCTCGGACGGTGTCGTCTGGCCGAACTGCCGGCGCCCCTCGCCGGCCATGTAGTACGTCATGTCGATGGCTTCCTGGACGTCGCCGCGCGCCTCCGCCCGGACCTTGCCCATCTCGCGGGTCATGTCGCGGGAGAGCTCCTCCTTCCGCCGCACGAGGATCTCGGCGGCCCGGTAGAGGATCTCGCCGCGCTTGGGCGCGGGGACCGCGCGCCATCGCGCGAAGGCCTCGCGCGCGGCCGCCACGGCCCTCTCCACGTCTTCGCGCGAGGAATCCGCGAACACTCCCACGAGGTCCTCGCGGTCGGCGGGGTTGCGGTTCTCGAACGTGCGGCCCGACGCGGCCGGCACCCACCGGCCGCCGATGTAGTTGCCCCAGGTGCGCCCGGGCAAGGGCGCAGCGCCCGCGGCGGTCGCGCCCGCGTAGGTCTCGGCCACGTTCTACCTCAAGAAATTGCCAGCTTGTCCTTGCGCTCGTCCTTGCGCTCGTCCTTGCCACGGCTGGACATGTCGCTGTTGCCGCGGAACATCGCGCCCTCGGCGATCACGATCTTGGGGGCGCGGATGTTGCCGGTGAGCCGGCCCGTGGACTGGATCTCCACGCGGGTCAGGGCCTCGCAATCGCCCACCACCTCGCCGCTGACGATCAGCGATTGCGCGGAGACGGTGGCCTTCACCACCCCCCCCGGCCCGATGCGCAGGTCGCGCGTGATCCGAATCTCGCCTTCCACGCTGCCTTCGACGAGGATGTCCTCGTCGCCGGAGATCTCGCCCTTCACGGCCGTCTTCGCCCCGATCACGCACGCCTGGCCGGCGCTGCCGGGGCGCGCGGTCGGCGCGGGTGCGGGTCCGGGGGCGGGTGCGGGCCGGGGATGCTCCACGCGCGGCACGGCCGCGGTTTCCGCCGGCTTGCCCTCGGGGCCCTTCCCGAAAATTCCCATGGCGTCCTCCTGCGGGGTCGATGCTTTTCCGGGCTCTCCCGGAATCATGGAGCGGGCGACGGGGTTCGAACCCGCGACTCCGAGCTTGGGAAGCTCGTACTCTACCAACTGAGCTACGCCCGCCTGGTCGAAACGTAGCGGCCATGATACCGGGACCCCCCGGGCACGGTCAAGCCCCAGTGGCTCAACGGATTTGACGCAGAGACCGCAGAGGAGCGCGGAGACCGCAGAGGCCGAGACGGTGTGTCGGACTTTCTCATCTCTGCGTCCTCTGCGGATCTCTGCGTCCTCTGCGTTTGAAAGGTGAGCGCCCGTCAGGCGCGGATGATCGACAGCACCTCGTCGCGGCGGCGTTCCATCTCCGCCTTCGAGAGCGCCTCGAGGTTGAGCCGCAGCAGGGGTTCCGTGTTCGACGGCCGCAGGTTGAGGTGCCAGGCCTCGTACTCCACGGAAAGCCCGTCGAGCTTGTAGACCCGTCCGTCCCGGTAGCGCTCTTCCACGCGGCGCATCGCCGCTTCCACGTCCTGGACGCGCGAGTTGATCTCGCCCGAGATGAAGTACTTCGCGCGCAGGGGAGCGAGCAGCTCGGAGAACCTCTTCTTCTCCCGGCCCAGCATCTCCAGCACCAGCAGGGCCGGGATCATCCCGTTGTCCGCGAACCAGTTTTCCCGGAAGTAGAAGTGGCCCGAGACCTCGCCGCCGAAGACCGCGTTCTCGTCCCGCATCCGCTTCTTGATGAACGCGTGGCCGACGCGGTGCATCAGCGCGGTCCCGCCCGCCGCGCTCACCAGGTCCCGCACCGCCCACGATGCCCGCACGTCGTAGACGATCCTGGCTCCAGGCTCCTTGAGGCAGAACGATCGGCCCAGGAGCGCGGTGACGAAGTCGCCCGGCACGAACTGCCCCGTATCGTCGATGAAGAAGCAGCGGTCCGCGTCGCCGTCCCAGGCCAGCCCGATGTCGGCCTGCTCGGCCGGCACGCGCTGCATGATCTCCCGGCGGTTCTCCGCGACCAGCGGGTCGGGCGGGTGGTTCGGGAAGCTGCCGTCGAGCTCGAAGTACATCCTGATCAGCGTCAGGGGCAGGCGCGGGAAGATCGCGGCCGCGCCGATCGCGCCCATGCCGTTGCCGGGGTCGAGCACGGCCTTGAGCGGCGGCACCGCCCGCGGGTCGATGAAGGAAAGGCAATGCCGGGCGTAGTCGTCGCTGATCGCCTCCTGGCGCACGGGCGGCCCCACCTCGCCCGGGTCGTCCGCGAACCGGCCCGCGACCAGCGCCTCGCGGATCTCCTTGATCCCCGCGTCGCCGGACAGGGGGAGGGCGCCCTTCCGCGTCATCTTGATGCCGTTGTACTCGGGCGGGTTGTGCGAGGCGGTGATGATGGCGCCACCGTCGAGGTCGCGGCTGGCCACGTAGTAGTACAGCATGTCGGTTCCGACCACTCCGATGTCCGTGACCTCCGCGCCCTGGCTGCGCGCGCCGTGGATGAACGCGGAGGCGATCTCCGGCGAGGACTTCCGCACGTCGCGGCCGACCGCGATGCGCTTCGCGCCCAGGTAGTCCACGAAGGCGCGCCCGGTGCGCCGCGCGACCTCGCCGTCGATCTCTCCCGGGTAGATGCCCCTGACGTCGTAGGCCTTGAAGATCGCGGGATTGACGGGCCTGCTCATGGTTGCCTCAAGCTGTCCGGGAAAAGTCGCCGATCACGGTGCCGCCGCCCAGGACCGCGCCCGGCGCCACCGAAGCCCGCTCGCCGACGCACACGCCTCCGCCCAGCAGCGCGCCCTCCACCCGCGCCTCGCGCGCGAGCTGCGTGCCCTCCCACAGCACGCTGTCGGCCACGCGGGCGCCCGTGGCGACCGAGACCCCGGCCGTGAGCACGGACCCCGCACCGATGCGCGCTCCTGCCGCGACCCGGGATCGGGGACCGATGTAGAAGGGCCCCTCCAGCTCCGCGCCCCCGTCCACGTTCGCCTCGTCGTGCACCCAGCCGCCCGCGCGCGGCCGGCCGTCCAGCGCCACCGGGAACCGCGCTCCCAGGATATCCCGGTGCACCTGCAGATACTTCTCCGGCGTGCCGATGTCGATCCAGTAGCCGCGGTGGACGTAGGCCATCACCCGGTCGCCGCGGGCGAGCAGGGCGGGGAAGAACGCGCGCTCGATGGAGTGGTTCACCCCGGGCGGCATCAGGGCCAGGGTCGACGTCTCGAGCACGTAGACGCCGGCGTTGATGGTGTCCGTGGTGATCTGGGAGGGGTCGGGCTTCTCGATGAACCGCCGCACCCGGCCGCTCTCGTCGGCCTCGACCAGGCCGTAGGCCGCCGGGTTCGGAACCGGTGCGAGGACCAGCGTCGCGGCCGCGCCGCTGCGGCCGTGCAGCTCGACCACGGCGGAGAGGTCCACATCGCTCAGCACGTCCCCGTTGAAGACGAGGGTGGTTCCGTCGAGCCAGGGTTCCGCGTTCTTCACGGCGCCGCCCGTGCCCAGCGGCGTCTCCTCGACCGCGTAGTGGATGCGCTTGCCGGCGGCGGCGCCGTCGCCGAAGACGGCCCGGACGAGGTCGGGCTGGTACGCGATGGAGAACACGACGTCCTGCACGCCGACGCGAGTCAACAGGTCGAGTTGGTGACGCAGGAACGGCCGGTCCACCACGGGGACGACGGGCTTGGGCACCGAAAGCGTCAGCGGCCGCAGTCGCGTGCCCTCCCCGCCGGCGAGAATGACGGCCTTCATTCAATCCAGGATGCGGCGCTCTACGCTCCGCGTTTGCACTTCTTCGTACGCATCGCGGCCGGATGAACCGGCCGCGATGCGGCCAAGGAAACGCTCCGCTACGTCGCTACGGGGATGCGGCGCTCTACGCTCCGCGTCTTCACTTCTTTGTGCGCATCGCGGCCGGATGAACCCGCCGCGATGCGGCCAAGGAAAACGCTCCGCTTCGAGCGCCGAACGCTCAATTAGGGTGCTGCAGAGAGGAATGCGGCGCTCTCTTCCTCCGGGAATGCGGCGGCCAGGGAAACGCTGCGCTTCGAGCGCCGGGCGCTCCTTCATGATGATCATCGGAATCGCGATCATAGTATATTGCCCGCGTTCGGCTCGTTGTCGCCGCCGGAGGCGCCGGGAGGCCGCTTGAACGAGAACCGCGCCCGACTCGAGGAGAGGATCCGCGGCGGCCAGGCCCGGCTGGGCACGCTGGGACTCGGCTACGTCGGGCTGCCCCTCTCGGTCGAGTTCGCGGAAGCCGGGCTCCACGTCACCGGATTCGACCTCTCCGCGGCCAAGGTCGAGGCCGTCAGCCGCGGGGACTCGTACATCAAGGACGTGCCCACCGAGCGGCTGGCGCGCGTCGTGCGCTCCGGACGCCTGCGCGCGCGGCAGGACTTCGAAGCGCTTTCCGAATGCGACGCCATCGTCATCTGCGTCCCCACGCCGCTCGGCAAGACGAAGGACCCGGACCTCACGATGGTCGTTGACGCCGCGCGGGCGATCTCGAAGCACCTGCACGCCGGCCAGCTCGTGGTCCTGGAGAGCACCACCTATCCCGGCACCACCGAGGAGCTGATCCTTCCCATCCTCGAGGAGGGCGGACTCGAGGTGGGGCAGTCCTTCTTCCTGGCCTTCTCGCCCGAGCGCGTGGACCCCGGCAACCCGCGTTACAACACGCGCAACACCCCGAAGATCATCGGCGGCGTCACGCCCGACTGCACGCACGTGGCCCAGATGCTCTACGCGAAGGCGATCGACACCATCATCCCGGTCTCCTCCACGCGCACGGCCGAGATGGTGAAGCTGCTCGAGAACACGTTCCGCAGCGTCAACATCGGCCTGGTGAACGAGGTCGCCCTCATGTGTGAGCGCCTCGAGGTGGACGTGTGGGAGGTCATCGAGGCGGCGGCGAGCAAGCCTTTCGGCTTCATGCCCTTCTATCCGGGACCGGGGCTGGGTGGTCATTGCATCCCCATCGACCCCCTCTACCTTTCCTGGAAGCTGAAGACCCTCAACTACCGGGCCCGCTTCATCGAGCTGGCGGGAGAGATCAACGCCGGGATGCCGGAGTACGTGGTCCAGCGCGTGGCCAACGCCCTCAACGACCGCGAGAAGAGCGTGAAGGGCAGCCGCATCCTGATCCTGGGCGTGGCCTACAAGCGCGACGTGGACGACGTGCGCGAGTCGCCGGCGCTCGACATCCTCAAGCTCCTGGAGAGCCGGGGCGCCCGCGTCGGCTACAATGATCCACACGTACCCGAGCTGAAGCTGGACGACACGACCCTTCGCTCGGAGGACCTCCTGCCGGCGGTGCGGCGCGCCGACCTGGTGGTGATCGTGACCGACCACAGCACCTACCCCTACCGGGAGATCGTGGAGGCCGCGCCGGTCATCCTGGACACGCGCAACGCGACGAAGGGGATCGTCTCGAAGAGCATCCTGAAGATCTGAGGCCGTCCTTTGAACCTGCCGAACGCGCTCACGGCGCTGCGGATCTTTCTCGTGCCGCTGCTGGTGGTCGTGCTCCTCACCCGGGCGGAGCACCACGTGTTCCTGGGCGCGGCGATCTTCGGGCTGGCGGCGCTGACCGACTATCTGGACGGCTACCTGGCCCGGCGGCGCAACCAGGTGACGCGCGTCGGCATCCTGCTCGACCCGCTGGCCGACAAGCTCCTGACCGCGGCCGCGTTCCTGTCGCTGGTGGAGCTCGGCGCGGTGCCGGCCTGGATGGTGATGATCATCCTGGGCCGCGAGTTCGCCGTGACCGGGCTGCGCAACGTCGCCGCCGGACGCGGGCTGCTCGTGCCGGCCTCCGCCCTGGGCAAGGGCAAGATGGTGGCGCAGGTCGTGTGCATCCTGCTGTTGCTCCTCGGCCGGCGGTACACCATCCTCCAGTTGCCCGGGCTGCTCGCCCTCTGGGCCGTGGTGGTGCTGGCGCTCCTGTCCGGGGCGGACTACTTCCGGCTGTTCTGGCGGGAGGTGGTGCGCGGTCCGGTGCCCGCCCCGACGACGGGGGAGGGGCCGGCCCCGCCCCCCATCCTGCCTCGGGGCGGGGCCGTGAACGCCGCCGCTATCGCAGCTCCACGCGATCGCCGGCCATGATCGCGTCCCGGCTGTAGCTCACGCGCGCGGTCGACGTCCGCTCCCGCACCGCCACCACCACCAGCTCGCCCAGCACGTTGCGGGGCGAGGAGACGCTCGGGTACATGACGCGGTAGACGGTGAAGAGGTTGCCGGGGGCCACGCCGTTGGCCCTGCCCAGATTGATGGTGAGGAGCTGCTCCTGGCCGGCGATCATCGAGTCCTCCGCGATGTCGACCACCGAGCCGTCGGTCTTGCCCGTCGGCGGGGTGAGCCTGTCGCCGGGCATGCGCCGCACGATCATGGGCACCACCGCCTTCTGGAACGGCTTGGCGTAGTCGCCCAGGTGGATGTCCATGCAGGCCTGCTCGATCATCAGGGTGGACGTGTCTTCCTGTACCAGCACCACGCGCCCCCAGCCGGTGGTCTCGATCTTGCGGCCGATGGTGCGGCCGGAGTCGGGGTGCTTCACCTCGTAGGAGACGTGCTGCAGGCTGTAGACGTCGCCCGCCTTGACCCCCGCGTTGCTGCCCTTGCCCAGGTAGACGATGTCGCGGTCGCCGAAGGCGATCTTGGTGGCGCCCTGCTCGGAGCCGATGATGTGCAGGCTCGTGTCCTCGGGATCGTCGACGATGTAGTGCGCGCACTGCAGAGCCGTCTCCGTGATGGCGGGCTCGAGGAGGCTCCGGCGCTCCCCGCGCTCCCCGGCACCCTCCTGGCCGGCTTCGGTTCCCGCGCCGGCTTCGGCCCCGGCGCCCGCGGCGCCCTCCTGGCCGGCCCGGTCGCTGACGACACCGACCCGCGGCATGATCAACGGGTCTCCGGGGTAGATCCAGTGCGCGTCCGTGATGTAGCGGTTCTGGTCCCAGATCTGGGGCCAGAGGAATGGGTTGGCCAGGAAGCGGCCGGCCAGGTCCCAGAGGGTGTCGCCCTTCTTGATCAGGTAGTAGGTGGCCCCGTCCGGTATGGTTTCCGGGTACTTGTACCGGGACCAATGGGTAGGCACCGTGGCCGGCCCGACCTGGAGCTCGGAGTCGCCGGCCGGTGCCGGGGGGTCTTGGGCCTGTGCCCTGGTGATCACAAGGGCGAGGACGACAAGGGAGAGTGCGACCAGGCCGCATGCGCGTCCCGCTGCCTTCGATCTCACAGCCGCCACCTCCTGGACGGGCGCCAACCGCCCCGAACACCCGCTCCCGCACGGGAAAATTGGCGGATGCTAGCAGTAAAAGAGTCGAGAGGTCAAGCGGTTTTTTGCCAGAGACTCAAGTGTCACTTGAGCTTCAGCGGCCCCCCGGGGACTCTGGCCTCCGGGACGAGGTCTCGGGCGGCTGGGGGGTAGGAGTCGGGCTCGGGGCGGGCATGGAGGGTGGGGCGACCGTTCGGGTCGCGAGGGCGGCCATGAGCTCCCGGGCCTCGGCGGCATGCTCGCTCTCCGGATATTCCGCGAGCAGGCGCGCCAGCTGCGGCTGCGCCTCGGTCGGCCGGCCGCTCAGGTCGAGCGACTCGGCCAGACGGAAGAGCACGTCGTCGAGGCGCTTGTAGTCGGGGTACTCCGACAGAATACCCTCGTACCGGGCGATCGCCGCCCGATACGCCTGGCGTGTCCGCTGGTAGAAGTACCCCGCGTTGAACTCCGATCGGGCCAGGCTCTGGCGCAACTCCATGATCCGCTCCCTGGCCGGCTCCGCGTGGCTGGAGTTCGGATACACGTCGACGAGCCGCTGGTACTCGTCCAGGGCCTTCAGGGTGGGCGTCTGGTCACGGTCGGGGCCGTTGCGCTGCTTGTAGAACGCCTCCGCCGCCTGGAACTGCGCGTAGTCGCTGCGGGGATGCGAGGGATACAGGGTGAGGAACTCGCGGTACGCCCCGACCGCCAGGATGTAGCCGCCGGTGCCGCCCTCCTGGAAGTAGGTGTCTCCGAGCGCGAGCCGGGCCGGCGGGCCGTACTCGCTGGCCGGGAAGCCGTCGACGATCCGGCGGAAGTGCTGCCGGGCGTTGTCCCATTGCTTCTTCTGGAAGGCCTTCTGTCCGGCCTCCCAGATCACCTGGTCCGAATTGCTCGACAGGGTGGCGATGTCCGGCTCGCCGCCGCTCGCGCATGCGACCGTGAGGGCCAGCAGGGCGGCGGCGAACAGCCTGCTCTTCACCGCGCCTCCCGGATCCACGCCCATTCCCGGGCCAGCCCCTCGCGCAGGGGCACGGTCGAGGCGAACCCGAGCTCGCGCCGGGCCGCGGAGGTATCCGCGGAGGTGTCCCGGACATCGCCCTTCTGCGCCTCCTCCCTCACCACCGGGGGCTTCCGCCCGGTGACCTGCTCGACGATCTCGAGCACCTCGTTGACCGACACCCGCTCTCCTCCTCCAACGTTGTAGACGCACCCCGGGCGGCCGGAGTCGGCCGCCGCCCGCGTGGCGGCCACGATGTCCTCAATGTACGTGAAATCGCGGGTCTGTCGCCCGTCCCCGTAGACCCGGATGGCCTCTCCGTCGCGCGCGGCCTTCAAGAAGCGGTGGAACGCCATGTCCGGCCGCTGGCGCGGGCCGTAGACCGTGAAGTAGCGCAGGCTCACCACGGGCAGGCCGTGGTTGCGCTCGTAGAGAAGGGCCAGGTGCTCGCCCGCGAGCTTCGTCACCCCGTAGGGCGAGACCGGGTGGCAGGCCGCGTCTTCCCGGAGCGGCAGGTCCCGGGTGTCGCCGTAGACTGACGACGAGGACGCGTAGACCAGGCGCGGCGTGCCCGCCTGGACGGCCGCCTCGAGCAGGCGCTGCGTCGCGAGCACGTTGTGCCCGGCATACAGCTCGAAGTCCCGGCCCCAGGACGAGCGCACGCCCGCCTGGGCGGCCAGGTGGAACACGACGCGCGCGCCGTCGAGCGGCGCGCGGAGGTCGAGGTCCTGCACGGCGCCCTCCACGAACCGGAAGCCCCGGTGGGCGAAGCAGCCGGCGAGG
>Ga0326597_10009825_pt1 | contig 12786 bp, 9 predicted proteins | sample RVTome_12_FD_203789 | JGI IMG/M metagenome (GOLD analysis project Ga0326597, IMG submission 203789) | Soil microbial communities from uranium-contaminated site in the Upper Colorado River Basin, Wyoming, United States - RVT100D185 | ecosystem: Environmental > Terrestrial > Soil > Contaminated >... | reverse complement strand
CGCAGCACGTCGCTCAAAGATCGAACCGGCTTCAAGCCGCCAGGAGTGGAGGAAATGGTGCGACGGAAACTGCCGATGATGTTTTCCCACTTTCGTGAGCGACGATGGTGGAGTCAAGATGGGAAGTGTTGTTGCGCGGGCACTTGGGGTCAGGTCAGGTCGAGCAGCAGCCGCGGCCGCATGTCGACGTGATCGGCGCTGACGCAGTGATAGACCGTCCGGCGGCGGCGCCCCTCGAACGCGAAGGCAAGGGCCTCGGGGCCATGCAGGTGGCCGTGGACGCAGAGGTCGGCGCCGTGGCGGTCGAGCAGCTCGGTGAAACCGCTCGGCTCGTGCCGGGAGTTCATCGGCGGATAGTGCAGCGCCACCACCAGCCGGTCATAGGCGGCCCCGGAGCGCTCGAGCTGCTCGAGCGAAAGCCGCAGCCTGTGGACTTCGCGCCGGTAGATCTTCTCGTCCTGCTCGGTGTAGGCCGGCGGGCCTTCGGGTGCGATCGGATCCACCAGTCCCTCGCCTCCGGGCGGCTGCCAGCCTCGCGTGCCGGCGATCGCCAGCCCGTCCAGCACGACGTGGTCACGCTGCAGCGCGGACACGCCGGGACCAAAGGCTGCGCGCACCTGCTTGATGCTCTTCCACCAGTAATCGTGGTTCCCCTTGATCAACACCTTTCGTCCCGGCAGCGACTCGATCCAGGCCAGGTCCGCGCGGGCCTCCTCGAGCGTCATCGCCCAGGAGAGATCGCCGGCGATCAGCAGCACGTCGCCCTCGCGGTGGAGATCGGCCCAGTGCTCCCGGATGCGCGCGGGGTGATCCCGCCAGACCTCGCCGAAACGGTCCATGGTCTTGCCTTGCGGCCCCCCTGGAAGGTGGATGTCGCCGATGGCGAAGAGCCTCATGCGCCTACCGCCCGTCTTGGCGCGGAAGCTCGGCGAGCGCTTCGAGGAGCAGCGGCTCGAGCAGCGTGCGGACCCGCGGATTGGCGTAGGCCACGAACGAGACCCGCGAGGTCGCGTCCAACGGGACCTCGAGCGGCTGCCCCGCGCCGTCCGTGATCGGAATGCCGGCCTCCTCGGCGATCAGCGCGCAGCAGACGTCGTACGGCTTGGAGGTGAAATTTTGAAGCCCCAGGCGATCGCCCACCAGGCCCCGCAGGTCAGCCAGGAATCGGTAGCGCTGCGTCATCATCAGGAACAACTGTCCGCCGTTGGAGATGTACTGATCATCGCACAGCGTGCGGCGATCGACCCCGTGCTCCGCCACCACGCGGCAGAGGAACCGTTCCTCGAGCTGCGCCAGCGCGACGCGTTCCTCCGGCGAGAACTTGAAGAAGACATAGAAACCATTGTCCAGCCGGGCGTCCGCCGAAGGCGCCAGGGTGCGCTCCTCGAGCAGTTCGCCGGTCGCGAGGTCCCTGCGCGAGAGGCGCGCCCCGCCGCCCCGGGTGGCAGAGAGCAGATGATAGCTGCGGCTGTCCCGGGTCGGGATCTCCGACTGGACCGCCAGGAAGATATCCCGCGACGTGGTCGCCGGGCCGCGGTCGCGGGCTACCGCGGTCAGGATCCAGGCGCTGCGCAGGTCGTAGGCCAGGTTGCGGGTGCCATCGATCGGATCGACGATCAGCCGCAGGGACTCGGCGCCCGCCGTGGGGCTGCCGCCGGGACGCGTTTCGCCCGAACCTTCCGAGATCAGCACCAGCGGCCGCTCGCGTCCGAGCTCGCGGGCGAACGACTCGACTTCCGCTTCCGCCGGCAGGTCGATGCCGTAGGTCACGTCCGCTGCGCCTTCGCCCGCGATGCGCGCTTCACCGGCCGCCGGATCGCCGCCGGTCGAAAGCGAACCCGCGGCCAGCGCCGCACGGGTGGCCGCCCGGATCCGATCGTGCAGCCCGATCAGGCGAGGCAGGAGCTCCGCATCGTTCATCGAAAATGACCTTTCGTAGGCAGGCAGTACCCGAGCCGGCCGATGGTACCATTCCGCGCCGATCCTCCCGAGCCTTGAGGGCTGCGGGGGCACCGGGTAGCCTGGCGGCCCATGAGCGCTTCCCCTCCCCCGTCCCCGGCGCGCCCGGTCAGCGCCATCATCCTGTCGGCCGGCCGGTCAAAGCGGATGGGTTCGGAAAAGGCGCTGCTGCGCTTTGGAACCGAAACCGCCCTGGCCCGCATGCTGCGCGTGCTGCGCGAGGCGCGGGTCGAGCAGATCGTGCTGGTCCTGAATCGCGACGTCGCGCCGATCGAACGCGCCGTCCACCTGGAGGGACTGACCACGGTCGTCAATCCGGCCGCGGAGCGGGGCCAGACCAGCTCGATCCGCGTCGGAACCCGCAACCTCTCGTCACACTGCCGGTCGTTCCTGCTCTGTCCGGTGGATCAACCGCTGTTCGACGCCCGGGACATCGAGGAGCTGGTGACGGGTCTGGAGCAGGCGCCGGCTGAAATCTCGATCGTGGCGCCCTCGGTCGGCGGGCGCCGGGGCCACCCGGTGCTTTTGCGGCGCGAACTGGCCCTGGAGTTCCAGGCGCTGGCCGACGACACGCCGGCCCACGCGGTGATCCGGCGGGATCCCGGGCGCGTGCTCGACCGGGTTTCCGACAACATCGAACTGATCACCGACCTGGATTCTCCCGAGGCGTACGAGCAGGCGCTCAAGCGTCGATCCTGACGAGGGCCTGTTCGGACCAGGCGCCCGGAGACGAACCCTGGAGCACCGAGGGTGAGACGCCGAACTCCCGCTCGAAGGCCGCGACGCTTCCGGTCACCGCTCGCTCCCATCCCGAATCCGCCCGGCAGAGCAGCGCCAGCGCGCCCTGATTCACGGATGGGCGCACCCCGAGCAGGCCCTGTTCGGCTCCGCGGCTCGCGAGTTCCTGCGTGAGGAAGACGGCCCTCCGGGTGACGAGCGAGAGCGCCCTGGCCTGCTCGAACGATTGGTTCAGCTGGGCCCCCAGCACGTTCGCCCGATCCGCGGCCGACTGCACCGAGGCAGCATGCAGCGCGTCGATGAAGGTGCAGGCCCGCTGGTGTTCCGCGAGCACGTACTGGGCCGAGTGGCGGACGGCGTAGGAAACCGCCGGATCCACCGCCGGGCGCCCGCCGGCCAACCCGTCGTACTCGGCGAGGAACCGCTCGCCGGTCAGCCGGGGCGGCATCTGGTTCCGGAACTCGGAGGCGTAGGTGACCGGATCGATGTTGGCGAGATACCCGCCGTAGTACGGGTCGCCGCTCCCCCGCGGCTGATCGGCGGCCAGCTCGAGTCCCATCTGATCGCCCATGATGCGATAGGCCATGCCGGCCGCCACCTGGAGCATGAGCGCCCGCCGCCGGCCGTCCCGTTCAGGATCAGTGAACACGATCGCCGCGGCGAACAGGCCCTCGGGAAGCGGCTCCGGCGGGGACGGCACCGCCGGCTGACAGAGCACCGGAAGCAGCCGCCCCTCGCCGGCCAGCAGCAGACTGAGCGGCAAGGCCTGCGACAGCGTCGGGTCCAGGAATCCCTGCTCATCGGCGATCAGCGCCGCCAGCCCGGCCGGATCGAACTCCAGGCCGAACGCGGCCGAGAGCGCCCGCGCGGCGGCCACTTCGACCGCGACCGAGGCCGCGAGCCCCGAGGCCGGCGGCAGGGAGGAACGCACGAGCATCCGCAGCCCGATCGGTTCGTCCCCGGCGGCCTCCCGCGACATCCTGAGCGCCAGCGGCACCAAGTGCGCCGAGAAGCGGCGCCGGCTGTCCGCGAGCAGCAGGCGGCAGCGCTCGGCGGGTGTTCGCGCCAGCAGCTCGTCCAGACTCCACTCGACTTCCGCCTCCTGCCGGTCCAAGGCCGCGTTCTCGAGGCGAATCAGCAGGCGCCGGTCGCGGGCCCGGCGGACCGCCACCTGACATTCCTCGGAAGTCGGCCAGGAAAGCGTCAAGGCTCCCGCGAAGGCCGCCTCGCCGCCCAGTAGATCGATGCGGCCGGGCGAGCGGGCCAGGAATACCGGGCCGTCGCCCTCTTTCAGCGGAGCCGGCAGTTTTGCAATCGACAACCAGTCCGTGGGCCAGCGGGCTTGCTCTTCAGTCATTGGTCCCATTCGCGGACGGGCCCTAAACTGCTCCGAAGTCGAAGCGCCAGGTGTTGTCCACCAGTTTGAATTTCAGATGCGTGCGGTGCCCCTTGCCGTCGTCGAGCGAGATGGTCGCGTCTTCTCCGCGGATGCTGGTCGACTTGACCTTGCTGTTGACCACGTAGTCCGGATTCACTCCCTTCCGCTTCAGCTCCATCCTCCCGCTCTGCTGGAAGATCGCCGAGAAGCGTTCCCGCTGGCCCATCTGCTCCCACTGGGCCAGGGTGAACCCGAACTCCCGCTTGAGCTGCTCGCTGGTCGCGTTCTCGCCGACCTGCCGGGCCACGGCCAGGAACCGCTGGTGGTGGGCCTGGACCACCTCGTCGAACTCTTGCTGCAGCTCCGGCAGCAGCGAGTCATAGAGCAAGTCCCAGCGCTCCTCCTTCAGAGCGGTGCGCAGCGTCTCGAGCGCCTCCTCGGGAGTGTTGTGGGCGCTGCCGCAGCCGCTCTCCGGGAGCAGCAGCAGCGTCAAGAGCACCGCGAGAATCCGGCCCGGTCCCCGCCTGGTTCCATCGGTTCGTCTCATCCGCTTCATCCTCCGGAAAAGGCCCGGATCAGCTCGATCTGATCCCCGTCCTGCACCGGGTGCCGATCCTGACCCGAGAGCACCATGTCGCCATTCACCGCCAGGTTGATCGCCCGGTCCTCGACCGCCGCCGCCGGCCCGCCGAGCTGCTCGGCCAGTGCCTCGGAAAGTTCCTTCAACGTGTCGACCTTGCGATCGATGATCAGCTCCCGATCGGGCGCACCGGGCACGGCTTCCGGCAGACGCACCCGCACCGCGAAGCCGGTCACCAGCTTGCTGATCTGGTGGCGCCAGTCCGGCGCGGGCTGTCCCTCGGCATCGAGCCCGGTGAGCCGATAGAAGCGCGAACGAAGCGCCTCGAACTCCGCCCGATCGATCTTCTCGCCCTGGAACGGACCGGCCGTGGCGCCCTCCTCGAACCAGCGCTCGGGGAGCGTGTCGTCGGCGGCGCGGACGCCGATCTTGTGATTGATCATGCGCTCGAGGCCGGTGATCCAGCGGCCGCTCTCTTCGAGTTCCGCCGCCAACAGGTCGAGCCCGCAGACGTTCTTGATCTGCGTGGAGAACTCCTCGGCGCCGGGCAGCGAGGGCGAATTGAACAGTCGAGTGGTGAAGCGGCACATGCCGACCGCGTCCCCCGCCGCGTAGATGTCCTCGCACTTGCGCACGGCGCGCTCCTTGCCTTCGTACGAATTCGGTTCGGACGAGACCGGGCCGCCGTACAGCTCGGTCTTGAAAGCCTCATCGTCGTTGATGCGCGCGTTGATCTCCAGCGTGACGCGGTTGCGCAGATGATCCATGCCCCGGGTGGCGACCGCCAGACCGAGCGCGAAGGCCTTCAGGATGCGCGCGTCGTGGGGATCGGACTGGAACAGCCCCTTGCTGGCCATGCGGTAGCGTAGGGCTTCCTTTGGATACTTGCCGTGCTCGACGGCGCGCGCCGAGTCGGCCAGCACGTCGCCGAACCCCTCCCGGCGGGCGATCATTCCGAGCAGCCGCTCGACCACCTCGTAGTTGCCCCAGGTCAGCTCGAGACCGCCGGTCTCCTCTTTTCCGATCAGTCCCCGCTGGTAGAGCTCCATGGCCCAGGCGATCGCGCCGCCGGTCGACGCAGTGTCCAGGCCCAGGTCGTTGCTGATGTTGTTGAGCCGCAGGACCTGCTCGACCTTCGAGATGCCGATCATCGGGCCGAACTTGCCGAGCGTGACGTACTCCGGTCCGTCCCCCCGGTCATACTGGTCGAAGGTGCCGTCTCCGCGCGCGCCGGTCCGGCGGTAGTCAGAACCGTCCGAATCGTGGGAGACGTCGGCCTGGGCCAGGTCGTACGAGGCGTTGCCGGACAGCCCCTTGAGCGCGTCCGCTCCGTACCCGCCTTTGCCCCCGGGCGTCATGTCGTTCAGCGGGCGGCAATTGACCGGACACTTGAAGCAGCCCGCCATTCCGGAGCGATAGGCGTCGATGTTGTCCGCGTCGAGGCTCTCCTCCCAGGTCGTCCGCAGGTTGTTCATGGCGCCCATCGCGCCGAGCACCCGGCTGGGTTTGTACAGGAACGGGGTACCGGTGGTCTTGAGCGCGTGCTTGACCACCGAGGTCTTCAGGATCTGCCGGGCGATCACGCCGTTTTCCGACTTGTAGGGGGCGGCGGGCGTCGGGTCGCCGACCTTGCCGGTGATCAGGATCGCCTTCAGCCGGTGCGCGCCCATCTTCGCGCCGGTGCCGCCGCGGGCGTAGATCGATTTCGGTCCGGCCATGATGCCCGAGCAGAGCACCTGATTCTCGCCGGCCGAGGTGATCGAGGCCATCGCCATCGTGGCGCCCTCGCGCACGCCGAAGTCGGCCATGATCCGCGGGCGGAACTCGAGGTTGTCCATGCCGGCGTACGGCGCGGCGTCATGGAACTCGACCTCCTCGCGCGAGAGCCGCAGCAGGGTCAGCTCCTTCGCGCGGCCGAAGAGCACGATCTGATCCAGGCCATGCAGCCTCATGAAGCCCGGAAAGTAATCGCCCGCGTTGGAGTCCATCAGCACGCCCGAGTCGGGCGCCCAGGAGGTGACGTTGCCGCGCGACGCGGAGGGCACGAAGCCGGTCAGCAGGCCGGTGCCGAAGATGAACGGCACGGCCGGATCGAGCGGCGTCAGACCGGTGTCGAGCAGGTTGTAGAGCAGGAACATGTTGACCCCCCGGCCGCCCACGAAGCGCCGCACCACCGGAAGCGGCAGGAAGCGCCGCAGGGTCTCCCGGCGTTCCAGGTCGACGAACAACACCGCTCCCTGGGTCGCGTGCTGGGGCTCGTCCAGCAGGCGCCCGGCCAGCTCCGCCACACGGCGGCGCGTGGCATCCATGGCGGTCGCTGAGTTCGTTGCTGTGCTCACGATGTTCCTTTCGAGGGAACTCTTCATTCCAGCGGACCGGCCCGCCGGGTTCAAGCAGGCTGTGGGATGGGCCCTCAGCGCAGCGGGAACCGGAAGGTGTTCGACCCGCCGGCGCCGATCTCGAGCCGGGTGTCGATCCTGCGGATTTCACCGAAGTCGATCCGCCACAAGTACCGCCCGGCGGCGGTGCTGCCTTCGAGCACCACCCAGCCGTCCTGGTCGATCAGGAGGCCTTGCAGGTGCCGCGCCCCGATGCGGAAGCCGCTCGGGTCGAACTGCGAGAGCCATCCGTCGGCGAAACGGTCGAGCGCGTCATATGGCGAGGGCGGCGCGGGGAACAGCTGCACCTCGATGCGGTAGTCCCCCACCGGCTGGAGCTCCCACTCCAGATCCGGATTCTCACCCGGCTTCAGATCGACCCGCAGCACCGAGTCGTCGAGCAGGAAGGCGCCCGGGCCCACCGGCGCGCCGGCCACCTCGGCCGCCAGCCGATCGCCGAGATCCACGCCCGTCACCTCGATCCGATGTTCGGCGTTGTTTCGATCCAGATAGGTGAAGTCGAGCTGCTCCGCCAGCCATTCGGGTTCCTCCGGAAAGCGCAGGAAGATCCGGACCGAGGCCGGCCGGGCGAGCTCGAGCTGGACCTTCGAGAGGCCGCCCTCGGCGACGTCCACCACCTCGCTCGCGGCGGTAAGGCCCTGAGCGCGGGCCACCGCCAGATAGCGACCGGGCGGAACGCCGTCGATCGCGAGCGGACGCTTCGAATCGCCTCCCAGCCGCTCGGTGCAAGGCGGCCGGCCCGGCAGTCGGCTCTCGCGCACGAGCTCGACCTCGGCCGAAGGCAACGGCTTCCGGGTGCCGGCCTCCCCGGCTGCAAAGACCTCCACTTCGATCCGGCCGAGCGCGGCGAACAAGGCGTCCACGTCCACCGTCATCCGGACCTCCGGATCGCCGGCGCGCCAGGGCCGGCGTTCGACGTTCTGCCCGCGAAAGACGAGCACCAGCTCGCCTTCGAAGCGGCCGTCCAGGACCGCCCGGAAGCGGGCCGTTTCGGGATCGAAGTCCACGAACCGCTCGCCACCGTTCTGGCCGAGTCCTTTCGCGGCGACCACCACCAACCTCGAGAATTGATCGAAGGCCGGACCCGGAGGCAGGCGCCCGCCTTTGAGTTCGGCCAGGAGGAACTCGTCCGGAAGCGGATCCAGCTCCGGAAACAGGCGGTAGAGATCCGCCGGCTGCAACGGACGTCCCTCGGGGTCCACCAGCAGGCCCTGAAGCTCGGTCGTTTCGATCGATTCCAGCACCAGGTCGTGCTCGCCGCCGCCGCCCGGCCGCACGCGCATCCGCCGCAGGTGATATTGCTCCGACGAAGCCTCGAGGACCAGCCCCGTTTCCCTGGGAACCTGCAGCGAGAACCGCCCGTCCAGCTCGGTTTCCTGCTCGGCGACGACGGTGCCGCCGATCCCCCGGAAGCCGGGCCGGTAGGCCATGACCTTGATCGCAGGCAGCGCGCGGCCGAGGCGGTCCTGGACGGTTCCGCCTACCGCCATCCAGCGCGTCTGCGTCTCCGCCCGCTCTCTCGGCGCCGGTTCGCGTTCGGGTTCGGTGACGCTTTCGACGGAGGCGAGCGACTCGGCGGAGGGCACCGAGGGTTCCGAGGGTTCCGGGCGTTCTGGCGCGCGGCCGTCCTCGGCCGGCGCTTGGACGTCACCCGCCGGCCCGGCGCCGGTCGGGCTCGACCGGAACAACAAGGCCAGCGCAGCCACCGTGGCCAGGAGGACCGCCGCCAGCACCAGCATCGGAAGACGGCTTCGAAACATGCCGCTCAGTCTCCCAGCAGATCGACCAGGAAGGCGTACTCCAGGGCCACCTCCTTCAGGGCGTCATAGCGCCCGGACGCCCCGGCGTGGCCCGCTCCCATGTTGGTCTTGAGCAGCAATCGGTGATCGCCCGTCTTGAGCCGCCTGAGTCTCGCGCACCACTTGGCCGGCTCGAAGTACGGCACGCGCGGATCGTTCAGGCCGGTGGTGATCAGCAGGTGGGGATACGCCTGCCTTGCCACGTTGTCGTAGGGCGCGTAGTGCTTCATGGCCTTGTAATAGCGTTCGTCGTTCGGATTCCCCCATTCGTCGTATTCGATCACGGTCAGCGGCAGGGTCTCGTCGAGCATGCTGGTAATGACATCCACGAACGGCACCTGGGCCAGCGCGGCGTGAAACAGCTCCGGGCGCTGGTTCAGCACCGCGCCGATCAGCAATCCGCCGGCGCTGCCGCCCTGGATCGCGAGCCGTCCGGAATCGGTGTAGCCTTCCGCGATCAGGTATTCGGCGCAGTCGATGAAATCGGAAAAGGTGGTCTGCTTCTTCAGGAACTTGCCGCTTTCGTACCAGCGCCGGCCCAGCTCGCCGCCGCCGCGGACGTGGGCGATGGCGATCACGAAGCCGCGGTCGAGGAGCGAGATCTGCGGCGAGTTGAAGCGCGCCTCGCAGTTGATGCCGTAGGCACCATAGCCGCGGAGCAGGAGCGGGTTGCCGTCCGGACGCAATCGGTCGCGGCGGTAGACGATCGAGATCGGAACCTGCTCGCCGTCCCGGGCGCGGGCCTGGCAGCGCTTCGAGACATAGTCGGCGGGATCGTAGCCCAGCAGGACCTCGGTGCGTTTTCGCAGCGTCCGCTGCCTTGTTTCGAGGTCGTAGTCGTAGACCGAGGGCGGCGTGATCAGCGACGAGTAATGGAAGCGCAGCGCGGCGGTCTCGAACTCCAGGTTGTCCTGCGGCGCGACCATGTAGGCCGGCTCGTCGAACTCGATCGCGTGCTCGGCGCCGTCTTTGAGCCGGCGCACGTGGATCGTGGGCAGTCCGGCTTCCCGCTGGTAGACGACCAGATGGCCAGAGAACGCGTCCACGCCGGAGAGCATGACGTCCTCCCGATGCGGGATGAGCTCCCGCCGCTCCTCGCGGGCCGCGGCCTTCAACGGGATCTCGATCAGCTTGAAGTTGACCGCCGCCTCGTTGGTCAGCAGGTACAGCCGTTCGCCGTGATGTTCGACGGAGTATTCGACCCCATGAACGCGCGGCTTGACCGGAAACGGACGGGCGTCCGGATCGTCCGCGGCCAGCAGATGCACCTCGCTGGTCACCCGACTGTCGAGTTCGATCCTGAGGAAGCGTCCCGAACGGGTCCGGCTGACTCGCGCGAAGAAGCGCTCGTCCAGCTCCTCGTGCAGGAGCAGGTCCTCGGCCGGATCGGTTCCCAACCGGTGGCGGAACACGCGGTACGGCCGGTGAGCGTGATCGAGCACGGTGTAGAGCAGGTGCGCGCCGTCGCTGTACCAGGCCAGCGAGGTGTCGGTCCGGGCGATCCTCTCCGGATACTCCCGGCCGTTTCTGAGATCCCGGAACCGAAGCTCATACTCCTCGCCGCCCGCCCGGTCCTCGGACCAGGCCAGCTGTGTCCCGTCCGGACTGACCCGCAGCACGCCCAGCCGGTAGAATGCCTGATCCCGCGCCCGCTGGTTCTGGTCGAGCAGCACTTCTTCGGGAGCATCTTCGGCGTCGAGCCGGCGGCAGTGGACCGGATACTGGAGCCCCTGCTCGGTCCGGTGATAGTAGAGCCGGCCGCCCTCCCGGTAGGGGACCGAGAGGTCGGTCTCCTGGATGCGGCCGACCATTTCTTCGTAGAGCTGCCGCTGCAGCTCCTCGGTGTGGCCCAGGCAGACTTGCGTATAGGCGTTCTCGGCCTCCAGATAGGCGAGCACCTCGGGATTCTGCTTCTCCCGCAGCCAGTGGAATTCGTCCACCCGGCGGTCGCCATGGATCTCGAGCGTGACCGGACGCGCGGCCGCGCGGGGCGCCGAGCCGAACGTCATCGACGCGCGATCGACCGGCCCTTCGATCCCAGGTCGTCGAAGGCCTGCTGGAGCCTCGTGACGATGCCCTGCTCTCCCAGCCGCAGGTACTTGCGGGGATCGTAGAGCTTCTTGTAGGGCGTGCCGTCCTCGTCGACCTGCACTTCGAACGCGCGCGGGTTGGCCTTGACGAAATCGCCGATCGGCTTCGAGAACGCGAACTGCGTGTCGGTGTCGATGTTCATCTTGAACACACCGAACGAAACCGCCTCCTTGATCTTGTTCTGCTCCGAACCGGAGCCGCCGTGAAAGACCAGGTTCAGCGGGTTCTCGCCGGTGCCGTGCCGCTCCTTGACCAGGCTCTGCGAGCCCTTAAGGATTTCCGGACGGAGCTTGACGTTGCCCGGCTTGTAGACGCCGTGGACGTTGCCGAACGCGGCCGCCACCGAGAAGTGTCCGAGCGGATTCAATCGTTCGTAGGCCGAGAGCACCTCTTCGGGCTGCGTGTAGAGCCGGGAGTTGTCCGCGCCCGCCTCCACGTCGCTGCCGACGCCGTCCTCTTCGCCCCCGGTCACGCCGAGTTCGATCTCGAGACTCAGGCCGACCTTGGCCATGCGCTCCAGGACGCGCGCGCACTCGCCCAGGTTGAACTCGAAACTCTCCTCGGAGAGATCCAGCATGTGCGACGAAAACAGCGGGATTCCGGCCTTCTCGAACTGGCGCTCACTGGCCTCGATCAGCGCCTCGACCCAGGGAATCAAGGACTTGTTCGCATGGTCGGTATGCACCGCCACGCAGACGCCGTAATGCTCGGCCAGCAAATGGATGTGCCCGGCGGCGGCCACCGCGCCCAGCACCTTGGCCTGGAAGCCGTCCGGAAAGCCCTTGCCGGCGTAGAACTCGGCGCCGCCGTTGGAGAGCTGGATGATCACGTCCGACTCGGCTCGCGCCGCCGCTTCCAGCACCGCGTTGATCGTGTTCGAACCGGTCACATTGACCGCCGGCAAGGCGTAGCCGCCCGCCTTGGCGGCCGAAACCAGGGTCACGTAATTCTCGCCGGTGACGACTCCCGGCTTCAGGCTGACATCGCTCGAGGTCATGGCTTGATCCTGCTCTGGGCCGGGCCGGCCCGCGAAAGAAAGGGAATCGCTCAGGCCTGGACCGGTTCCATGCCCTTGGCACCGTACAGATCCTGGGTTTCGGTCGGGATGAACTCGGCCAGATGCTCCAGCGCGGAGGCTTCCTTGATCAGGTTGCGGGCAATCACCATTCGCTGGATCTGGTTGGTGCCCTCATAGATCTGGAGGATCTTCGCGTCACGATAGTACTTGGCGATCGGATAGTCCTCCATGTAGCCGTAACCGCCGAACACCTGGACCGCGTCGGTGGCCACCTTGACCGCGGTATCGGTGGCGAAGCACTTTGCCATCGCCGCCCGCTTGGTGAGGTTCTTCTCGCCGTTGTCGGCCGCCGCCGCGGAGGCGTAGACCAGCCAGCGGGCCGCCTCGGTCTGCATCGCCATGTCGGCCAGGAGCTGCTGCACCATCTGGAAGGAGGAGATCGCCTGCCCGAACTGCCGCCTGCGGTTGGCGTAGACCGTCGCCAGATCGAGCGCGCCCTGGGCCGCGCCGACGGCCTGCGCCGCCACGCCCGGCCGGGCAAAGTCGAGCGTCATCATCGAGTGCTTGAAACCCAGCCCCGGCTTGCCGCCCAGCAGATTCTCGTCCGGCACCAGCACGCCGTCGTAGATCGTCTCGGTCACCGGCACGCAGCGGATCCCCATCTTGTCCTCGACCTTGCCGATCGAGAACCCCGGCATCCCCTTCTCGACGATGAAGGCCGAAATGCGCCGCGACTTCGATTCCGGATCGGTCACCGCGAACACGGTGTAGAGGTCGGCCACGCCGCCGTTGGTGGTCCACTTCTTCTCGCCGCGGAGAATCCA
>Ga0326597_10009824_pt1 | contig 12786 bp, 14 predicted proteins | sample RVTome_12_FD_203789 | JGI IMG/M metagenome (GOLD analysis project Ga0326597, IMG submission 203789) | Soil microbial communities from uranium-contaminated site in the Upper Colorado River Basin, Wyoming, United States - RVT100D185 | ecosystem: Environmental > Terrestrial > Soil > Contaminated >... | reverse complement strand
GCATCTCTTCGTCGGCAGCGAGTTGCTTTAGAAAGGCAAAGTGCTTGGCGCAGCGCTCAAGCATCAGTTTCGGGTCGGGCGCGCCGCCCCGCACAAGTTGACGCAGGTCGTCCCAATCCCATTTCGTTGCTTGTTCGAGCTTTTTAAACCACTTGTCAGGCGAGAACGAATCGTTCGCTTGCCATAGCTTGGTCACAACAAGTTTCCTGATAAGCGCCTCGGGTAAAGGCCGGTTGGCAAACTGATCGAGATCCCAAATATCGCGCGGTTTATCGCGCTGATAGGTCGCGCGTATCTTCTCGGCCAGGATTTCCTCGATTCGCAGGCAAGGTATGGCGCTGGGCTTGAACGGTAATAACCCGAAGTACGAGACTTCGAGTTGGGATCGGTCATCGAGCGGCAGCGTAGGCGCTTCGCGATTGCTCACCTGCAGCTTGATGGTGCCCTCGCCCCAGGCGTGCCGATAGTGCGGTTCGCTGCCCCAGGAAACCCCGTCCCCGGTCTCGTACCAGCCCTTATCTCCAAGGTCGAGCCCGAACTGAATGTCGTGAAAAGGTGCACTCATGAGGTCTGCGAGCTGTATCACTGCGTCGTCAGCGACTTTGCCAGCTACAACTGAAGTAAAGTCGAGATCGGTGGAGAAACGTCCTTTCGCCCCGAACCAGGTCTTGCGTATGCAGGTGCCGCCCTTGAATGCGACTTCCTTCAGAAACCCTTTCTCAGAGAGCAATTGCAGCAGGTAGGTGAGCACAATTTCCTTCTCGACCACCTGCAAGTCCCTGATGCCCGATTCATAGGCGAAACGCCGCACCTGGACCTGAGTGAGCATCGTCAAATCTTGAAGAGCAAATCTGGATCGACGTTGACCACCACGCCCCATTCGCGGTCGTAGCGGGATTTGCCGGTGCCGCGCGCGCGCGGTACGAGATAGGTGCGGCTGGAGGGTTTGATCTGCTTGCGCAGACGCGCGCGCAACGAGTCTGGCAGCGCAAGATGCGCGGTGTCGCAGAGGTAGCCCACTTTCTGGATCAGCGCGATATTGCTCAACCTCTCTAAGTATTCAATCACCTTATCCCATTGCCAGCGTCGCGCGGCCCTGGTCAATATCGCCGAAGCCTCGGCAATACCGCCGGCGCGATTGGGCCACCCGATGCAATCGAGCACGGTTTTTTCACGGTCGCTCATCGGCACCGGGTAGCCGTAGACATCGACGCGCTCTATCGCGAACATCGCTTTCACAGGCAGGCGCGCGAAACGGACTTCGCTGTCGTTGATGCGCCGGTCGCGAGCATGCGTGCGGGTGACTATCCAGATCACGCTGCGCAATTGCGTGGTCAGTCCCCAATGCGCGGCGGCGGTGGAGAAAGCGATATAGCCATCCGGCGTCAACTGACTCGCGAGCGCCAGGGTGTTCGACTCACCGAGCGGCGTCGCGCCCCATTCGGGCGGGATGAGCAGGTACTTGCCGCGGCCCGCGCGAGCGAGCCATCCCTTGCGGACTAGGCTCTGGAGGATGTCGTCAGCAGATCTGGCGGAAAGCGCGAAGCGCTCGATCGCATCGCGTCGCGTAAGCTCGCGCCGGCCTTCCTCGGTGAGCCCGAGGACAATGCGGCTCTCTGTGGGGCTCAGGCTACGATAGTTACCTTGAATATCCATACTCCGTAAAAACCCGTGAAACGCTTAATTTGTTAACTTATCCTAGACCTTAAAACAGCTAACTGCAAGTTTTAATAATTGTCTAAACACGGCTATAAACCATGTAATGGTTCATATTTTAACAAAGAGGTTTTCACAATAGATGAATTAATTCAATAAGTTGAAGACATACCTAGTTAGCACAGGATTACCTGCGGCTGCCGGAAGGGCCAAATGCTCGCAATCCCCCCAAGGACATGCTTGTCAACGCGGCCGGACTCGATTCTCCTAAAACTGAACCGTACGATGGTGATCCCGCGAGGTTCCGACGCAGTATCGAGATGCCGCGTCTCGGCTTTGACTACGACACCTGCTTTTCACGGGGACGTAGCTCAGCTGGGAGAGCGTCGCGTTCGCAATGCGAAGGTCGAGGGTTCGATCCCCTTCGTCTCCACCAAATTCAAAGAGGCCGCTGGTTTCGAGCGGCCTCTTGAATTTGCAGGTCCGGCAAGCCGGACGGATTCATACTGGGTCTGATCGGGATGCATATCGTGATCGCGCTGCGCACCACGGTGGTCAAGGACGGCAAACTTTACGTGCAGGCGGGCGGCGGCATCGTGGCGGATTCCCAGCTCGCGGCCGAGTGGCAGGAAACCCAGAGCAAGGCGCGGGCGCTGTTGCGCGCCGCCGAGTTGGCCGAAGCCGGTCTCGATACCAGGTTTGAGTAGCAGCTAACTTCGCTTCACGTTCTCGCTTATGCCGGCGAGTCCCTTTTGCTTGGATTCCCACGAGTGGTACTCGGCGAAGCCGTGTATCAGCGGGACGATAATCATGTCTACCATCAGATTCGACTCCGGCATCCCCGGGCCGGCCATTGGGACGCCATAAGCCAATACCTAATTATTGCGTATTGAAATCGGCTCAATACGCACTTACCATCTAAAGTACTGTTTATACATCGAATTTTACGAAACACATGGCCCATATATTGGGTATCGAAGCCCTGTCTTCACGCAATTGAGGATAAAAAAGGATCGGGCGGTGGCTGCTTATATATGACACGAAAACGTTTGGTGACCTATTGGTGGTTTACGTACAAGCAAGTTACCGGAAGTCAAACTTGGCGCAATACCTGCCCTTTCTTGAGTCGGGCTAATTACTCTTTCGCTGGGATCTGACCCTGAGATTAGTCACGCCCTTGGAACATTCCACGCCTCAAGCATTTGCGCAATCCGCGCGGTAGCACCACCCGGCGAGACATGCGCGATGTAAGCGTCATCCGCCAAGGCCGCGACAACCTCATTGTGGCGCAGCGCTGAATCCTTGGTTATGCGCTTTGGTTGTCCGGTGAAAGGCGAAAGGATCAGCACTCGGCCTGCCTCGAATGCGGCTCGCAAGTCTTTCGGAATGCGCATCGTCTCGATCGCGCGCGCGGGGCAGATGATGATGGGCTGCTTGCCGCGCAAGAGTATGCACAGGCATTCCTTTTCGATCGGCGAGTGAAAGCCGCTGATGACGGTAACACCTTCGTCGCGCAGGCGTCGGGCGGCATCGTGGGTGCGCAGGATGGCGTCGCCGGGTGTGCGGGCAGAGCAGAATAGCGCCGTCTTGCGCACGCGAAGCAGACCTGGATCGCCGAGCACGGTCAGCTCCGCAGGCGCGTTTTCTCCCAGGCGCGAACAGAGCATGGCCGGGTAATCCGCCGCGTCGCGGACAATTCGCAGAGGATTCACGGACTGGATGCGCCTTTCAGCCATGATCTCAAGCCCCCCCGTAGCGCTTGAGGAATGCGGCCAGCTCCTGCGGGGGCAGCCGCACCGTCGGATCGCTTGCCAACGCCTGCAGCGCCGCGAGCAGCGATGTTTTCCGCAGGTCGATGAGGCAACTGCTGTCACTGATGACGACCTGAACCGGCACTTTGTGGCCCCTTCAAGCCTGCTTCCACCTCCGGAACGGGCGATCTGAGAAGTTCCGCTGCCTTGCTCAGCGAAATCACTTTCTCGGCCAGCGCGCGATAGCACAGCCGCTCGAAGCGCTGCGCGCGCTCGCGCTTGCCGCGTTCTCCGACCGGTTCGAGCTCGTGCGGCTCCTGCGTGCGCCACCCGCGCGCAACCGACTGGAACGCGTAGACCAGCGTCGATTCGCTGATGACCTCCAATTGCCGCAGCCGCATGAGCAATGCCGCACCGCTCACGCGATAGAGGCGCTTGAGATCGATCAACTCCTTGTAGCCGAGCGCATTGCGATGTTTGCCGGCTTCGCGCCGCAAATGATCCTGGGGCATGAGAAAAGCGCCCGCAAACACGTTCGCGGCCTTTTCCTCGTCCCGGTCGGAGAGACTGTCGGTGTCGATCAGGCGATGCGCCAGCTCGTGCGCGAGCGTCAGGCGCCGGCGTTCGAGCGGAAACCGGTCGTTCACGACGATCACGGGCAGGTCTGCCTGTTCCTCTGGCCGTTTCACGAGACAGGTGAACCCCGAAACCCGCTCCGCCAGCGGCACGGTGAGAACCTTGAGGCCCTTCTCCTCCAGCAGTTCGGTCATGTTCGGGATGGGATCGACGCCCAGCTTCCACGTCTCCCGCACCTCGGCGGCCAGCTTTTCAGCGTCGCCGGCATCGCCGAGCTTCCGCGGCCGGGCGACCGGGCATTGCCAGTGAGCGCTGTCGAGCTCGAGAACCCGCTCCACCTGCAGGTACCGCTCGATCCACTCGATCACCTCAGTCTCCACCTGGGCGCGGTCGCGCGCGCTGGTATTCGCCTTCGTGCGGAACTCGACCCCGGAAAGCTCGATTCCTTGAGAATCAAGTAGATACGCGAGCGACACCCCCAGCGCCTTGGACAGGGCAAGCAGAACCCCGGAACTGGGCGTACTTTCGCCGCGCTCGTACTTGCCGATGGCTTGCGCGGTGACCTTGTGGTCCATTGCAGCCGACAGCTCCCGCAGCGAATACCCGGCCTTCCGCCGGGCCAGTCTCACACGGTCCGCGATCATGGTTGGGTCCCCCTCGCCAGTTTACAGTTGCATTTTATCATATGTACTGTAAACTAACGCTTGAAATCAAGCAATCGAACATTGAGCATGCGCCTCCATTTCGTACTCCCAGTCAACGTTCGTTACCGCTGTTGCGTTTACTTCGGAGCGTACTGAACAGCGTGAGCACGGATCCCAAAACCCTGGGCCTGATCAACGCGCTTCTGGCGAACAGAAACGGCGCGCCGGCGCCCGCGCGCCCGCTCACGTTGTCATCGCTCTTGAATGACTCACTTGGGATGAATAGCGGCTTAGGGGCGCTTTCGTCCTACCACGTCCCGCAGCCCCGCATGCGCGGGGTGCTCGTACAGGTCCTTGCCCGATCAGAGCATGACCGGCTGGTCGAAAAGCTGCGCGCCCGCCTGGTGTCGAGCCTGTTCTCTGACATCAAGGTCGATCTGCCGGGTCACGTGAAGCCCGACCGGATCGTCTGGACCGACACCCAGCGCGGCCACGAGCCGGACGCCAGCGCGTACTACGCGCTGAAGCAACACATCTTCGAGGTTGAAACGGCAGACTCTATCGGCGACGATCACACCTACGAGCAATGCCGACTGTTCGCGGCATATATCCGGGACAGGTTCGCTGAGTTTGCCTTGGTGGTGCCGATCGGTTCCGCCCTTGACGCGCGGTCACAGCTCTCCCGCTGGGGCCTGACCGCTACCGTGCACGAGATCTAGATTTTCAAGAGCCTCTTCCGGAGGCGTGCAGTGGTTTGAGTTCAAGTGCCGAAACAGACCGAAGCTCGGTGCTTGACGCCGCCGGGAAGATAGGAATGTCGACGGGAAACTGATTGATCAATTCACGCCCACAGTGATAGGCATCGGAGCAGACGATGTAGTACATGTAAAAAAGACTCGAATTTACCAAGCAGCATGCGACCGATGCGTATTGCCTACGAGCGAGTATGAATACCTTGTAGTCTTCCGACCGCTTTACCCCGTCGCGTTCGTTGGAGAAGCGCGGTACAAACGTTAGCGCCTTTACGAAATACGAAGCAATGCGATGCGCGTACATCGCATTGTCACCGCCCGATTCGTAGTAAGCGCTTTCGTCGGCATCCTGGAATCGACCCCAGCGGCTCACGTCGTAGGCGAGAATTACCTGAAAATCGGCGCTGCCGTTCTCGACGTCCTTGATCAGCCGTTGTAGTGCCTGTCGCCCGTCGATTCGCAGGCCGCTTTTGCCCTCGTCGGCGTAGGTGCGGACGATCTCGATACCGCGCCGGGCGGCGTACTCGCGGATCTTGTCACGCTGGTTATCGGTGGAATACTGCTGATGGTCGGTCGACATCCGAACGTACTCGGCTGCCCGGAAATGCGTGTGTGGTGCGGACCCACCGTCCCCTGTCATTTCATGTGGCATATCAAAATTGGCGACGGTAGCAGTCGCGATTTGCAGTGCCTATCACGTCCTCTCTTTGCAATGCTCTACCGTCCGATCGTAAGTATCTGAAAGAATGGTGATTTGCACCGTCCACGCGTCCATCTTTGCAATTCCAGGTGTCGGCGTCCGGCTGATCTGATAGATGCCTGAGGGCATGGGGAAAACTGGTGTTGAGACACCCATCTTTGCAATCAAGCGCTCGCGCCGCCGGTCGTTGCGATCGAGTTGCTGCGCGCGGTTGCGGTCGCGGTACTGTGGGTGCGTGCGGCGGTATTCGCGCCAGTAGTCGGGATTGCGCTTACGCCACGCGCGTTGTGCTCGCGCCTGGTTGTCGTTGTAATCGGGGGTCACTCTGGCGCTTGGCCAACTGCCAGCTCCGCCGTCGCTCACGCTGACACGTGAGTGCCGGGCAGTAGCATTGCTGTGGAACTTGAGGACGCGGCCGAAACGCCTGGCCGCAGGCTGCACAGCGCTTGCTCTCCATCATGAACTTGATTCCGGTCTCCCATGGCAGGCGGTTACGGCCGTATTTTCGTGTTCCAAGGCCGCACGGTGCGCTCGTACCGGCGCAACCGGCCTTCTGGCAGAATAGCGGCTGCCCGCGGCCCGCGACCGCCGGAACGGGAACGATGCCATGTTAAGCCGATTGATGCCGCGCGAAGGCAGGTTCTTCGACCTGTTCAACGCCCACGCCGCGCAGATCGTCGAAGGCGGCCACGCGCTCGCCCAGCTCTTCGCCAATTTCGAGGCTGCCGCCGTTCACGCGGAGCACATCGACGTGGCCGAGCGCAACGCCGACAAGATCACGCACGAGACCATCGCGCTGCTGCACAAGACCTTCATCACCCCGATCGACCGCGACCAGATCCATCAGTTGATCACCAACATGGACGACGTGCTCGATCTCATCCAGGACACGGCCGAGTCGATCGTGCTCTACGATATCCGGCGCGTCAGCGCGGAGGCGCAGCAGCTGGCGCAGATCTGCCAGATGACCTGCGATCGCGTGAAGGCGGCCGTCGGGCTGCTCTCGAACCTGCGCGACCCCGAAGCGATCATGAAGACCTGCGAGGAAATCGACCGCCTGGAGTCCGACGCCGACCGGGTGATGCGCTCGGCCATGTCGCGGCTGTTCCGCGAGGAATCCGACGTGAAGCAGCTGATCAAGCTGCGCACGGTCTACGAGTTGCTCGAGCTGATCACCGACCGTTGCGAGGACGTGGCCAACATCATCGAAGGCATCGTGCTCGAGCACTCATAGCCAAGCTGCCTTGATGGAAACCGCCCCGATCGGTCTTGGCGTCGTTATATTCCTTGTGTTCGTCGCCCTCGTTTTCGACTTCATGAACGGATTCCATGACGCGGCGAATTCGATCGCCACGGTGGTTTCGACACGCGTGCTCAAACCGTACTGGGCGGTGATCTGGGCGGCGTTCTTCAACTTCGTGGCGTTGTTCGTGTTCGGGCTCAAAGTTGCGGGCACCGTTGGAACGGGCATCGTTGACACGGCAATCGTCGATCATTACGTGGTGTTTGGCGCCCTCGCGGGGGCGATCACCTGGAACGTAATCACCTGGTACTTCGGCCTCCCGTCGAGTTCTTCGCATGCCCTCGTCGGGGGCATAGTCGGCGCGGCCGTTGCCAAGGCGGGAACCGGAGCGCTCATCGCGAGCGGCCTGGTGAAGCCGGTCATCTTCATCATCTTATCCCCGCTGCTCGGGTTCGTAATCGGTTCGACGCTACTGCTGGCGGTTTCGTGGATTTGTTCGCGCACGACCCCCGCGAAAGTGGACAAATGGTTCCGGCGCCTGCAACTCCTCTCGGCGTCGCTTTACAGTCTGGGACATGGCGGCAACGACGCGCAGAAAACTATCGGCATCATCTGGATGCTGTTGATTGCAGCGGGGGTGTCCAGCCCCAACGAGCACATTCCGTACTGGGTGGTGGTTGCATGCTATGTCACCATCGCACTCGGCACGCTGTTCGGGGGCTGGCGCATCGTCAGGACGATGGGGATGAAAATCACCAAACTCAAGCCGGTGGATGGCTTCTGCGCCGAGACTGGCGGCGGCGTGACCTTGTTCACAACGGCGGCGCTGGGTATTCCGGTTTCGACCACGCATACCATTACCGGGGCGATTGTTGGCGTGGGCGCGGCCCGCTCGGTTTCGGCGGTGCGTTGGGGGGTGGCCGGCATGATCGTCTGGGCGTGGGTATTCACCATTCCCTGCTCCGCCCTCATCGCAGCGATATCATGGTGGCTGGGGCGCCACCTCTTTTGATCGGACGCACGATGTCGACCGGTCCCTCGACAGAGCACCGAGCGCTGCTGGCCGACAGCGTGGTTGATTTCGCCACCCGCGGCACCGACATCGCGCGCGTGCGGAAACTCCGCGGCACGAGCGCCGAGTACGACCGCACGCTCTGGACAAAAATGGCCGAGTTGGGCTGGCTCGGCATCCTGGTCCCCGAGCGGTACGGCGGGCTCGGCCTTGGCCTCACCGAGATGGCGATCGTCGCGCGCGGGCTCGCGCGCGGGCTCGCGCCAGAGCCGCTTGCCGGCGCGGCGGTGCTGGCCGCGAGCGCGCTCGTCGCCGCGGACAACGAGGCGTTGAAGCGCGAGCAGCTGCCGCGTCTCGTCGCGGGCCAGATGCTGCCCGCGCTGGCATGGCAGGAAGACGCGGGCGGGCTCGACCCCTCCGCGATACGCGCGAGCGCCACGCCGTTCGAAGGCGGCTACAAGTTGAACGGGGTGAAGCGCTTCATCGCGGGGTCGGCGCAGGCCGACGCCTTCCTGGTCACCGCGCGCGCGCGGGACGGCATCGTGCTGCTGTGGCTGCCGCGGGAGACGGCGGGCGCGCGGCTCGAGCTCGAAACGCTCGCCGACGGACGCGCATTCGGCACGCTGGAGTTGAAGGACGCGCTGGCGCCGAAGGCGCAGGTGGCGGCCAGCGGCGCTGCCGCGGCGGCGGCGCTCGCCCTCGCGTTCGACCACGCCAACGCGATCGCGGCCGCCGAGCTCGCGGGCGTGATGGACCGGGCGCTGGAGATGAGCCTCGATTATCTCAAGACGCGCGTGCAGTTCGGCAAACCGATCGGGTCGTTCCAGGCGCTGCAGCACCGCGCGGTGGATCTGCACATCCACAAGGAGGTCGCGAACGCGGTGCTCGAGGAGTCGCTCGCGGCGCTCGACCGCCGTCCCGCCGCCGCCGCGCGCGCGGCCGCCGCGAGCCGCGTGAAAGCGCGCTGCGCGGAGGCGGCGCTGAAAATCACGCGCGAAGCGATCCAGCTCCACGGCGCGATCGGCTTCACCGACGATTACGACGCCGGTCTCTATCTCAAGCGCGCGCTCACGCTGGCGGCGTGGCTCGGCGGCGCGACCTGGCACCGGCGCCGCTACTTGCGGCTCACTGCCGCGGCGAAGGGGGAAGGGGGAAGGGAGAAGGGAGGCGCGCGATGACCGACTGGAATGCGATGCCGGACGAGGATTTCCGCCGCGAGGTGCGCGCGTTCGTCGAGCGCGACTATCCGGCGCAACTGCGCTTCATCCTGCAGCGCGCGCGCTGGCACGAGATGAAAAGCTGGTGGGGTAAGCTCCACGCCAGGGGCTGGATCGCGCCGAACTGGCCGCGCGAGCACGGCGGAATGGGGTTGGATGCCGGTAAGATGTTGATTTATTTCGAAGAATTTGAGCGGCACGGCTGCGCTCGCCCGCCCGATCAGGGCATCACCCAGGTCGGCCCGCTGATCATGCGCTTCGGTACCGAGGCGCAGAAGGCGCACTACCTGCCGCGCACGCTCTCCGGCGAATGCATCTGGTGCCAGGGTTACTCGGAGCCGAACGCGGGCTCCGATCTCGCGAGCCTGCAAACCGCGGCGGTGATCGACGGCGATCACTTCGTCGTCAACGGCCAGAAGATCTGGACCTCGCTCGCCGACGATGCGACCCACATCTATCTGCTGGTGCGCACCGACAAGGCGGCGAAGCAGCAGCAGGGCATCAGCTTCCTGCTGGTGGATTTGAAGACGCCGGGCATCACGCTGCGCCCGATCACGAACCTCGCCGGCCACGGGGAGTTCTGCCAGGTGTTCTTCGACAACGTGCGCGTGCCGCGCGACACGCTGGTCGGGGCGTTGAACGAGGGCTGGACCGTGGCGAAAGCGCTGCTCGGCTTCGAGCGGCTCGGCATCGGCAGCCCGCGCCGCCCGCAGTACGCGTTGAACCGGCTGGAAGCGGTCGCGTGCGCGAAGGGACTGCTCGACGACTCCGGCTTCGCGGACCGCTTCATCGCGCTCAAACTCGACATCGAGGACGGCGCGGCGCTCTACGGCCGCTTCGTCGAGCAGGTGAAGCGCGGCGAGCCGCTCGGGCAGGACGTCTCGATGCTGAAAATCTGGACCATGGAAACCTGGCAGCGCCTGACCGAGCTCCTGATCGAGGCCGGCGCCGAGCAGGGCGTCATCGCCGGCGTGCAGGAAGTCGCCGGCGTGGAGACCGATTTCCTCAGCCCGTTCTACTACGCGCGCCCCGCCACCATCTACGGCGGGTCGAGCGAGATCCAGCGCAACATCCTCGCCAAGTACGTATTGAAGCTCCCGTCCTAGGAGCTTGTCGGACTTACAATGCGACAAGCTCCTTATGCAAAACCGGCCGCCCGAATGAGGTCGAAAACACCACTGAGTGGCCCGAACCACGAAGAAACGTGCGCGCTCACGCCGCTTTTTGAGGCTGTGTGAATGATATTTTGTGGAAATCCGGCCGGTTTTGCTGTTAGCAGCCTGTCCCGGCTGGTAAGTCCGACAGGCTGCTAGGAGAGAGACATGGCCAGACAAATCGTTCACACCGACGCGGCGCCCAAGGCGATCGGGACCTACTCGCAGGCGGTGCGTTGCGGCCCGACGGTCTATCTCGCCGGGCAGATCGGGCTCGATCCCGCGACGATGGAGATGGTCGCCGGCGTCGGCCCGCAGATCCACCGCGTGTTCCAGAACCTGCAGGCGGTGGCGCGCGCAGCGGGCGGCGACCTGAAGGACGTGGTCAAGCTCACGGTTTATCTCACCGATCTTGCCAATTTCGCGCTGGTGAACGAGATCATGGCGACCTACTTCTCTGCGCCCTACCCCGCGCGCGCCGCGGTCGGCGTCGCGAGCCTGCCGCGCGCGGCGCAGGTGGAGATCGACGCCATCATGCACCTGGAGTGAGGCGAGAGGCGTGAGGAGAGAGGAGAAGGCGCGAATGGCGCGGGAATCGCTTGCCTCCCGCCTCCCGCCTCCCGCCTCCCTCTCGGGGCTCAGCGACGCGGTCCTGGCGCGCCTGGGCAAGCTGGGCATTCGCAGCCGCTTCGACCTGGTGCTCCACCTGCCGCTGCGCTACGACGACGAGACCAAGCTCCATGCATTGAACGAAGCGCCGATGGGGCAGCCGGTGCTGGTGGAGGGCAGGATCGCGGGATGCGACATCCAGTTCCGGCCCAGGCGCCAGCTCGTCTGCCACCTCGAGGACGGCAGCGGCGTGCTGACGCTGCGCTTCTTCAATTTCTATCAAAGCCAGATGAAGCAGCTTGCCGCGGGCAAGCGGGTGCGGGCGTTCGGCGAGATCCGCCACAACCGCTCCGGTCCCGAGATGGTGCATCCCCGCTACCGCATCGTCCACGACGACACGCCGGTCGCGCGCGCGCTGACGCCGGTGTACCCGACGACATCGGGCCTCTCCCAGGACGAGCTGCGGCGGCTGATCGCCCGCTCGCTGGCGGATTCCGACCTCGCCGACACGCTACCCGCCGATCTCACCGAGCCGCTCGGGCTGCCGCGCTTTCGCGACGCGGTGCTGCTGCTGCACAACCCGCCGCGAGAGCTCGCGCAGGCGACGCTCGCCGGCAGGACGCACCCCGCGTGGCGCCGCGTCAAGTTCGACGAGCTGCTGGCGCAGCAGATTTCGATGCGCGTGCATTACCGCCGGCGCAAGGCGGCGGGGGCGCCCGCGTTGACGCCGCGCGGCAAGCTCGCGCAGGCGCTGCTGGCGCGGCTGCCGTTTAAGCTTACGACCGCGCAGAACAAGGCGCTCGCGCAGATTCGGCGCGACCTCGGCGAATCGCACCCGATGCAGCGCCTGCTGCAGGGGGATGTCGGCAGCGGCAAGACCATCGTCGCCGCGCTCGCCGCGCTGCAATGCGTCGAGAACGGGTACCAGGTCGCGGTGATGGCGCCCACGGAAATCCTGGCCGAGCAGCATTACAACAAATTCATTAATTGGATCAAAGACTTGGGAATCGGCATCGCGTGGCTGTCGGGCAGCCTGAAGGCGCCGGAGAAACGCGCGGCGCTGGCGCGGGCCGCCGCCGGCGAGACCGCGATCGTGGTCGGCACGCACGCGCTCATCCAGGCGGACGTGCGTTTTCACAACCTGGCGCTGGCGATCATCGACGAGCAGCACCGCTTCGGCGTGCGCCAGCGCCTGGCGCTGCGCCTGAAAGGCACGCGCGCGGCGAGGCGCGCGCAGCCGCACCAGCTCATGATGAGCGCCACGCCCATCCCGCGCACGCTCGCGATGAGCTACTACGCCGACCTCGACGTTTCCGTGATCGACGAGATGCCGCCGGGACGCGCGCCGGTCACCACCAAGCTCGTGTCCGGCACGCGGCGCGCCGAGGTGGTGCGGCGCGTGCGCGATGCCTGCATCGCCGGCGGCCAGGCGTACTGGGTGTGCCCGCTCATCGAAGAGTCGGAGCAACTGC
>Ga0326597_10009822_pt1 | contig 12787 bp, 8 predicted proteins | sample RVTome_12_FD_203789 | JGI IMG/M metagenome (GOLD analysis project Ga0326597, IMG submission 203789) | Soil microbial communities from uranium-contaminated site in the Upper Colorado River Basin, Wyoming, United States - RVT100D185 | ecosystem: Environmental > Terrestrial > Soil > Contaminated >... | reverse complement strand
GTCTCACGGATTCGTCACCCGCTCCTGCTCCTCGGTGGGCTGCTCGCGTCGCAGGCCTCGATCGCTGCACAGGAGAGGGCCGACCCATTCGCCTTCTTTCAACCGTCCGTCGTCGTGACCGGCGACGAGCGTGCACGCCTCGATCGGGGCGACGCGATCGTGCGGGTGCTGCCTGCCGAAAGCGCCGAGGTCGCCGTCTTCGCGGCCGTGCGCGTGGACGCGGACGGCGATCGGCTGGCGGCCTGGATCCGCGACATCGCGGCGCTGAAGAAGAGCCCCTTCGTGAAGGCCATCGCGCGCTTCTCCGATCCGCCCCGGCTCGAGGATCTCGAGGCGCTGGCCCTGGACGATGAAGATCTCGAGGCGATCCGCCGGTGTCGGCCCGGCAGCTGCCAACTCAAGCTGGGGGCGGCGGAGATCGCCTCTCTCCAGGAGGCCATCCGGGCGGCGCCCGACAGCTGGAAAGCGACGCTCCAGGCGGCATTCCGGCAAGCGATGCTGGCGCGCGTTCATGCCTACCTGGCCGGCGGCCACGGCGTGCTGGCGCCGTACGCGGACCGGGACGATCCGCCGCCATCGCTCGAGGTGTTCGCGTTGATCCTGAGGCGGTCGGCGTACCTCGCGGAGCGCCTTCCGGCCTTCGTCGACTATCTGGACCGCTACCCGCACGCGCCCGTCCCCGCGCGGGTGGAATCGTTCGTCTACTGGTCCAAAGAGCAGCTCGCCGGCAAGGCGTCGGTCAACGCGACGCACGTCAGCATGCGTCCATCCGACGACGACTCCCAGCCGGAGCTCCTCGTCGCCGGCAAGCAGATCTTCGCGACGCATTACATGAACGGATCGCTGAGCATCACGGCGATCGTCCGCGGCCCGTCCGGGCAGCGCTATCTCGTGTCGTTCACCCGATCCCGCGTGGACGTCCTCGGGCGCTGGTTTGGAGGCGTGGCCCGGATGGTAATCGAGCGTCGCCTCAGGCGGGAGGCGTCCGAAGTGCTGCAGGGGCTGCGGCGCCGCCTGGAAAGCGGCGAGCCGCCGGGTGAAGCGGGCGCACCCGATGCCCGCTGAGGACGCTCCCGGTGCTCGAGGGGACGCGCGGTCGGCGCGGGCGGATGGTCAGCGAAAAAGGCGGCCGGGTCGGCCTCGGGTTCTCTTTCTCCCGTGCGGCGCGGCCGGCGCGTCCGCGTCCGCCGGGCGGCTCGGGTCGAGCGGCAGCACGGTCGAGTACTTCACCTGCTTCAGAGCAAAGCTCGACTTGATGCCGGCCACGCCTTCGATGCGCGTGAGCGTGTCCTTCAGGAATCGTTCGTACGCCGCCACATCGGGCACGACGACGCGCAGCAGGTAGTCGGCATCGCCGGTCATCAGGTAGCACTCCAGGACTTCGGGCCGGCTCAAGATCGCGCGCTCGAAGATCTCGAGGCGATCCTCGACCTGCAGATCGAGCGAGATCTGCACGAACACCGTGACGCCCAGGTTGATCGCGCCCGAATCGAGCAGGGTCACGTATTTCCTGATGATGCCGCTCTCCTCGAGCGCGCGCACGCGCCTCAGGCACGGCGCGGCGGACAGGCCGACGCGACCTGCCAGCACCGCGTTGGACAGCCGGGCCGCCTCCTGCAGCTGCTTCAAGATCGCGAGATCGATGGCGTCGAGGCGCTTGGGCATGCTATTGCTCAAATTGTTGGTTCAGCGCAATTATATTGCGCAATCGGCCGCGTCCTTCGCGCAGATCGCAACACTCGGCCGCCGGGATTCCAGTAGGATCGTCGCCATGATTCTCTTCGACGCGGGCGCCGAGACGGCCACCCCAACGATCGGCGCCGACCGCCTGCGCTGTCTGCAGGCCCTCGAGCAGAAGGTGCTGTGGCTGGCCGTCTGGATGATTCACCACGCCAACCACATCCGGCCCCGGCGGGACGGCCTGAAGGTCGGCGGGCACCAGGCCTCCTCCGCCTCGGTGGCCACCCTGATGACCGCGCTGTACTTCGACGTGCTGCGCCCGTCGGACCGCGTCGCTGTCAAGCCGCACGCCAGCCCGATCTACCACGCCATCCAGTACCTCTTCGGCCGACAGTCGCGCGAGAGGCTGGAGCGCTTCCGCGCCTTCGGCGGCGCCCAGGCGTACCCCTCGCGGACGAAGGATGCCGACGACGTCGATTTCTCGACCGGATCGGTGGGCCTCGGCGTCGCGATGACCAGCTTCGCGGCGCTCGTTCGCGACTACCTCAAGGCGAAGCGGCTCGTGGACGATCCGATCGCCTCGGGCCGCATGATCGCCCTCGCCGGCGACGCGGAGTTCGACGAAGGCAACATCTTCGAGGCGATGGTCGAGGCGTGGAAGCACGGCGTCCGCAACGTCTGGTGGATCATCGACTACAACCGCCAGAGCCTCGACGCGGTCGCCCCCGAGCGCTTCTATCGGCCGCTCGACAATGTCTTTCGGGGGCTGGACTGGCGCGTCGTGACGCTGAAGTACGGCAGGCGGCTCGAGCGGGCGTTCGCGCGCCGCGGGGGCGATGCGCTCTGCGGCTGGATCGACGCCTGTCCGAACGGGCGGTACTCGGCGCTGGCCTACAAGGGGGGTGCCGCCTGGCGCGAGCAGCTGCTCCACGATCTCGGCGACACCTCCGGCATTCGCGAGCTGCTCGACGACCATGATGACGCCGCGCTCCACGGTCTGATGACGAATCTGGCCGGCCACGATCTCGGCTCGGTGCTGGAGGCGTTTCACGAGGCGGACGACGACCGGCCCACCTGCTTCATCGCCTACACCATCAAGGGGTATGGACTGCCGTTCGCCGGCCACAAGGACAATCACTCGGGTCTGATGACGCCCGATCAGATCGACGCGCTCAAGCGCGCGATGAATCTGCGCGAGGGCGAGGAATGGGATCCGTACGCCGGCCTCGACGTGGGAGCCGACGAGCTGCGCGCATTCCTGGCGGACGTCCCATTCGCGCAGCCGGCGGCTCGCCGCCATTCGGCGCCCGCGGTGACGGTGCCGGCGGCATTCGACGTCCCCGCCGCCGACGCGATCTCGACGCAGGCCGGCTTTGGCCGGCTGCTGACCGACATCGCACGCTCGCACCCGGCGCTCGCCGACCGCATCGTGACGACCTCGCCCGACGTGACGGTCTCGACCAACCTGGGCGGCTGGGTGAATCGGCGGGGGATCTTCGATCCGCAGGGCCGCAGCGACGGCTTCAAGGACGAACGCATCGCGTCGCCCCAGAGCTGGGCGATGTCGCCGCGCGGCCAGCACATCGAGCTCGGCATCGCCGAGAGCAACCTGTTCACGCTGCTGGCGGCGCTCGGTCTGTCGGGTTCGCTCTTCGGCGCGCGCCTGCTCCCCATCGGCACGCTGTACGACCCGTTCATCAGCCGCGGCCTCGACGCCCTGAACTACGCGTGCTATCAGAACGCCCGGTTCATATTGGTCGGCACCCCGTCCGGGGTGACGCTGGCCCCGGAAGGCGGCGCGCATCAATCGGTCTACACGCCGCTCATCGGGATGGGGCAGCCCGGGCTCACCGCCTTCGAGCCGGCCTACGTCGACGAGCTGTGCGAGATGTTCCGGTGGAGCTTCGAGCACATCCAGGACGACGAGGCCGGCGGCGCGGTGTACCTGCGATTGAGCACCCGCCCCCTCTCGCAGCCCGCGCGCCGGCTCACGCCGGAGCTTCGCGAACAGATCCTGGCCGGCGGCTATTGGCTGGTGCCTCCAGGTCCCGACGCGGAGCTCGCGATCGTCGCCTGCGGGCCGATCGTCGCCGAAGCCGTGCAGGCGCACCGCGACCTCGCCGAAGACCTCCCGGACGCCGGACTGCTCGTGGTCACCTCGCCCGACCGACTGTACGGCGGCTGGCGGAACGACCGACGACCGCACGTCGAGCAGCTCCTGGACGCGCTACCGGCGACAGCCGGTCTGGTGACGGTGCTCGACGGTCATCCCTCGGCGCTGTCGTGGGTGGCGTCGGTGAAGGGTCACCCCGTTGTCCCGCTCGGAGTCGATGGCTTCGGTCAGTCCGGCGACCTCGCCGACCTGTATGCCGCGTACGGCATCGACGCCGAAGCCATCGTGGGCGCCGCCGCGCGGTTGTGCGTCCGGCGCGGCGTGTCGGGGAGCCGCCGAGCCGGCGCTACCGGCGCTTCCGGACGCTGAATCCCGAGAGCAGGCTCACGCGCACGCCGGACTTCGACGGCACCACCGCGATGTTCATCGGGATGTTCAAGCCGCCGGCGCGGAAGGTCATGCCGGTCGCGAGGACCAGCGCCGTTCCGGCCGGCGTGATGTTCGGGCCGATCCCGAACTCGGCGCCCTCCCGCGTTCGGAGCCCCACCATCCAGCTGAGGCTGGGGAGCGCGACGCTCTGCTCGAGCCCTCCGACCAGTGCGACCCATTCGGTCACCAGCGTCACGCCGCTGTCCTTGGTGAAGAACTGCTTTTCGAACTGCCAGCCGAACTGCGAAATGTGCGGGCCGACATGGATGCCGCGCTCGTCGAGCTTCTCGACGACGCCGTCGGGCAGGAGGGTGAGGCCAAACCGCGGGCCGGAAAGACTGACGGTCTCGGCGACGGGCGGCACGATCGGCTGACTCAGGGCCGGGGCGGACAGGGCGAGTGTGATGAGGACCGCGCGCATAGCGTGGCGCACGATCGAAGCACGCGGGAACGCCGGCAATCTGTTTGAAGTCTGCATCGCTACCTCCGGAAAATGGGCGGCATGTCAGGCCGCTCGAGGCTTTCGGCTCGCCTCTTGTTCACGGTGGTATCGTGGCTTAGCGCCTCTGGGAAGTCCTGTCGGTATCGCTGAAAAGGTCTGAAGGTGAGGATCAGCCTCCCGCGTGGCGGCGGTCGATCTGGCGGATCTTCAGCGCCAATCCGACGACGACAATCAGGATGGCGGCGAGCGATATCGCTAGGCCGCGGCGCCGGTACCGCAGTTCCGCGAGCGACCCCTCGCTGGCCGCGTCAACTTGCTGGACCAGTTTCACGCCTTCGGCGAGCACCCGGTCGACCAGCGCCACATCGGACGTGTGCATCTCGGTGCGTGCGAGCGTGAGGCGCGTCCGCGCCTCGGCGAGCGCCAGCTCCTGTTCGCCGACCTCCATCCCGTCGTTTCTGATGCGTGCCACGAGCGCCGACGAGCGATCGAGGCGCGTCTTCAGCCCTTCGATTCCGTTGCGGATGGCCGTGGCGGTCTGGGCCCCCTTGTCATCGGCTCCGCTGTGACACGAGCCGCAGACCGACCCCGCGCCGGTGTCCAGCATCGCGTCGGTCGGCTGGAGCACGGCATGGTTGCCGTGGCACTCGACGCATCCCGTGTCGAACAGCTCGCGATGGACGCTCTTCTCGAACCGCTGTGCGAAGATCGCATGGCAGGTCCCGCAGACGTTCACGATCGCGCCCACGCCCGGGGGCGCGGCGCCGTGGTTGCCGTGGCAGTCGTTGCAGGTCGGCGCGGAGAGATCGCCGCCGTTCATCATCGCGGTGTAGTGCACGCTCTTGTCGTACTCGGCAAGCTGATTGGTCGGCAGCGGCGATCCGTCAGGCAACGTGTACCCGCGCATGTGTGACTCTCTGGCGTGGCAGCCGGCGCAGGTCGCGGCAACGTTGGTCGGATAGACGGGGGACTTCACATCGCGGACCGCCCGGATGCCGTGGGCGCCGTGACAACTGACGCAGGTGGCGACCTTTTGATCACCCGTGGTGAGCTGCTTGCCGTGCACGCTCGTGGCGTACTCAGCGGCCTGGTCCACCCGCTGGCGCGGCGAGTAGCGCCGCATCAGTTCGGCGTCGCTGTGGCAGCGGGCACAGGTCGCGATGAGCGTCTGGCCGGCGGGTCGCCCCTTGAAGCCTTGCGTCGCGTCGTGCGCGCGCTCTTTGACGTCGGCCGCCGGATCGCCGCCGTGACAGTCCCCACAGGCAAACCCGCTCTCGCGGTGGACGTCGGACTGTGAGAAGACCGCCGCGGGGGTGGAGAAGCGCGGGTCGGAGAGCCCGCGATGGCACGCGAGACAGCCGTTGACGGACGGCGCCTGGGCCGTGGCGTCGCGCGCCGGCGCGAGCGCCGCCACGAGCAGTAGCCCGGCCAGCGACGGAAAGCGAATGTGCGGGACCATGATGGCGCCTAGCCTGTGTAGCGTCCGAGAATGGTGAAGACCACGAAATACACGAGGCCCGCCACCGCCACCGCCGTGAACAGCGGACTGCGCTGACCGCGGCTGGCGCGCCGGTCCAGAAACGGCACGACCACCAGGAACACGGCCACCGCGCCGTACACGACGACCCCGAGCCGCTCGCCCTCGACCCCCAGGATGTGGCTGGGCAGCAGCTTCAGCGTGTGGAACATGGCGAGAAAATACCATTCGGGCCTGATGCCGGGCGGCACCGCCGCAAACGCATCGGCCTTGTCGCCGAGCTCCCATGGATAGAAGAGCGCGAGCGCGGCAAGAATCGCGAGCGCGACGTACCACGCCAGCAGGTCGCGGAGGACATAGTTGGGGAAGAACGGCATCTGACGCAGGGGGGTGCCGGCCTTCAGTTCCTGTTCCACGAGCAGCGGGACGCTCATCCCCTGGCGCTGCACGAGCAGCAGGTGTACGGCGACCAGAGCGGTCGTGAGCATCGGCAGAATCGCCACGTGCAGGCCGTAGAACCGGGACAGCGTCGCCCCGGTCACGTCGTCTCCTCCGCGCAGCAGCCGCAGGAAGAAGCCGCCGACGAAGGGGACCGCGCCGGCCATGCCGGTGCCGACCTTCGTCGCGAAGAACGACAGTTTATTCCAGGGCAGCAGATAACCGCTGAAGCCGAATGCCAGCATGAGAAAAAGCAGCAGCATGCCGCTCACCCAAGTCAGTTCGCGGGGCTTCCGGTACGACTTCAGGAAGAAGACGCTGAAGAAGTGGGCGAACGTGACGGCGACCAGCAGGTTCGCCGACCAGCTGTGGACGTTGCGGATCAGCCAGCCGAACGGCACCTGTGTCACGATGAACTGCACGCTCTCGTACGCTTCGGCCGCGCTCGGCCGGTAGTACAGGAGCAGAAGGATGCCGGTCGCGATCTGGACGCCCAGCAGGAAGAGCGTCATGCCGCCGAGGTAGTACCAGATCTTTTGCGCGTGGACGGGCACGCCCTTCTCGGCGATGAAGTGGCGGACGCCGCTCAGATCGATCCGTTCGTCGATCCAGGCCATCACTCCGTGGACCATGCGTCCTCTACTGGCGAGCCGACCCGATCACGCCCGCGACACGACGATGTCTTCGTCACCTGGCTGCCCACGAAGGTTGACGACGAACTTCTCGAGACTCCGCGGCGGCGGTCCAGACACCACGTTCCCGTTCAGGTCGTACAAGCCGTTGTGACACGCACACCAGAGCTGGGAGGTGTCGGCCTTGAATTGCACGGTGCAGTCCAGGTGCGTGCAGATGGCGCTGAACGCGCGGACGTCACCGTCAGGCGTCCGCACGACGATGCCCGGCTTGCTCCCGAACTTGAAGATGAAGCCGCTGTTCGGATTGAGCGCCGACGCCTTGCCGGCCGTCACGCTGGCCGTGGCGGGCTCGCCGCTTGCGGGCGGCACGAGAAACCGCGCGACCGGGTACGCGATTGCCGCGGCCGTCGAGGCGAACCCGACGGCCAGCAACGCGTCAAGAAACGTTCGACGGTGGAATTCCCCGTCCTGGACGTCCGCACGATCGGGAGGCGAGCTCATCGGATGCCGGGCCTGCGCGAATTCGAGTCGAACCGTATTCTTGCACGTTCCCTTCTTCAGACGAAGCGACCGGCCTCCTCGAACTGCCGGCGAGAGCGAGCCGATGGCTTCAGGCGGCCCGGTTTCGGACGTGCGCGAGCGCGCGCGCCCACAGCTCCGGATGGGTGGTGACGTGCAGCAGCGGTTCGATGGGCAGGAGCCACCCGGTGTTGCCGGCGGCGGCGGCGGCGATCGCCTCCTCGACGATGCGCGCGGCCTCGGCGTGAGCGCCGGCGGCGACCAGCTGCGCGGCCCGACACACGGCGGCGTCCACGCTGAGCGTGCGACTCCCGTCGCGATCGGGGCGAGGGTTGGCGGCCGGCGGCGGGGCGGGCCGCGGCCCGATCGCGCCGGCGGCCGCCGCGAGTCCCACGCTCGCCATCGGGTGGCCCGCCACGCGTGCCATCGCGCGCTCGAACGCCGCGCGGGCGTCGGCCGGCCGGCCCTGCCGCAACCTGAGCGCGCCAATGGCATACCACGTGTTTGCACAGCACTCGCGCGCATAGAGGTGGCCGGCGTCTTCCAACGACAGCTCGAGCTCGAACTCCTCGAGCGCCCGCGTCTCGTCGCCGCGCGCGAGGTGAAGCAGGCCGCGCAGCCAGTGCAGGGCCACGGAGCTGAACCGCCTGTCGCCCGTCGCCTTGCCGGCCTGGGATGCGAGGGCGGCGGTCAAGTCGCGCTCCGCCTCGTCGAAGAGCTGCCGCGCCACGTGCACGGTGGCGGCGAGCCAGTGGGCCAGCGGGAAGCCCGGGAGCAGCGCGAGCGTCCGATGCGCCGCGCGGAGCCGCTCTTCACCCCAGCTCACGTACGCAAGGCGGAAATGATGCTGCCAGTTGTCGGGCTCGAGGGTCACCGCGCGCTTCGACGCCGCGAGGGCGTCGAGGCGGGCGCCGGTTCGGTCGAGCACCATGCCGAGCGTGGCCCACGCCTCGCCAAACCGCGGATCGAGACGGCAGGCCTCGCGCGCGTGGTCGGCGGCCATGGCCAGCGCGGCCGTGTCGGGCGCCGGGTCGGCGCGCGTCATCTCGAACTGCATCACGCAGGCGTTGGCCAGCCCGACATGCGCCGAGGCGTGGTCTGGCACGCTGAGCAGCGCGTCCTCGAAGACCTCGCGCGCCCGCCGGACCTGCTCGCCCTCGAGCGTTTCGAGCGCCGCCCGTCCCTCGATGAAGGCGCGGTGGGGCGCGAGCAGCGCATCGAGCCCGGCGTCGCTCTCACGGGGCGCGCGTCGCGCCACCGGCACGCCGAAGCGGTACCCGCGGCGGGCGACCGTCTCGATGTAGGGGGCGCCGCTCGCGTGCACGCCCAGAAGCCGGCGCAGGCTCGAGATGACCTGCTCGAGGCTGTTGTCGCCGACCGCCACGTCCTTCCATGCGGCCTGCAGCAGGTCGTCCTTGGAGATGATCTGGCCCGATCGCGCGACGAGCAAGAGCAGGACGTCGAGCTGCCGATCGGAAATCGCGACCGGCTCGCCGGCGGAGGTCAGACGGCGTCGCGCCGGGTCCAGCTCGAAAGGCTCGAAGACGAAGCGCCACGAGATGTCCGCGTGCGCCATGCGGGTTGAGTGCTGAGGGGTTGGCTAGAACCGGAAGAGCCGGGTGAACTTGACGACGAACGCGCGGTTGAGCATCTCGGCGAACGCGCCCCGGCGGCTGTCGGCATTCTGGTCTTCGGTGTACACGACGAAGAGCTCGCTGCCCGGGATGTACTCCCATCGCAGCCGCACGTTCGTGCTGATCGTGTCGCTGCCCGAGCTGTACTGCACGAGCCCGGCCACGAACATCCGGGGCGTGAACGTGTAGCTGAGGCGCGCCCGATACAGCTGCGTCGTCAGCGATCCGTGCGGGAGGTCGATCCAGTTCACCGACATCGTCGGCTCGACGTAGAGCTGGCGCAGAATCGCGATGCGCCCCTGACTCAGGCCTATCGACGTCTGAGTGCCGTCGTAGAAGCTGCCGTATCCGAGCGAGAGGCCGCCCGACAGCTTTCGCTGCTGGCCGAGCGTATACCCGGCCTGAATCCTGTCGAAGTTGTAGCTCCCGATCGGAATCGCGACCCCTTCGCCGACTCGGAACGGCTGGGCGAGAAACTCGTAATTGCGGTTCACTTCGACGTTGATGCGATCGGAGGTCTGAAGCTCGGTGTCGAAGCCCGCCGCGTGCTGACGGGTCTCCAGCTGGCCGGCGGCATTCTCGATGTAGTCGAGGCTGGCGTCCCAGGTAAAGCGGCGCACCAAGGGAATGGAGCGTGGCCGAGGGCTGAACCGGCCGGAGACGAACGTGCGCCGCATGTCGTCACGTCTCAGAAAACCGACCTCCGGGTTGAAGTTGTCGCCCACGAACAGATGGTCGACCTCCAGTCCGTAGCGATCGGCGTTGTAATTGAGCCGGCCGCGGTAGCTTTCGTTGCCGCCCGAGCGCCCCGGCGTTTCCGTCCGCGCGTAGTAGCTGTTCAGGTACACGTCCTGAAAGAACGAGAACGCGGCGTCGACTCCGTACGCTTCGTTCGAGGCGCCTGGCGCACGGATCGACTGGGACCGGCCGGTGAACATGGCGCCGATGCTGCTCCGTCTCAGGATGTCCTGCCGCAGCCGCAGAACCGTGAAGTTGGTCGCCTCGACGCCCCGACCCGGCTCCGCCTCGGTCTGCATGATGAGGGCGCCGATGCTCGCCTTGCCGACCTTGCCGGTAAGGCGCGCGCCCGCCTGAATCGGGACGACCCGCCCCTGGTTCAACCCGATCTGCCGGCTGAAGAACAGTTCGGGCGCGTTGCCGCTAGCCGTGGCGTTGCCGCCTTGGCCGCTGCCGCGCCCGAATTCGAAGAGCCCGCGCCCCTCCAGGAAGAACTCGCGCTTTTCGGGAAAGACCAGGTTGAATCGCGTCAGGTTAATCTGCTGCTCGTCGACCTCGACCTGCGCGAAGTCGGTGTTGTACGTGAAATCGAACGTCAGGTTCTGAGTCACGCCGTACTTGACGTCGAGGCCGACCTCCCCGTCCAGCGCATTCGACACGCTCGGCGAGACCGTCCGATCCGACGTAAGGCCCGAGATGCCATACGGCTTGACCTCGAAGTTCCGGCTGCCGGCCGGGACCTCCAAGCCGACCAGCGTAGCGGCCATCGAGAGGCGCTGCCACGCGGCGGATCCGGTGGTCGGGGGGAGAGCGGTCAGGAACGCCCATTCGTTCCTCCGCCTGATGCCGCGCCGGAGCTGGATGCCCCACGTCTGGGCCGTGCCGGGCCGATAGCGCAGCGACTTGAACGGAATCTCCATCTCGACCGTCCATCCGCCGTCGAAGCGGCCGGTCCGTACGTCCCAGACGGTGTTCCAGTCCTGGTTCGAGTTGGCTTCGTTGGTGACCTGGATGTCCATCAGCCCGCCGAGCGGGTTCGTGTAGAAGATGGTGCCGTTCCGCTTGTCGTAGAACGTGTCGAGGATGACGCCGAAGTTGTCGTTCTGGCGGATCTGGTTGCCGTCGCGCCGCATTTCGTTGGCCACCCATTCGGACTCGGGGGCGGTGTCGAAGCAGCGGGCGACGACGTAGAGGTTGTCCGCGTCGAACAGGACCCAGACTTCGGTCTGCTGGGTCGACGGCTGGCCGACGTCGGGCACGTTTTGAATGAAGCCGGTGATTGGCGGCACCGACTCGTAGATCGGCTCGTCGAGCCGGCCGTCGACCCGCAGTGGCTCCGTCAGGCGAACCGCGCGCACCGTGACGCGCCCCTCGTCGTCGCGGGCAATGACCTCCGGAGGCACCGGAGCGAGTGGTCCGTCGTTGATCGGGGGCGCGACCAGCCCCGCCGGGCGATCCTGCGCAGCCACCCCCGCGTGCCGGGTGATCGCCCGGCCCGGCGATCGCAGCGGCGGGGCGGCGGCCGCCCAGAGCGGACTCAGAAGGCCGACGCAAGAGGCCGCAATCCGCACGGCGTGCAGAGCCCGCGGGCCCGGCCGGCCCGGGGTGGAGGATATCGGCATCAATTCGGGGTTCCCTTCGCGGGCTGACACTACCATGCAATCAGGCCGGACGGGAACATCGAAGCAACGGACCGGGCGAGGCCGACCCTCTGGTGGTGTCAGAGCTGACCCGCCGACGTTCCGCTCGGCTGTCCGAACGCGTCGCGCAGACGACTGATGGCGCCGACGGCGCCCGCGACCACCAGGCGGTCGTTGGGCGTGAGGGTCTGCTGCGGTTTGGGCGCCGAGAGCCGGTCGTCGTGCTTGACGGCCACGATGCTGACGCCGAACCGGTTGCGCACGTCGAGGGCCGCAATCGTGCGTCCATGCCACTCGTGCGCGCCTTGCAGCGAGATCTCCTCGACTACGAAGTCGCGTTCTTCCTCCGTCTGATCGGGGAAGTCGACGCGCGCCAGATAGTCGACCGCCGCGGCGAGGCTCTGAGGCTCGCCCGACAGGATCAGCCGATCCCCGGGGAACAGTTGGAACTCCGGCCCGGGATTGAAGAAGCTGCGCCCCGAGCGGCTGACACCCAGCACGGTGACGCCGAACTCGTCCCGGAGCGGCACCTGTCCCAGTCGGCGTCCGGCCCACATCGATCCGGGGCCGAGGCGCACCTCGCGGACGCCGAGCGTCGCGGACGCGACCGAGGACAGCCGATCCATGCCGCTGGTGATGGCGTCGACGGCCTGCTCGGCGGCGTCGGCGAAAGGCCGGAGGAGCACGTCCACTCCCTCGAGCCGCAGTACGTCCGCTTCGTCAACCGTGCGGCAGGCGACCGCCAGCTTGCCTGTATAGCGCTGCTCCAACAGATGACGCCGCAGTACGAGGCTCGTTTCGATGTCGGGCGCCGTGCTGACCACCCACTTGGCGCTGGACAGCGGCAGGCGCTCGAACAGCTCCGGGTCGGCCGCGTCGCCGTACAGCACCGGAAGCCCCTCGTCCCGCCATCGCTTCAGCACGTGCGGGTTGAAATCGACGCCGATGACGCGCTTGTTCCGCAATCGCAGGTGACGGGCGATGCCCCCGCCGTAGCGTCCGAGGCCGAAGAGAATGACGTCGGCGGCGGCCGGTGGCGTCT
>Ga0326597_10009821_pt1 | contig 12788 bp, 13 predicted proteins | sample RVTome_12_FD_203789 | JGI IMG/M metagenome (GOLD analysis project Ga0326597, IMG submission 203789) | Soil microbial communities from uranium-contaminated site in the Upper Colorado River Basin, Wyoming, United States - RVT100D185 | ecosystem: Environmental > Terrestrial > Soil > Contaminated >... | reverse complement strand
CGAGCGATGACATGTACGTCAGCCTTTCCAGGCTGACATCTCAGTGTGGCATGTCAGCCTGGAAAGGCTGACGTAGTTTTCAAAATGAGGAACAACTATGAACCGTCCGCTTCGAATCGGTGTGCTGGGTTTGACTCACGATCACGTGTGGGAGCATGTGGCCGATGCTCGCACGAATCCTGACACTCGGCTCATTGCAGTGGCCGATCCTCATCAAGCTCTGCTCGGCCGCGCCGAATCCGAATTCCACTGTCGGCCATACAGCAATCCGGAAACGATGCTCAACAGCGAGGAACTCGACGCGGTCTATATCTACTCGGATAACGCTGCCGGGCCCGAGTTGACCGAGATGGCGGCAGCGCGTCGTTTGCACGTGCTGGTCGAGAAGCCGATGGCGGCTGATCTTGCGGGAGCGGATCGCATGGTCGCCGCGGCGCGAGCGGCCAGCGTCCGGCTATTAGTCAATTGGCCCTTTGTCTGGTGGCCGCAGATGCAACACGCGTTGCGGCTGGCCGGCGAGGGAGCGATCGGTGACATCTGGCAAGTTCGGTATCGAGCGGCACACGCCGGCCCACGCGAGCTGGGCTGCTCCGAATTCTTCTGCGAGTGGCTCTACGATCCGAAGCGGAACGGTCGTGGCGGTGCGTTTATGGATTATTGCTGCTACGGTGCGCTGCTGGCTCGATTGGTGCTTGGCATGCCCAGCCAAGTCATGGGCGTCGCCAAGCGGTTGGTTGAGCAAGACATCGACGTCGAAGACAACGGCCTGCTGGTCATGACCTATCCCCATGCGATCGCCGTTTCGGAAGGATCATGGACACAGATCGGCAAGCTGTCGGCTTACACGACGATGATCTACGGCACGACTGGCACATTGATGTTAGAACCACGCGGCGGCGGTCGACTGCTGCTCGCCACCGCCGAGCAACCAGAGGGCGTGCAACTTGACGTTCCTGTATTGCCAACCCACTTATGCAACGCGACGGCTCATTTCGTTCACTGCATCCGCACGGGCGAGGTTTCACATCCGATGTGTGATCCGAACATTTGCCGCGATACGCAAGCGATCCTGGAAGGCGGAATTGACGCGGCGGGCACAGGTGCCAGCGTTTCCATTACGCCAGCTTCACTTGAGAGTTCTAATAACATTCCCGAAGGATCGTCACAATCGCCAGATTCATCCAAGCCATCAGAGTAAGGGTCGTTCTTGTCGGAGAGATGAGTCGTTAACATTAGGGGAGGATAACCTTTCCGTGTTCTTACCGGATTTGCTCTCGCATGAAAAATGTCACGACTCTTGTCCTCGGCGGCGGCCGTGGAACCCGTTTGTATCCTTTGACCAAATACCGCTCGAAGCCGGCGGTGCCGCTGGCGGCGAAGTATCGGCTGATCGATATTCCGCTGTCGAATTGCATCAACAGCGGCATGAATCGTATCTATGTACTGACGCAGTTCATGTCGGTCAGCCTGCATCGGCACATTCGGCAGACGTACCGGTTCGACGCATTCAGCGGCGGCTTTGTCGAGTTGCTGGCGGCTCAGCAGACGGCGGAAGCGGGGATGGACTGGTACGAGGGAACCGCCGACGCCGTGCGGAAGAATATGAAGTATTTCGATCAGCCCGGGATCGACTATGTCTTGATCTTGTCCGGCGATCAACTCTACCGCATGGACTATCGCGACATGATCAAGACGCATCAACAATCCAAAGCCGACGTGACGATCGCGGCGTTGCCCGTGTCGCGACAAGATGCCGGATCGTTGGGCGTGATGCGGGTCGATGACACGGGTCGCGTGTGTGGCTTTCTCGAAAAACCACAAACCGACCAGGAGATCGATATTGTCCGCACCGATCCGGCTTGGATTGATGCTCACGGCCTCGAAAGCAAAGGACGCGAGTGCCTCGCGAGCATGGGGATCTATGTTTTCAACCGCGAATTCCTCGTGGATGTGTTGACCAAGACCGCCTACCAGGACTTTGGCAAAGAGGTCTTCCCGGCAGCATTTCGATCGCGAAACGTGCAGGCTCATCTTTACGATGATTACTGGGAAGACATCGGGACGATCAAGGCGTTCTACGATTCGACCCTGAGCCTCGCAAGTTCCAACCCGCCATTTGATTTTTACTTGCCCGATGCTCCAATCTACTCGCGTGCCCGCTTCTTGCCTCCAACCATCCTCGACGGTGCAACGGTCAAGGGTAGTATGATTGCGGACGGTTGCAAGATCGGCAAAGGTGCCGTCATTGAGAACAGCGTGATCGGACTGCGTTGCAAGATTGGCGAGAACGTGATGATCCGAAACTCGATCGTGATGGGAGCAGACTTTTACGAAACCGAGAGCCAACGCAATGGCAGGTCCGCGGTGGGGATCGGGGACGGGAGCGTGATCGAAGGAGCCATTCTCGACAAGAACTGTCGTGTCGGCCGGAATGTTCGAATCGTCAACGAAGCGGCGATTGAAAATGGCGAGGATGCCGAGGACTGTGTCATTCGCGATCGGATTCCGATCGTCGTGAAAGAAGCTGCGTTGCTGGACGGTTGGAAGTTATAGAACGGGCTATCCAAAAGACGATGACATCTGTTCCCAATCAAGTTATGGTCCGCTTTCAAGAGCTATTGCAGCGGGCTCGGCAGACGGATTTGCAAGAGCCAACTGCGATGACGCTGGCGACCGCTGGCGAGGATGGCCGAGTCTCGGCGAGAATTGTGTTGTTGCGTGCCTTTGACGGGCGGGGGTTTGTGTTTTACACGAACTTGAATAGCAACAAGGCTTTTCAATTGGACGCCAACGCCCAGGTCGCGCTTTGTTTCTATTGGGATGCGCTCGCCGAGCAAGTTCGTATCGAGGGCCTTGCCGAACTGGTATCGGACGAAGAGGCCGATGCGTATTGGAACGGTCGACCGCGCGAGAGCCAGATCGGAGCGTGGGCATCGCGCCAGTCAGAAACGCTTGACGCGCGCGAAACGCTAGAACGGCGAGTTGCCGAGATCGAGGCGGAGTTCCGAGGACAAGATGTCCCTCGTCCGGAGTTTTGGTCGGGGTATCGGGTCCAGCCGCGACAAATCGAGTTCTGGACGAGCCGTCCGGCACGGCTCCATGAACGACTCGTGTACGAGCTGAACGAAGATGGCTGGTCGGGGCGGATGTTGTATCCTTGAGAAAGTGCGCCGCATGCCCAAGCTGGCGTCCGCGTTTCGCCGGATTCGTAGGCGTAGGTTAGGCTTTGCCTGACATCGAACGGTTCAGTAAAGTGGCGTTTCCCCCGACTCGTAATAGCTCTCGGTTTCAACGGACGAGCCAGGTGGTTGCGATTTCTGTCTCGGCGGCATCGGACGCGCGGGCGGCTTCCACTCGTTAATCGATTCCAAGATAATTGGCCCGGCGACTCCGGCAAGCGGACCGACAATCAGCACGGTGAAGAGAAAGCTACGCAAGCTGAACTGCCATCGTGGACGTGCACCTTCCGAACTCATGCTTCTACCTTCTCACTCGGCAAATGTGTAGATCTAGAATCGCTACGTCGTAAGCCTACTATAGACGACGTGGAGTTGCCCGAGATTCCGACTGGAACGGCATCACTGAACGATCTGTTGGCGCGTGTGCGAATGAGGTAACATCTTGTATTGCAACGAAAGGTGTTGGAATGATCGCAGCTCGAAAAGTGTATGCCATGTTGAATAACGAGACTCTGTGGGACACGGCTGCCCGGTGCGATCGCATTCTCGGGGACGATTGAGATGAATGTGCAAGCAGACTAAACACGACGAGACGCGAGCCGCCACCGGGCAACTCGCGTCTCGTTCATGATTCAATCAATCATCTTACGACGATCAGGATTAGTAGCGTCCGCGACCGCCGCCACCGCCACCATACCCACCGCCGCCGCCGCCACCGCCACGGCGATCCTCACGTGGACGTGCTTCGTTGACGTTCAGCGTCCTGCCACCGAGGTCTTTGCCATTCATGGCTTCGACCGCTTGCTCCGCGCCGTCTTCCATCTCGACAAAGCCAAAGCCTCGCGACCGACCCGTTTCACGATCCGTGATCACCGTCGCCGAACTGACGGTGCCGTATTCGCTGAACGCATCTCGCAAATCGTCAGAGGTCGTTGCGAACGCCAAGTTTCCCACGTACAGTTTCTTAGTCATTGCCATTCCCTGAGCCTTTCCGGCTCACTCCAAAAAAACAAAACTCACATCCGCTCTCGCGGTTCTCCGGAAGATCGCAATTGACGTGGGCCTCGGTGGGCTACCTCCGCTGGAGCGAGCCAGCGTTCGATCCTGACAACCGGGAGCTACTGCTCACAGCGGGGACGGAAAAGGAGCAATCGAGGCATAACAATCTAAGTTCTTCCAACTTGATTCGGCACGCGCCTAACCAGCCAAGCATTATACAAGAGTTTCCGCTAAAGCAATACCTATGAATCGTTTCGCCAAAATGTAGAGCTAAACGGACCTACTGGTCGGAAATCTGTCACTTTGCCGTACTGTTTGCGCGATCCTCCGCGAGCAGCGTCGCAGCATGTCGTTCACTGCAGGCGGCCACAATCGTGTCACGGATCTCGTCGGCTTGCTCATTTGTCAGAGTCGTTTCCGACGATCGCAGTGTAATCGAAAGCAATAGTCGCTTCTTGCCGGCACCATCGCGTTCTGTATCGCGGTAGACGTCCTGGTACGTGACTTCCTCCAGCAGCTCTCCTCCCGACTCGCAAACCGTACTCGCGAGGTCTGCCCAGCGCAGCGACTCGTCGACGACTAGGTTCAGGTCACGAGACATCGCCGGGAACACACTTTGCGCCACGTGCTGCGGATTCAAATTGGCGATCACCCCCAAAGCTTCCATGCTCAGTTCGGCAACCGTTGCCGGCGCGCGGAGCTTAAACGTCTTGAGCGCTCCCGGCGTCACTTCGCCCAGGAACCCAAGCAACTCGCCATGCACACGCAATTCGCAACTGCGGTCGGTATCGAGTAGTGACTGCTTCGTCTCGCGAACTTCAACGTCACAAGCCGGATTCAAAGCTGCGACGAGACTTTCGACGACACCTTTCAAGGACGAGTAGTTGCCGCCGCTCGTGATACCGAGCGTGCGTTGTTCGATCGGCAACACTTCGTCGCTTGGCATGTAGATCTTTGCCGCTTCGAACAATTCGATGACCGGGTTCGACACCGATTCGTTCATTCTGCGAACATCGAGCAGACTAGGAATCAAGCTAAGCCGCAATCGATCCGCCCCTTTCAATGTGGGCGTGTAACTCTTCAATGGTTTCGCGGCGGTCCAAGGACTGAACGCTTTGGTCCACGACTCGCTCACGACACTGGCCGTCAGCGCCTCGTCGAATCCCGCCGCAGTGAGAACGTGCCGCACTTTGCCTTGAACACGATCGGCATCCGAACGATGCGACGGACACATCGGTACGGCGGCGTCCTCGGGGATTTGATCGTAGCCGTGAATCCTCGCGACCTCTTCGACCAAGTCGATCTCACGCGTCAAATCGCGGCGCCAGGATGGTGGTATTACTTCGACAGTGCCGGCATCAGCACGAACCTGCTCATTGCCGAGCGCGGTCAGAATCCGTTGCACCTGGTCGGCGGGAACATCAATGCCGAGAATTCGTTTCAGCTGCGCGAGTCGCAGCACAACGGGCTTTCGATTAGCACGCTCGCGTCCGACGTCGATTACACCCGCGGCAAGTTCTCCGCCCGCGGATTCGAGAATCAGCTCGCAGCATCGTCGGCTCGCCCAATCGACGCCAACGGGATCGAGACCGCGTTCGAATCGATAGGACGACGGGCTGTACAGATTCAGTTTTCGCGCGGTACCACGAATCGAGACCGGAGCGAACTCCGCGGACTCGATCAACAGATCCACCGTCGCGTCGGAGACCTCCGAATCGGCCCCTCCCATGACTCCGCCCAACGCGACCGCGCGCGAAGCATCGGCAATGACGCACATTCCCGGTTCCAGCGAGTAGGTCTTGTGGTCGATCGCGAGAAACTCTTCGCCCCTGCTCGCCTCACGGACAATGATCTCGGGGCCGCCGAGCTTGGCAAGATCGAAGGCGTGGAGCGGTTGGCCGCACTCCATCAAGACGTAGTTGGTGATGTCGACGACGTTGTTGATCGAGGCAATGCCAATCGTCTTCAAACGGCTTACGAGCCAGTCAGGACTGGGACCAATCTTGACGCCGCGGATGACGCGGGCCGTGTAGCGATAACAAAGCTCGGGGCAATCAATCCGCACCTTCAGCAACTCTGCAGCGGACGCAACGCCTTCACTTGGTGCCGGTTCTGGAACCGTCAGCGGCTTTCCAAACAAGACCGCCGCTTCACGCGCGATGCCGAGATGTCCCAAGCAGTCGGGGCGGTTGCTTGTCACTTCGAGATCGATTGCCAAGTCGTCGCCAATCGACTTGCTGCTCTCGTGATTCAAGCCAGCCATCATCAACCGCTGCTCGACTTCAGCAGGTTCGACGTCCAAGGCAACGTAATCTTTCAGCCAATTCCAGGAAACGATCATAGGCGTGAGTGGCTAGGCGTGAGCGGCTAGTGGGGAGTGGGGAGTGGGGAGTGGCTAGTCTGTTTAACCGCGAGCCGGAGGCGTGCGTTTGTGCGCTCCCGGAGCGCACGCCTCCGGCTCGCGGTTAAACGACCATTGCCACTCGACACTCGACAAAAAAACTCTAAAATTGATGCAAAAACCGAACGTCATTCTTATAGAATTCGCGGATGTCCGTCACGGCGTGGCGTCGCATGCAAAGTCGCTCGATGCCAAGTCCAAAGGCAAATCCGGTAACTTCCTCAGGATCGTAGCCGACTGCGCGAAGCACGTTCGGGTCGACCATGCCAGCACCGCCAAACTCGATCCAATCGTCTCCCCAACTCATGTCGGCTTCAACGCTTGGTTCGGTGAATGGGAAGAACGAAGGACGAAATCGGATGTGAACATGGTGTCCGAGATAGCTGGTGGCGAACAACCGCAGCACGCTTTTCAGATCCGACATGGTGACTTGCTTGTCGATCAGCAAGCCTTCCATCTGATGAAACATCGGATAGTGCGTCGCGTCAGCCGTGTCGGGACGATAAACTCGGCCTAGCGAAATGATTCGCACCGGCGGCGGCGTCTTTTCCATTACCCGAATCTGAACGGTGCTGGTTTGACTGCGAAGCAACAGCGGCTTGCCGTGCGACCGCTCGGCAGCCGCGATGTAGAAATTCTCGAGTGGATCACGAGCCGGATGGTCCGACGGGATGTTTAGCGCCTCGAAGTTGTGGCGTTCGTCTTCGATCTCCGGACCCTCGGCAACGGTGAAGCCGAGTCGCCCCATAATGTCTTTCAGCTCTTCGATCGTTTGCGTGATCGGGTGCAGATGTCCGAGCCTCGGACGCTTTCCAGGGAGCGTGGGGTCAAAGACCTCAGCCGGTTTGCCACCGCTGCCGGCTCCGTCCGCCGCGAGTCGTTCGGTGGCTGCCTGGAGCGCGGCTTCCACCCGAGTCTTGACCCCATTGAGCTGAATGCCTGCTGCGCGGCGATCGGCATTGTCGACCGTGCCCATGCCCTTTTGAGCCGCTTTAAGCCTGCCGCTCTTCGCGCCGACAAATTCAACGCGTGCGGCTTCTAACGCATCGGCGCCGCTGGCGGACTCGAAAGCAGAAACCGCTTCAGCCGCGAGTTGATCGAGCTGTTGAAGAAAATCTGCGAGCGCCATGATTCAAGCCAATAACTTGGAGAAAGGCAGCTATCAGTACGTCAGCCTTTCCAGGCTGACATGTCAGGCGAGAAAGCCTGACGTACTTTGTCGCTACGCTTCTTGACCCAAGGCTGCCTTCACCTGTTCGACGACATTGGCAAAGCCTGCCGGATCGTTGATCGCTAGTTCAGACAAAATCTTACGATCAAGTTCGATACCAGCTTTGGTGAGCCCATGAATGAACTGGCTGTATCGCAGGCCATGTTCGGCAGCCGCGGCACTTAAACGAATAATCCAGAGCCGACGGAATTCACGCTTACGGACACGTCGGTCGCGGAAAGCATAAACGCCCGCTCGAACCAACGTCTCTTTCGCGGTTCGCAGCAACTTGCTGCGTCCACCGCGATACCCCTTAACCTTCTTAAACAGCCGCTTCTTGGCTTTTGTGCGCGCCGCGCCTTTGGTTGTCCGCATCGGTCCAATCCAGTAATGTTCGCACGACCAGGCCCTTCCTCAGTCGGAAGCGTTTGGTTGCCCTCGTGCCGGAGGTTCTCCTCAAACTTCAGTAGCTGTATCCGTTTAGGGCGATCGCAATATTCTTTTCCATCGGCTTGTCGAGCACGCCCGTGCCGCGCAGATTCCGACGACGCTTGCTCGATATGCGGAACGCCAAGTGGCTCGTTCCCGCTTTGCGGTGCTTCACCTTGCCATTGGCAGTCAGGCGAAATCGCTTCTTCGTCCCTTTGTGCGTCTTCATCTTTGGCATGGGAATACCCTTAGTGCTGGCAATACGCCATTGCTCGAACCAGTTGGAAGCCACGAATTTTAGATGCTATCCGAGCGTTGCGAAAGGGGGATTTAGATGAATCTAAGCCATCTCCGCGTACTTGCGGCTCGACTTAACCAGCATTACTCTTTCCAAACGTTCCTGTCCGGCCGCGGTTTGCCCGCGTTTAGCACGCAGTGGGACGTTTCTGTGGATTTAATTTGGAAGTTGTTGAAATGTTAGAGCTTTACGGCCAAGTTGAAGAAGCGGTCGCCGCGATCAAGGCAAAATGGGACAAAACTCCACGGGCCGGGATCATTCTCGGGACAGGTCTCGGTGGAATGGTTGACGAAATCCGAGAGGAAGCGTCGCTCGGATACGAAGAGATCCCGAATTTTCCTAAGTCAACCGCGGTCAGCCACCGGGGGCGTCTGGTTTGCGGAACCCTGAACGGCCTGCCTGTCATGGCGATGGAAGGCCGGTTCCACATGTACGAGGGATACCCGCTCAAGCAAATCACGTTGCCCGTCCGGGTCATGAGGGCGATGGGTGCAGAGCTACTCTTGGTCTCGAACGCTTGCGGCGGTTTGAATCCGTACTTCCGCAACGGCGACTTAGTCGTCATCGAAGACCACATTAACCTGATGGGCGACAATCCATTGATCGGCATCAATGACGATCGGCTGGGGCCGCGATTTCCCGACATGTGCGAACCCTACGACCGCAAACTGATCGACAAAGCCCTGGAGATTGCTCGGAAAGAAGACATTGTAGCGCATCAAGGAGTCTTCGTTGCCGTGGCGGGACCGAATCTTGAAACACGCGCCGAGTATCGCTTCCTGCGGACGATCGGTGCAGACATGGTCGGCATGTCCACCGTACCCGAAGTCATCGTCGCGGTTCACTGCGGAATGCGAGTTGTCGGCTTCTCGATCGTGACCGACATGTGCTTGCCCGACGCGTTGGAACCAGCAGACGTTTCGAAGATCATCGCCACCGCGAATGCCGCCGAGCCAAAACTACGAACGCTCGTGCGAGGCGTGCTAGCCGCCGAGAATGTGTAGCGGCGTTTCACGGAAAGGGGTCGGGAGTTTTTTTCGGTAGAACTTCTTGCCACTGGTGAAGACGATGGCCGAAAAAGACTCCCGACCCCTTCGTGCTGGTGTTGATCAGTGCGTTCGGATTGTCCAGAGCCAATGGACGAAGCCGCCTCGCGCGGCAGTCATTCTCGGAACGGGATTCGGCGGATTGACATCGCATATCAACATCGAGGCAACGTTTCCTTACTCTGCGCTTCCTTCGTTCCAACATCCCACGGCCGTTGCTCACAGGGGACAGCTTGTCTGCGGCGAGCTGGCGGGGGTTCCCATCATTGCTCTGCAAGGCCGCGTTCATTACTACGAACAATTCTCGTTCGCGCAGATCACACATCCCGTTCACGTTGCGGCGGCGCTGGGTTGCGAACTGTTGATCGTGTCGAATGCCAGCGGCGGCCTGAATCCGCGGTATCGTTCAGGCGACATCATGGTCCTCGAAGACCATATCGATTTGATGGGCAGCCGAAACGCCTTCACCGCGAGCGAACGATCAGCGCCGGTTCGCTGGAGGCAACCACATTTTTACGATGCCGAACTCGCCACGATGGCGATATCCGTTGGTCGTCGTGAGAACTTTGTTTGCCATCGAGGTGTCTATGTTGCCGTCACCGGCCCGAATTACGAGACGCGCGCCGAGTATCGCTTCTTGCGCTGCATTGGCGGCGATGTGGTCGGGATGTCGACAGTTCCGGAAGTCATTGCAGCCGCTGAAGCCGGCATGCGAGTGCTGGCGTTGTCGGCGGTCACGAACGTTGCCAAACCCGATGCTCCCGACGCAGTCGACGCGATGGAAGTGGTGGACGTTGCGGAACATGCGGAACCCAAGCTACGCGCGATCGCAATGGAAGTCGTAAGACACATTTAGCGTGCCAGAGGTCGGACGCGGGTCCGCTCTCATGCCGCGAGTGGAAGGCGTCGACGCTTTTGTACGACGGCCTTGGAAGGCCATCGATTCCTTCACGACGGCCTTGGAAGGCCATCGTACAGGTCTTTCCTCTTAACATTGCTCCATTCGTCCCGCGCGAGTAGAATCCGGCGTCTCTCTCTGTTGAAACTTCCCACGTCAAGGACGACGTGATCATGAGCATGGAAGCTGCTAGCACTTCGATTCGTCTGAGCCGTTTCGAGCAGCTGCGATTTGGACGTCAAGTCATTCGCCAGGAAGGCGAAGCGCTCACCGCGCTAGCTGGCCGGCTGCATGACGAGTTTTGTGACGCGATTGAATTGCTCTTCGCATGCCAAGGGAGTGTGATTGTTACCGGCATGGGCAAAGCAGGACTAATCGGTCAGAAGATCACGGCGACCTTGGCATCGACAGGCACGAACTCGCACTTTTTACACCCCGCCGAGGCGATTCACGGCGACTTGGGACGGATTCATCGCGACGATCTAGTTCTGGCCCTTTCGTTCAGCGGCGAGACGGAAGAGATCGTTCGGCTACTTCCTTCGCTAGCCGACATGCAAACGCAGATCATTGCGATGACCGGCGCATCCGAGAGTTCGCTCGCACAATCCGCGGACGTCGTCCTGGAGCTTGGGCCCTTGCGCGAAGCTTGTCCGCTTGGTCTGGCACCAAGTACCAGCACGACGGCAATGATGGCAGTGGGCGACGCGCTGGCGCTGGTGCTGAGCCAGATGCGTCAGTTCAGCCACGAGGACTTCGCCCGCTTTCATCCGGGTGGGAGCCTCGGTCGCAAACTTGCCAAGGTCGAAGATGTCATGCGACCGTTAGCCGAATGCCGAGTTGCTAGCGAGTCGCATTCGATTCGCGACGTGTTCGTCATGGCGAGCCGCCCCGGTAGACGAACCGGCGCGATCATCCTGACCGGTCAAGATGGGCGGCTGACCGGCATCTTCACGGACAGCGATCTCGCGAAGCTCCTGGAATCGAAGCGCGACGATGCTCTCGATGCTCCCATCGCCGCGGTGATGACCAAGAGTCCAACGACGGTCGTCGTGGGAACTCGCATGCGTCACGCGATCGAGATTCTCGGTGAGCGAAAGTTTAGCGAGCTTCCGGTTGTCAACGATCAGGGAAAGCCGGTAGGTTTAATCGATATAACGGACGTGGTTGGATTCGAATCGCCCGGCAATTCGCACGCGCATGCGGTGCCAGCGTCAGAAGCTGCCGATTCAATTTGGGCAAAAACACTTCCCTTACCGAACCGTCCCACAGGTTAGTCGCGTATATGAAGACCGAAGACCGATGCAAGAAGGTAGAGTTGATCCTCTCGGACGTCGACGGAGTGTTAACGGACGGCGGGCTCATCTTCGACAACCAAGGAATCGAGATTAAACGATTTCATGTTCGGGATGGACTGGGCATCAAGTTGTGGCGGCGGGGTGGATTTAAGTTTGGAGTCTTGACGGCTCGCACGTCTCACATTGTCAAGTTGCGTTCGTCGGAGCTGGGTGTCGATGTCGTCCGTCAGGGGTTTGAAGAGAAGCTTTCCGTGGCCCTTGAAGTCGCGAGTGAGTTAGGCGTTACAGCTGAACAAGTTTGTTATATCGGCGACGATCTGCCTGATTTGCCGGTGATGCGCTCGGTGGGTTTGGCCATTGCAGTCGCCGACGCGTGTGACGAAGTTCGGGGCGTTGCCCACTATGTGACAAAGTTGCCGGGTGGCCAAGGTGCCGTGCGAGAAGCGATTGAATACATCACCAAAGCCAAAGGCCTGTGGGGCGATTGGATACGCAAGTACACCGGCAAGTAAGGTTCCTGCTCAAACCATTCTCGTAGCAGAACTCGCGAGAGTTCTGACTTCTGAAGTCTTGCGTCTTCAGCTACGAGGAGACTGTTGCGAAGGTCAACCGTGAAGGGACGATTCAAGCGAACGATCGGCTCAGTGGTGATTGTGCTAGCAGGTTATTCTGCCTACGCGCTACTCGCGGTGCCGATGCTCGAACCGTCGATCGAGCTGGTGTCTTCATCACAATCGGCCACAACACACCCGAGTGCGACACCTGAGTCGCGTGGCTTCGAATCGCTGTTCGCGGAAGGCTCGTGGGAACTCGATCGCCCCAAGGTCTTGGAGACCGATCGCGGTACGTTAATCTTCGATGACTATCGTGCGTTGCCAAACAGCCGGATGCAGCTGAACCGATGCACGCTCATCTTTCGAACGGGTCAAGACGGAAAAGCGAACAGTCGGCCAATCGTGCTGCGGGCGACCGAAGGCGCGATTCTGTTCTTCGATGGCGAGTTGAACATTCCACGCGGCGAGTTCGGTCGACT